>Ga0315330_10002922_pt1 | contig 11744 bp, 8 predicted proteins | sample M140m34915metaG_FD_203453 | JGI IMG/M metagenome (GOLD analysis project Ga0315330, IMG submission 203453) | Ammonia-oxidizing marine archaeal communities from Monterey Bay, California, United States - M1 40m 34915 | ecosystem: Environmental > Aquatic > Marine > Intertidal zone | place: USA... | reverse complement strand
TGATATGCCTGTAGGATTTGTTACTTGGATTGAAGTCATTCTATTTGATTTTCAAAGACTGGGAATTGCCTTATATGCTGTAGTTATTATTGGTTTTGGTATAGCTTTTTCTGTTGCTGGGTTAATTTCTAGATACAGCTCTTATAGTGGCAAGTATCTATTTGCAGTTGCTGGAGCTGCTGCCATTGGAATGGCATTGTTCTTGATGGTTGAACTCTTGTTTCAAACACAATTACTAGGCGGTAACAGAAGCATTATAGGCAAGATACTTCATTGTGTGGCTGGCTTTATAGGAGGCTACTTTTTCTACTCCCTTATTTCTGTTAAAAGAAATTACACTTTTATTATTAGATTTTTAGGGATTTTATACGCCTACCTAGTATTAGGTTCGGCACTTGGATGGATTTTTACACCAATTAGTGCTGCAGCTGATTTTGGATTTGTATTAAATGAATTATCACAAGCTGCACAAAATGCTTTACTAAGAGATTTCACATCTTTTTTTGCTGCAACATTCTTATTTATGGTGTTGGGTGTGGTTACCTTAAATCCAATTTGGTTTTTTTCAGTTGCAATAATTTACATTGGAGCTGCAATATTCAACTTAATTGCTATTTACGTTCACGGTACGAGTTATAACCAAATATTTATTTTTGAATTTATCTTGGGTGGTTGGCCAGCTATCTTAGGATTAACAATCATCTTAAAGGAAGATCTGAACTCTAAAATTATCTGAGCCTGAGAAACCTTCATAGGTTCTGCTTAGGTACTATTAGTTAAAATGCTGCAAAATTTGGCACCATATTAATTAGCGTGTCCTGTTACTCAATTGGGTTTGGAACTATAAGCACCTTACCATTTCTTCCACCTTCCCATGCACGGGTGACAGCTTGCTCAATTTGATCGACTGTATAACGAGAATCAATGTTAGCTTTCAAGGTGCCATTAACAATCAAAGGAATTATCTGCCCAAAAGCTTCCTGCTTTTCCTGCATAGTTGCTGTTTGATACCACTTATACAGCCAGAAACCTCGCAGTCGAGTGTCATTAAAAATGAGTTGTCCTGTATTGAGCATTGGTGGCTTGCCTGATAAAAATCCATAGGCAACCAATGTACCGCCATAGCCTAAACTTTCAGATAAACGAGCATAGGTATCTCCCCCAACAGGATCAAGTGCTAACCTAATCGATGCGTTATCTGTTGCCTTAGCTATTTGATCAGCTAGATCTGGACCATCGATTAAAACAATATCTGCTCCTTTGGCCAAAAGATCTTCAGCCAAACCCTCTCTTCGAACAATATTTACAGTTTTAATACCACGCTGTTTTGCTAATTGAATAACATAACCACCAACGGCAGAATTAGCAGCACTTTGTGCAATCCATTCACCCTCTTCAATATCCTCAAATGAGTTGAGCATTAGCAATGCAGTCAATGGGTTCACAGCTGACATTGCGAGCTGCTCAATTACACCAGCGCTAATAGGTCCTAAGTCAGGTAATGGCAAAAAACCTTCAGCTGGACCCACTTGTTCTTCAGCCCAGGTGCTACCGCTAGCAAGCAGCACTAATTGGCCAACTTTTAAAGTCTTTACTTCAGATGATATTTCTTTAACTCTGCCAACACCCTCACTACCTGGTCTTGCAGGCAACATAGCATCAACACCATAATTTCCAGAAATCTGTAATACATCAGATGGATTGATCGGCGCAGCTAAAACTTTAACTCTAACCTCTCCATTATTAAGCGAACGGAATGCTTCTGTTTTTACTTCGAGCACATCAGCAGGATTACCTATCTGGCTATAGGTAACATATTTTGTATGAGATTTATGCTCATTACTAGAATGATGACCAGCCATTACAAAAGGACTAAAAACCAAAATAAATGCAAAGGTTTTAATAATAGATGGGTATTTCATAATGTTTCTCCGTTAGTTATTTTTATAGTTTATAGATTTTTAGATTAAGTTTCATCGCGCTCAAACCATTTTCCAAGATAAATACCAACTAGTGCCCATAAGCTAGCTATTCCAGCACCAACAGCAGCAACTGCAGCTAAACCTAATCCTAAACCTTGTGTTAGTCCTGTAAATAACCAAGCAGTAAGCATATCGCCACCTCGATAGGCAACAATATCAATTACAGGCTTTGCTTTGAAACGAGTTTCCTGATTAACAAGTGTGAATAACATTTCACGAGCAGGTCGAGTCACAGCATAGTTACCAGCACGTCGAATAATCTGTAATATCATTACTACACCCAATAAAGGCGAAATTGCCAATACGAGCAGGCCAATACAAATAATTATTGGAATCATTGCAATAGTTGCAGGCATGCCAAATTTGGTAACAATGCGACCTGTTGCAAATAGTCCAGTAGATATTGCTAATATATTTACTGCAAGATCCATTTGAGCCCAAATAACAGAACGTTCAGAACGACTAAAATCGCTCAATAAATTTTTTAATTCAAAATAAACAAATGAGCTAATACCAGTATATAAAAAAATAAATAAGCCGATGGATAATAGATATGGGTTAGAGAAAAACATTTTAAAACCCGCAAGTGAGTTTCCGCCAATAGATTGATTGGAAATAGGTATATCTAACACCTCATTATTTAATTCTTTTGATTTCAATGATTGAAGATAAAAAATAATTGGAATTGGGATAAGCAGCATAATGCTTGCGACAAGCATCAAATTATCGGTACCTAGAGAAACTGAAAAAAATGCAGTAATTGATGGTCCAATGAGACCGCCAACACTAGCACCAACAGCAATAATACCGAATAATCTACCTGACTGCTCTTTACTGAATAGCTCTGACATAAAAGTCCAAAAAACAGAAATATGAAAAAGGCTAAATACACTTACCCAAACATAAAATGATTTATCAATTACAGTTCGATCCTCAAAAACAGATCCTAGGGCATAAAAGATAATAAATGATATCGCAAAAATGCCGTACATAGTTTGCACTAATAATCGAAAACGAAATTTCGAAACCATAACCCCATACAGCGCTACGATTGCAGTACTAATAAAAAAATTTAGGGTCCACAGCCAACTTACCTCTGCATCAGTCCAATCACTAGCCATAGCATCTCGAACTGGTCGCAAAATATAATATGCTGACATCAAGACGACCACAAATAAAAATGAAAGAATTACAGCTTTAACTTCTTGCTTTTGAACCTTAGAAGCAGTTTTTAAAAAATTTATCATCAGATTTCTGATCATTTTAACCCCCTTCTCTCAATGATTAGTAATGTCTCAGGTATCAAAATTAGACGCTTGAAAAAGTTTTGTATTAAATTTAAATATGCTTACACAATATAGACATAGAAGGGATAATAGCAAGTAGGCAAACTAATCATACTAGTATATAAAACCATACCAATACTGAGAAAATTATGTATCCTTGAATGTAGTTTTAAAAGCATTATCAAGATCAGCAATCAGATCATCTGGATGCTCCAAACCAATAGAAAGGCGAATTAAGCCATCGGTTACACCAAATTTTTCTCGTAAATCATCTGATACGCTGGAATGCGTTGTGCTTCCAGGATGACAGACAAGGCTCTCACTGCCACCAAGGCTTACAGCAGATTTAAAAATAGAAAGATTATTAATCAAACGGAAGGCATCTGACTTAGCAGCATCAATTACAAAAGAAAATGTTGAGCTTGGTCCTGAACACTGACGTTTATAGACTGATTGATATACCTCATCTTCTATAAAATCTGGGTGGAGAACCTTTGCAGGAATATATAGATTATCATTGATCCACTTTGCCACCTTATAGCCACTATCTGCAGAGCGTTGCATACGGATATTTAGAGTCTCTAGTGAACGAGAAATCATCCAGCTTGAATGTGGGTCAAGAGTGAGACCCAGCATACCTCGTGTAGCTCGAATTGGGCGAAGCATTTCAATGCTTCCGCAAACAGCACCTGCAACAAGATCACTATGGCCGCCTACATATTTAGTTAATGAATACATGGCTATATCTATACCTTGGGGTACAACTTGTTGAAAGATAGGTCCCATAAGAGTGTTATCACAAACACTTATTGGACGATGTCCTGTTTCTGATTTGATGATATCTAAAACTCTATTTAGAGCTTCAATATCAACAAGTGAGTTAGTTGGATTGGCTGGGGATTCAATAAAGACCATGGCAACACGACCTTTTTTACCAGCATTCCGGATTGAATCCAACATGCTTTTTTCATCCAAACCATCATTAAGCTCTTCTGTTTGAATATTAAAATCAGGTAGGAATTTGCGAATAAGTAATTCTGTTCCTCCATATAAGGGTGCGCTTTGAACTATTACATCACCAGGACGCAAATAAGCTAAAAGTATTGAGCTAATTGCACCCATACCACTTGAACAAACAACGGTGCGCTCTGAGCCTTCAAATAATGAAAGTCGGTCTTCTATAATTTCTAAGTTTGGATGATTAAAACGACTATAAATAAGACCGCCAACACTGCCTTCTGGTCCAGACCTTTTTCCAGCCATAACTTGAAAAAATTCTTCGCCCTCCTCCGGTGTTTGGTAAGCAAATGTAGAAGTTAAGAAGATAGGGGGTTTGACTGATCCCTCTGATAGCTCTGGATCATAACCATAGGACATCATCATAGTTTCTGGCTTAAGCTCATGATCTCCAATTTTCTTATTTTTATATTTCTTGTTATTAGACATTTCTGTTTCCCTCTTATGTCTTAGTTATTTTTTACTTTAGTATTTGTATTGAGTTTAATATTTTTTGCATAGTATACGTCTTAACCATAAGTTATTAGTTAAGAATATATAAACTTACAGTCAGAAACAGAAGCAACAAAACATATCAACCAGGTAAATTTGTTTTAGTTATGATAAAAATATCATCAATATTGAAAATATAAAAACTGTTAATAGATGAGTGGTTAGATTAATCAATGAGATGCTTTCATGGTAAATAAATTTTTTATCACTAGAAAACTTATATTTAACAACCCAAAATATAAACAAAATTGAAGTAAAAAAAATAAACCAAGGGATATCTTGAGCTGGATGGAATCCTTGTTCAGAAATAATAATAAAGACTGAAACCCACCAAAGAAGGTAAATTGTTAAATAAATTGAATAAAGGTTTCTAAGGAATATTTTCAACTTCTATTATTCCCACTCAATGAGTAATACTCTCTGAAACCCTTTATTTAAAGGGGTTTTAAAAAAGTTTGTATTAACTTTGTATAAGAGAGGTTTCATTTTTTACCCATTGTTGTATGACTATACCTATAACCTAGGTGTTTCATACAAAGTTTGTATCAGAAAATTATACATGTTTTGTTCACTGACTCACTGTGTCAGAAGATAAAATACTGCCCTGGTCTAACTGGTTTTTCTTGGTTGATTCAATGAAGATTAAAGTGAAAAAGGAGACTCAATCCTACCTTATCAATTGCGAACCGATTGTTTCAGCAACAAGCATCTCCCTCTTGAATAGGTGGACAAACAACATCTCCAAAAGAACAAAAAATACAGCAATCACCCTTATTAGGTTTTAAAAGTGCTTTACAATTTGCACATTCATAAAAAAATTGACAACTATTAGTCGGCATTGTTTCAGTTTTTTTATATCCACAATTAGGGCAAGTTATAGTTGAGTTTAATTCCATTTATCAACACCTTTTAGATATGGGTTTTATCACATCAATTATTGCCACAAAAGACATCAACAAAAGTGCCACATAAAAAATCGTCCTACTAAATGCAAATTCCCAAAAGACATAGAGAACTAAAAAAATCACAAACGGACTTGTAGTATTTAAAAAACCACGCAGATGGTTTTTATGATTAAACCACGAATATAAATTTGAAACCAAGACTACTAAAGTAAAAAAAGGTAGCAGGTAGTTAATTGCAATACTCTCAAAAACAGACAGAAATCCCAACCCCATAACAGAAGCAAGTGAAATGAATGCAGGAAAACATGCGGGACAACTTAAAGCAGCAATCCAAATACCAACAGTTCCTATTTTATCTGTATGAAATCTTTTCATTATTTCACTCCCACTCAATAGTCGCAGATTTACAGAGCCTTATAGACAAAGGGCTACAAGCACGAAAATAAAACCGTGTAACTTTCGTGTAACTCTTCCCTTCTGTTTTTGTTCTGCCCATTAAACCAATTCCTCTGTTTTATCAGTAACTTAGCGACTTGTAAGTTACAAACATTGTAACTCTAATGCCCTACTCCAAACATACCTTCATCTTCTATTTTTTTTATGTTTGCTTTTGCTTTGTTGAACAATCTGTATGTAGCCATTTTGTAATAGTTCTTTGCTTTCTTTCTTTCTTCACATTGTGGTGTCTTAACTGCAATGCCTAAATACTTAGCAATATACAGTTCTCTTAATTTCTCTAACTCATCTTCTGTTAGTAAACGAGCATCTACAAACTCATCTTCGTTCTGGTTAATTCGAAATAAGGGCTTTCGTCATTAATCAGAAAGCCCTTAACATTAGATCGCAGTTTTGCTGTGAACGAGTCTGTAGAGTACAGGTAGTACAACCAGAGTTAATAAGGTAGAGGATATGATCCCACCAATGACCACCGTTGCCAGAGGTCGCTGCACCTCTGCGCCAGTACCTACGTTAAGCGCCATGGGCACGAAACCAAGACTCGCCACTAACGCGGTCATCAGCACTGGCCGCAAACGTGTCATTGCACCATCAATAATCGAGTTTACTAACTCGCCAGTTTCTTCCATCCTCTGCCTGATAAAAGACAGCATCACCAGACCATTCAATACAGCTATACCAGAGAGCGCGATAAAACCAATCCCTGCGGATATTGAAAGAGGCATATCTCTGATCCAAAGCGCAAAGATGCCGCCAGTTAATGCCAAAGGGACGCCTGTAAAAATTATCAAGGCGTCTTTGACTGAGCCGAATGCAATCACAAGTAATGTAAGGATCAGAAAAAGCGTTGCGGGCACAACCAAACTCAGTCGCTGACTTGCGCTTTCCAATTGCTCAAACGTACCGCCATAACTTATCCAGTAGCCACTTGGCAGTTCCACATTGGCTGCGATCTGCTCTTTAGCATCATTCACAAAAGAGCCTAAATCACGATCTCTCACATTTGCTGTGACTACGATACGGCGCTTTGCGTTTTCTCGACTTATTTGACTGGGTATATTGGTATATTCAAGCTCAGCCACCTCGGCGATTGGCACATACTCACCATCATTGGTCATGATGGGTATATTTCCCAGTGCTTCTAAGTTATTGCGAATATCTTCAGAATAACGAACAACAATCTCAAAACGTCTGTCACCTTCAAATACTAAGCCTGCTACTTTGCCGCCAACGGATGCACTTAACCATGTTTGCAAGTCAGTTACGTCTAAGTTGTAACGCGCCAGCGCATAAGGTTTCGGGTTCACCTTGAAGATGGGGATCTCATCTACTTGTTCTACTCGTGCGTCAGCAGCGCCCGGAATACCTTGTAATACGGCTAAGACATCACCAGCTGAATCCCGCAGCTTATCCAGATCATCACCATAAATTTTGATCCCTAAATCTGCTCTAACGCCACTAATCAATTCGTTAAAGCGCATCTGTATGGGTTGCGTAAACTCATAGTTATTGCCGGGCACATTTTGAAGATCCCGTTCTAATTGCTCGACAAACTTCGCTTTCGATAATGCAGGGTTTGGCCATTGATCAATTGGTTTTAACATGACAAAAGTGTCGGTGACATTGGGTGGCATAGCATCAGTAGCCACCTCAGCAGTACCCGTTTTAGCAAACACGGTGCTTACCTGTGGGTATTGCATAATGACCTGTTCAAGCCGTTTTTGCATATCGACAGCCTGCTCAATTCCCGTGCCGGGCACTCTCATTGCATGAAGGGCGATGTCACCCTCATCAAGTTGCGGCACGAATTCAGAGCCTAGACGCATCCCAAACCAAACACTGATGATAACAAGCAATGTCGCAGCACCTACGACTAACCATCGTAATTTTAATGCCCACTCCAATACAGGGCGGTAAACTGATTTAGCCCCTGTTATTATTGGACTCTCTTTTTCACTAACCTTGCCTGACATGAACATAGCAACGGCTGCGGGCACGATGGTGATTGAAAATACCATTGCCGCTAACAATGCCAATATTACGGTAGCCGCCATTGGGTGAAACATCTTCCCTTCGACACCTGTTAAGCTAAAGATAGGAATGTACACAATCGTGATTATCATCACGCCAAAAAGACTTGGGCCTATCACTTCATTCGTTGCCTCAAATACAACTTCCAGCCGTTCTTTAAGAGGCAGTATTGCACCCGTTCGCCGCTGCGATTCACTTAACCGCCTAATACAGTTCTCCACAATAATAACTGCACCATCGACAATCAGTCCAAAGTCTAACGCGCCTAAGCTCATTAGGTTCGCGCTTACGCCCGTTCTTACCATACCTGTTATCGTGGCAAGCATAGCAAGAGGGATGACAGCAGCGGTGATGATGGCAGCTCGTATGTTGCCCAATAGTAAAAATAGGACGACAATAACCAGCAATGCGCCTTCAATAAGGTTTTTTCGTACTGTGTTGATGGCTTTATCTACCAGCGCAGTGCGATCATAAACACTTTGAATAAGCACGCCCTCTGGCAAGCTTGCTTGGATTTCATCCACTTTATCAGCCACGTCTAGCGCAACAGCTCGGCTATTTTCGCCTATTAGCATCATCGCTGTGCCAAGCACAGTCTCTTGTCCTTCAAGTGTTGCAGCGCCCGTTCTAAGCTCCTTACCGATGGCGACCTCTGCAATATCATTTACCGTAACGGGAGATTGGTTTGTAAGCGTTACCACCACGTTACCGATGTCCTCAACGCTTGATAGTCTCGCTTGTGAACGTACTAGTATTTGTTGGCCGTTGCGTTCAATGTACCCAGCGCCCTGATTAGCGTTATTTCGCTCCAATGCCCGCAATAAATCGTCAGTACTAACGCCATAATTAAGCATGAGTTGAGGGTTAGGCTTTACATGATATTGTTTGGTAAAACCGCCAATAGCATTAACCTCTGTTACCCCTTTCACCAAGGCCAGTTGAGGTTTCACCACCCAATCGTGTAACTCACGAAGCGCCATCGCATCAAATTTTCTGCCATCGGCAGTTACTGTGCCGGGCTTCGCGCTAAGCGTGTACATGTAAATTTCACCCAAACCTGTGGCAATCGGCCCCATTTCAGGCTCAATACCATCGGGTAATTGGCTTTTGATAATGCCTAGCCGTTCGTTTATGAGATTTCTGGCAAAAAAGAGATCCGTGCCTTCTTCAAAAACGGCCGTCACTTGTGACAAGCCATAGCGCGATAGTGAACGTGTGTAGTCCAAGTTTGGTAAACCTGCCAAGACGTTTTCTACCAAAAAGGTGATGCGCTGTTCGGTTTCAAGCGGTGAATAGCCTTTTGCTTGTGTGTTGATTTGTACCTGAACATTAGTGATATCGGGTACGGCATCAATAGGCAGCTTTTGATAGCTGAATAGGCCAAAGCCAATTATCAAAAAACAAAGCATAAGAAAAATGCCGCGCTTTTCGATTGCGGTGCGAATAATGGAAGCTAGCATCTTAAGCCTCCCTTAAAACTGCACGCCAATTGACATGGAAACATTTGATTGGGTGAGGCGTTAATGATCATGACCTGCCTCCGACTTTTCCAAATCTGCTTTAATCATGTAACTATTGGAAGCCACGACACGTTCGCCTGTTTCAAGACCACTGATGACCTCGATATAGCGACCATCTGAGACCCCAAGCTCGACCGCTCTGGGCCTATACTCTTCACCCTCAACCACAAACACAACTTGCTTGGCTTCATACTCTTGCACAGCAGATAGAGGAACAGCATGATTGACTGACTTAGTTGATGTCGTAACCTGTGCTTTGACCAGCGTACCGAGTGGCCAATATCCAGTACTATTGTCGATACTTACATTGGCAAGAGAGTGCGGATTGCCATCAGCAGAAGGCGTAATGTAGGCAATTTTGGAGGTTTGATTGAAACCTGCGTGGCTTAGTTCAACTGACTGTCCAACCTTGATGCTGCTAAGCACCTGCGAAAATACAGTCAGTTGTGCCCATACGTTTTTATAATTAGCTAACGAAAAGAGTACTTGTCCGTTTGATAGCTCACCATTATTTGCATGTCGCGCAATCACATTGCCATCAAAAGGTGACGTGATGGGATAACTTGTCAAACTATCATTGGACTCCACAATCGCTAAAATATCGCCTTTATTAACGGGGTCTCCAATGTTGACTTTTACATCCTTAATAACACCGTCAAACCGTACTCTTATATGACTTAATGAGGCGGGGTCTGCACTAATTCGCCCATAAAGTGTAGTTTTTACCGCAATCTCACTAGCGAGCACGGGAGTGGCGGAAATATCGTTCTGAATTGCTATTTCATTGCTCATCCTTACGACTTCACTTGCGTGATTGTCTCTATCGTTGGAATTTGCATCAATTTGTTTATCACCTGCGATTGCGGTGAAGCTATAAAGGCTAAGGGTGAAGATGGAAATAAGTACTTTTTGTAGTGTGAATTTATTCATAATCATGACTTCTTATCGAAATGTTAGATGACTGCTGCAAATTGTCTTGGTGACTTGAGTGCATTGAGTCATCATTGTGTTCAGTCTTCAGCGCGAGACCTGTGAGTGTTTCAATTTCTGTTTTGCTTAAATGAACTTGAGAAGCAGCCTCTATTAATGTCAGGCGGGTTGTCAGAAATTCTTGTCGAGTAGTTACCCATTCCAAGTAGCTGAAACGGCCCTCTAAATATGCGCTCTCTACTAAATCTAACGCTTCCTTTAAGGGGGGAATTACGTTGAGCTGAATAGTTTCAACCTCTAGCAATGCACGTGTATGTTCGCCTAACGCTTGATTAACTGAATGTAATAGACTGCGAAGGTTGCTTTGTTTTTGCAGCTCTATTGCGTCAAGGCGTGCCCTATGCGCTTCGTATTCACCAAGGTTTCGTTCTTTTTGAAACAATGAAACGCTTATTCCGGCAACTAGTGCGGTTTCATCAATACCTTGCATTCTGCGAAGCCCGGCTGACCACTCAATATCAGCGAGGTTATTCGCTTGCGCTAGACGAAGCTGCGCAGCTTGCACCGCATGTGCGGTCGGTGGACTGAGTAATAAGCCCAGTATGCAACTGCACACAATGACAGGTGCATGCTCGAAAATAGGAAACATTTTCATTGGAATATCCTAATAATTTATCAATGTTTAGCGTCGCGAGTATTATCAGCGCGGCACTATCGAAAAAAGTACTAAGACGTAATTTTGGGTGGGCGAAGTAATCGGTTAATAGGTGTGTCAATTACCGCATCTAAATAGTTGAAATTGTGGACTGAAACCACTGTTTTCAGACTGTTGATATGACTCTGACTGACCCATTGTGCATGTGTGCCATGGCAGTGGCCGAAATGGTGGCAATCAGCAGGATTGTGGTGCTCTGTACTTACTTTATCACTGGTTTCATTGGCAGACAGCTCAGACTGCTCTTGCTTGTGTTCTGAATGCTTATGCTCGTGTTGCAGGTGCTGAGTGTCTATTGCATGAAAATCTAACGAATTCGCCACAGCAGAAAACGACTGAAAGAGTATCAGCGAGATCACGATGTAACCTAAGCGTTTTAGATTTTTCATGTATGAAAGTATACCAAACCT
>Ga0315330_10002921_pt1 | contig 11747 bp, 11 predicted proteins | sample M140m34915metaG_FD_203453 | JGI IMG/M metagenome (GOLD analysis project Ga0315330, IMG submission 203453) | Ammonia-oxidizing marine archaeal communities from Monterey Bay, California, United States - M1 40m 34915 | ecosystem: Environmental > Aquatic > Marine > Intertidal zone | place: USA... | reverse complement strand
CTCTGCGCGTTGTTCTTCAATTTTGTTGTCAATATCATCGGATGTTACAGGACTATAATCACCGGACGACCCACTGTATGTAGTGCCCGCGAGTACACCGCGAGAACACGGAGCACTCTCCTTCAATTTTTTCATGTCTTTCCATAATTGTTTATCGATGACACTTGCACTATCAATCATTCTATTGCCGCCAGCTTCTAATGTACGCACCTCCTCACAAGGAGCTTTTACTAATTTTCTGCATTCATCTTTCATATCCTTTGAAGCACCTGACGCACCTATTATGGCCAAAGCAGTAAAAAGCCATTTTGTAAACGTGGCTTCGGCGGACTCAAACTCTTCTTTCTCTATTTTTTCTTCAGCAGGTGCAAATGTGTGAAACATATGAAAGATACCAACATGTTTATATAGTTACGAATGACTGTTACGAATTGTCGATGAAATTTTTTAAATCAAACCAATGTTTTTGTCCGTTTTTTAATACCATTTTGCCGTCGAAAACTGCCCAAAAACAATGGCCAGAATTTCAACCAGAAATTCTGGGAGATGATGGCATGGACGTTCGTTTCTGAAGGCAAAACCGCCACCAATGAGATGGTGTCCAGATTACGCGTCGCATGTGTTGTGTACAGTCATTTTTTTGTCGATCTGGCACTCTAGATTCCTAAAATTTTAGGAATTGTCGATTTCTAAAAGTTTAGGTATTGACAACCGAATTCTAAAATTTTAGGAATTGTCGATTTCTAAAATTTTAGGAATTGCCTCCAAGATTTCTACAACTAACCCTTTCTTTTTACGTGTATATTATTAGTAATGTTAAAGTTTCTGTGTCCTTTTTTTTGGCGCGTTCTTCAGCAAGTTCGTACAGTCGCGGCTCTGTAATTCCGAAATAATCTGCTATTGTCAGTGTTTCAATCAAACGTTTCCCAACATATACGTTATTCTTGTCAAACAACACTGTCATACCGTGTAGTAGACGAAACAACTTGGTCTGATCTACTAATTTCTTCTTGACAATTTCATGCAAATCTTTGAACAATTTGCGCGAATCGATTTTGATGTCTGACAGACGACCTCCTAGTGTTTTGAGAGTAACACTTATAGTATACAACCGAGTTTTCCGTTCACGTCTTATTCTATTTTTTCTTGCCAGTCTAATTCTTGCCTCTGCAGCTTCAAACGTGACAAACATGTTTCTATTCTGTTTGTCACATTTATACTGTCTATTTTTAAATCGGACTATAAATACATCACCTATCTCAATAAATGGATCAACTACCAAATGAAATAATAATGAATATTTTATCTTGTTTATGTCCGTCAGAATTATTATTAGTATTGTCTAAGTCAGTTCTTTCCGTGTATCGTTCGAATGTTGTTTGGCGACCCGTGGTGGTCCGTCGCTTTGGTGAAATACGGTCGTCTAATTATTTTAGGGAATATGCTTGGCAACTAAAATTCCAAAAACACAAACGTTCGTATCAACGAGGATTTACAATGGGGTGTGTCGGCAAGACCATACCACCTAAAAAAAAAGCTTGGTTGCCTGCGGTTTTTTGAACCAGACCACCAGAACGCCACTTCATCTCCCATTCTTTGCAGTGACTTTCGGTAACCCTCAACGGCGTTCAGACGACCATTGGGTTTCTCAATGTTTTGGTCCCATAACCCAACATAAGTAAAATATAATTGACACTCCAGATTTCTAAACTTTTAGGAATTTCTAAAATTTTAGGAATTGCCTGAGTTTCTAAAATTTTAGGAATTGCCACTCCAGTTTCTAAAAGTTTAGGAATTGACCGAGTTTCTACAAGTGTAGGAATAGTGGTCCCATAACCCAACATAAGTAAAATATAATTGTCTGAGTTTAGGAATTGTCTGAGTTTAGGAATTGTCTGAGTTTCTAAAATTTTAGGAAAACCAGATTCTAAAATTTTAGGAATTGATTTCTAAAATGACAACCGAATTTCTAAAATTTTAGGAATTGACTCCGTTCTAAAATTTTAGGAAAACCAGTTTCTAAAATTTTAGGAATTGATTTCTAAAAGTTTAGGATTTGACAACCATTTTTAGAACTATCTCTAAATTTATTTAAATCATGAATCTATTCTTACTGGCCACCACCCTCAAAGAATGTGCCGCCAACCACTGCGACAAGCATTGCATCAAAATGATTCTAGAACTCACACAAATGCTCTATTCTGCTTGGTGGTTCGGTAGAGACGTGTTTCCACTCCCAGAACTAGACCCATTGCCTAATGACCCATACAGACCCACCCACAAAAATCACCCAGTGTCTGTTTGGGTTAGAGCTGACCCTAAACATTACAACTGGACTTTAAACCTTGCTTTCGCCCTCGTTGGTGAGTACTACAAACGTTACGGCAAAATCCATGCGTGTTGTGCTCATTTAGAGCGTTTGCAGGCTCTTGGATCCCCGGAGAATGTCGGCATTGAAACGTACACGCCTCCTGAAAACAAGCGCGCCTACGAAGGTCTTCCAAAAGGCATTTCATATTTTGACTGTGCTATAAATGACCAATACTTTGAAAGCTGTGCTGTATACACAAATGGTCGTCTCAATGCGGTCGAAACGTATCGTAAATATTATCTTTGCAAAGAGTGGGAGATGAAGTGGCGCGCGGACAATAAGCCCGATTGGTATCAAAAAATATTCCTGAAAAAAGAGAGTATATAAGGTATGTACCAACTATATTATGATTAACGTAGTATACAATAATTTTTACCATGGTATTGACAATAAAAACGATATTCAACTAATTTTAAAGCAGTATGAGGTGGCATACGAGAAAGAGAGCGACGTTGAATTTTTTGACGAATTGCAAAATGGTATCCTCGAAGATTACCCCAATACACCAAATTTGTCGAACGTACTAGAGAGAATATTAATCTACTTGGTCAATAGAGACTTGAACTCTCAGGACGCTAACATGTTAGGAATTGCCCCATACTAAATTTTTAGGAATGGTCGTGTTCTTCGACGCCTCTGAGCAATCGCAATGAAGCAATCGGAATCAAATCAAACGCATGACATAATAATGCCAATTTCCACAAGTTTGTAAAGTTGCTGGACGTGACGCCAAACATCTGTGTAAACAAGGACCCCCACTCCGAAGAAATCACCCCTCCAAAGTTCGTAATCGACATCAAAAGAGCGTACAGCGTCGCCTCCACACCTTTGGGACAGAGCCTAGCTCCCAACACGACCATCGGCATAGTGACAAACTGTGACACCAATGTAATCACGACTCTTTCCGCAAACGCAAAGACAAAGTCTGGAATGCCCATGTCTCGGTTCACATGCAATATTAACAGGAGCATAGTATTCTCCAAAAAAAATGACACTGCAAGAGCACAGCCAAAGATTTTGATGAAGGACACTTTGCGAAGATATCGCTTGTATATGTACGTGCCAAAGACTTGAACGACATATCCCATGACGTCCAAAGCGCCAAACTCGTTGGGCGTAAAGCCCAAGGTTCTTTCGTAAAAAAAGGTCATGGCGGTACCATAACCAGGTGTCACGCAAATTAAAAAAATAAAGAATGCTGGACAATAAATACCAGGTTGCCGAATGGCCGACCACAATTTTCCACCCGTGTGTCGCCACCGAACGCGTTCCTTTGTTGGTCTGTCGGGGATGAAGACTGATATAATCGCAATGACAATCGGTATCATTGATTGAATTAGAAAGACGCGAACCGAACCGAAATTGTCATAGGCAACAGTGCCGAGAATGGATGCCACAAGCCCACCGGAAAATCGCAACATCCACGAATGTGATTGGACGATGCCTCGGTCAGCTTCGGACTCTTCGCGCGCCGCCTCGACCAGCAGCGAATCGGCCATCACATCGGCAAAACACATGGAGCCCGAGGACAATGTCATGACCAACGTGATGACGAATTCGTCGTGGGCTACAAAGGGCAATAGAATCCACATGTAACTGGACAGAAAGGCAAATATTATCATGTAAGGCCTCCTCCTATAGCCGAACAAAGGGTAGGAATCTGAGATGAACCCATAGACTGGTTTCATGCACCAAGGGATGGACACGACACCGAATATGGCGGCCATTTGTGCGGGTGATACTCGGACATCGTCCATCATCCAGTAGCGCATGGCAACGGAAGTGAATTGGAAGCCAAATCCTAGAAAAAAATAAAAAATCAACAATGCTTTATGTTTCATGATGTATATAAAAAATGCAATATTATAGTGTTTTCGTGTATGAAACTAGGATTTTTTCAACGCTTCTTGGGTCCACGCGGTTTTTCCTGTTTTGGTGTCTTTGTAGTAGACCGTGCCTGTTTTTTCGCAGGCCACTTTGACGATTGGCGATAACGTGGAGGTCACATCTTTCGGTGCAAATGTAGCAAACATGTTGTCACCATGAGCCGCCTATAAATATGTCTGTTTTGTCAAGTGAATGAATGCCGATTCTTGAGCCCCGGACCCTGATACCTTTTCTTGCCACTGAATGACCTGTGCCAGTATTCTCCGCAAGTGTGCCTTGCCCTAAAAATTTAGGAATTGTCTTCGGTCTGTGACGCGTTTTCATAGTATATAAGTGCAGACTCTGTTTATAATCATGTCGTATAAATTTTTCGTGTCGCCTTCCACGTTGAAACAGACGGACAAAGTCCAGCTGATGCGCTGGGCAACAGAACACCACATGCCTTCCGAGCCCGGTGTCGCCTTTGAGAGGTGGTTGGACGCTCTGCAGGGTGTTGACAAAGAGACAAAGGCCAAAGCGTTGGCGTTGTCGCGCGGGTGGACCAGCAGCCCAGCCGCCGCACTGCCGCACGACTTGGTGGCGGCAGAGGCGCGCTGGGGGTTGTTAGGATTATTTGCGCTCGCCGCCGCTGCTATCCTTGCCGTGGGCAGAGTCGCGGGAGAAGCGGTACAGCAGGTTGTCGATACCGATGATTGGATGGATCGTTTGGTTGAAGAACAACTTCGCGAAGAAGCCGGCAATTCAGAAGAAGGCGGAGCGGCAGGGGCGACTGATGGGGCGACTGATGGGGGGTCGGCCAAATTAACCGTGTTCGAACAACGATCGTTAAATGAAGCGCACAAATTCTTTGACGGACTCTCAACTGGACCATTGAAAATGGTGAATTTTGTCGTAGCAAATATTGAGAAATTTCAGCCAGGTATACAGCAAACGTTTGATCAAAACTTGGTGGATTTTGCCGACGAAAACATTTTCGAAGTGCTTCTGGAGAAGACTATGGTCGTTGCCAAAAAGTTCAGTCAAAGTGTCGCAGATATGAAAGTTCGATCACAAGTCCACCAGCAAGAATGGATACAGGACAAAGCTCTCGAACTGGAACATCTCTGCGTCATGAAAGCATTACGATACGATAGACATTTTGCCACAGCACTTAACGGTGAAAATTTTGATGAAGCGAGTGAAATAGGAAAAAAACGCCTTCAACAGTACATTCCAAGGTTCCGAGGGACAGTAAAAGATTCTAACATTGCTAAAGAACTCAACTCATACTTTGTCAGCACGTTCACCATGTTCAAGGAGAACAAAGACACACTGCAACGTTATCTATTTCCCGGCAAGGGGTTGGGATTCGATGGTGATGCCTGGGCCGGTGCCATGGAAGAACAAGCGACCAAAGCTTGGCTGAATGTTGACGAAAGCACGACCCAGCAGGATATTCAACGTGGGCTTGAAGACTGGCTTACGTTCAAAATACTCGTCAACGCAAAAGCGATCGCAACGAATTTTGCGAAGTATGACGAATCAAAGCAGGAATTTTTTATAGAAAAACTTCAGGCGGCACTCGATGATAGGGCTCAGAATGGGCCCATTCTGAACTACATCATCCAACAATCCAATACTAAACTCAACAACATTCCTTGCGAACAACCCGGATCAGTTTTTTGCAGTGCGCGGAACCACTTTTTTGGTAAGGAAGCCAAACAAAAACTTGGTGAGGATATTTTCCGGAGGATCCAACAATACTGTCCACACCTGTACGACCTCCATCAACGATATAAGGTCAATAGACTTCATAAGGGCGTGCAGGGGATTATTGAAGAAGCTCAAGAATCGGACAATATGTTTAAACAGTTTGAACGCCTCATACAGCTGCTTGCCGCGACGGTCACGGGCGCGGTCATCGGAATCTTTATGGGAGTAGGGGGCACTGTCCTCGCTCTAACGGCGATGTACTATCGAAAAGATCTTGGTATGTGTTGTAAATGTCGAAGCCAGGCCGACATAGACGTCACCGCCGGAGGTGAAATACCTGATCCCAAGGGTGCTTTCTACACCAAAACAAGTAGCGCTGGCCTTACATATTGGGCACAACAAGTTGATGACAGCGGTAAATTGCGAAAATGCAAACAGGGGGGACTCCGTTGGGCAAAAGGAAGACAATACATTTTTCCGGGGGACGCTGACTATGCCAACTGGATACCGGCAGAACGCCCCTTGCGCTGAAGGGCCATTTCCACAACTCGCGCAGCTGCTTCGCGAGGGCGCACGAAAGTGTTTGACAGGCAGCACAGCAGAGTAGACAACCCATCAATATAACACAGGCGTTTTATACTGTCTTTGATTATTTTTGATTGTGTGAGAGTTTAGAAATCGGTCAATTCCTAAAATTTTAGAAATTCCGGACAATTCCTAAAAGGTTGGGTTATGGGACCAATATTCCTAAAAGTTTAGAACTCTGTCAATTATATTTTACTTATCTTGGAATTTCTAAAAATTTAGGAATTTCTAAAAAAACGCGATGGTAGAGTTGGAATCCCATTCCGACTTGTCTTACGCGTGATATATAAGCATAGTGTATGCACGAAATGATTCGTTTAGGATTTATTGGAAATGGATTTGTCGGTTCCGCCGGACGCCAACTCGAGTGTCCCAAAAACAATGCTATCGTCTATGACATCGACCCTGACAAGTGCGTACCACCTGGAACGACACTGGAACAAGTGGCAAACTGTGATGTCGTCTTTGTATCGGTACCAACACCCGCCGAAGCCGACGGCAGTTGTCATTTGAGCATTGTCGAAACGGTCGTCAAACAACTAAAAACCGTTCGAGCCGACTGTCCCATTATTTTGAGGTCCACAGTACCACCAGGTACGTCGAAACGTTTAGGCATCTCGTTTATGCCTGAATTTTTAACCGAAGCCAAACATTTGGAGGATTTTAGACAAAACCCTTTATGGGTCTACGGGGGTACGTCGCCAGAACGGATACAATCGGCTTTGACGAACGCCAAGGAAGCGGGTAAGATTGTTTCCGACCGCATGGTGCAGATGACTACACAGGAAGCCGAGCTTGTCAAGTATGTTCGCAATTGTTTTTTGGCAACCAAAGTATCCTTTTTCAACGAAGTGGAACAGTACTGTCGAGCTCATGAAATCGACTATGATACGGTTCGAGAGCGTGCGGCGGTGGACGCTCGCATTGGACTCAGCCATACAAAAGTGCCAGGTCCTGACGGTCGACATGGGTTCGGTGGACATTGTTTTCCAAAAGATATAGCTGCGTGGTGTCACTTTGCACCGAGTGAGCATTCGATTGTTCGAGCAGCCCACGAAAGAAATCTACAAGTGGACCGACCGGAAAAGGACTGGCAAAAAGACAAGGGGCGCGCCGTCGTAGATACATCTAAATAAATCATAAATCTTAAACATTAAACGTTACAAATTTTTTACGTATCTGTAGCATTTCCGTCAGTTTCTCTGGCCCCATATCTTCCCATTGCTCTTGCAACTCTTTGATATTTCCACCTGTTTCCGGAACGTACGCCAATACTGGGTAGACTGTTTTGCCATCGGTAATGAGTGCGTGTGTCCGAGCCACCATCGCTACCGTTTCCCACTCGTGCGTGACTTCTTTTGAGAACGATATCTTTTTAGAAGAGATGTCGTTGAGAAGTTTAGTCAATTTATCTGGAATGTCCAATGGGCGCTTGTCCTCCGAACCTGTTTCAACCAATTGCATGAGTTCTTTGGCTTTGTCACGTCTTGCTTTGGCACGTTGAATGCGAGACATTTTGTTTTCTTTGGACGGTATTTATATATTCTTTTTAGCAACATTAGACGGGTGGCATTTGCGACTTTGTTTGTGTCTTTGGTTGTTTTTTTGCAAACCATACATATGCAAAGGAAGCGCACGCCGAAACTTGAAGTCCTATGAAATTCCACCACGAAAACTTATATGTGGGGTCAAACAGCCCAGCACAAACGACCAGACCCATAATAGCCGATTTTGTAGAGCCGGCGACGGCCAGAGTCAACGCGTCGTTCTGTTCCACGGTCCATGTGGCACCAAAATTGATAAAGAATCCTAGAAATATAGAAAATCCAAACGACATCAAAAAGGCGGGCTGGTCCCAAGCGTCAAACGATTCAGGATTAAAATGAATCAATTGCGTTGTCGAAATCAACAAGGTCGTCACAGCCGACCAGAACAACACGGTCGTCTTCGTCCGCGACCCAGATAACGTTGTTTTCGTTTGAATCTGAGCCCCGGCCGTCAACAAATTGTTCATCATGATAAACGAATACCCCCTGGCATCAAATGTCAGGTCATTGGCCGCCGCCAGCAGCGAACCGCAAATCATGACAACGACGGACCAGAAAACTGGTCTTTTTATTTCTATCTTTAAAAATATGTATTGCGCTACCATCGTCATAAAAATGGACACGCGTCGCAAAGCTGAAAACATGGCAACGTTCAAAGCGCCTGCGGATGAAATCCCAAAAAAGACGTTGGCCGAATTCAACAGACATAACAATATAATATCTTTACCGGGACGTTGAATAGTGTCGCGGCGCAGTATCAACACACCTATTGTGAATATAGATTGACAACACATAATGAAGGGCACGGACGTAAACGCAAACACTGTCAGAATTATCTTGTTGAAAATCACAATCATGAACGAGCTCGTCATGTACAACAAAATCGAAGGCCAATGCATCTTTCCACACTTACAGTCAATATAAATATTAGTGCACACCTTTATAGTTTAGGATTCATCAAAGAACGCAACATATCATCGTACTTGTCAATGTCCTCAATTTTTTTCCATAACAAGCATAATGGCACGCGCTTCGGCAACCAGGTGCCGTACCATCCCAGGAACACAGGAACAACCAAAGGAACATTGAGCCGCCATGACCACCACACGCGCCTCTGTAAACAGGGGCCTTTGGGAATGTGAAACAACGAGCACTCCCCCCTCACAAAGACGGTAAACACGGGAACTTGCATGTCGCGGGCCAACCTTAAAAACCCATGTCTCAGAAAGCGGTGGCGGTCATCGCCCGTTTCCGCGAGCACTAGCTCTGGAACACCGCCAGGGACCACCAATAAAGTATGGCCACGTTGTAAAGCATCTCTCATTTCTGCCAGGCGTGCGGGTATGCATCCAATCAATCTGAGAAGCCACCCAATGACAGGCACATAAAACAAAATGGGTGCCACACACAAGACTGTTTCGGACCCTGGCACGAGATGAATGCCTGCCACGGCGCCACAGCAGAGGAGTCCATGTGGGTGGACAGCGACAACTGAATTTTTGTCGAAACGAAGCACGTTACAAGGAAACCATTCGTGCCAAGGAATTCGAGAAAGCCATTGGCGTATGGGATGTCGAACGAATATTCTACCATGATGCCGCCATTGCAAGTAGATGGACAGCGAGGTGGTCAGCGCGAGCACACACCAAGCGGCAGGCGCCATGAGAATGGCCATGACGAGCAGTAGAGGCAATGACCAAAGCCAGAAAAATATGAGAATGCACATTAACATCATGTGACTAGTGTCCATGCACTGTGATCATTGGTTGTTAAGTAGTCTGTTTCATCTTTGTAAAAAAATACGGTATATAAAGAGGTTGCAGTTCATTTAAAAATGAAACTCACATTTTTATTCTTAATTGCATCTTTTATCAGCAGCTCGATGGGGCAGGATCCAGCCTCGTGCAATTCTGCATATTCTGCTTTAAATCGTACGTACAACGCAAATGCGGATGAATGTACGGTAAATGAAATCAATGTCGTAAATAGTACCTCGACATGTCAATGCACGGGATGTGAGATTCAAGTCTACATGGCCGAACCAGGCGAGACGTGTAACAACGGTACTTGGAGTGCGGCCGTTCTGGGTTGCACGGACAGTACCGCCCTCAACTATGACTCCGCCGCCACTCAGGACGACGGGTTCTGTGTCGCGGCCGTTGCGGGTTGCACGGACCCCAACGCCGCCAACTATGACTCCGCCGCCAACACGGACGTCGGGTCCTGTGTTTTTATGTGTAATACTTTCACTTGCCCTGAACCATTTACTCAAAAGGCGGCCGCCTCGACTACAAGTTGTGTTGGTGTATGCGATAAGTTTACTGATTTGTATACATGCTGTGAAACCACGGATGATATCTATAGCCGTACCGAAGATAATGAGAGCGACTGTCATGATACAAATTGTAATTCTGGCCAAAAATGTGTTGATAACAACGACAAAGTGACGACAAAATGTAAATGTGTAAAGGATACAATTTATGGCGATGGTCGGCATATTATAGCTGAGGTTGGAGATTATTGCGATGTTGATGGGTTCTTTGATGAAAAAGAAGATCCGACGTTCTACAACTCCGGCGAAACAAGAGACCGAGAGAACTTTGGTTTCCAAGAAAATTGCGACAAACGTTGTCAAATACTTTTTGAAGCAAATGGTTGGGATGACTTTCATGCAATTTTAGACAGTTACGAAAGTAGACCATGTAGAGACCAAGGAAACACTGGACCAAAATGCACATCATCATCAAGACGTTTACGAACGTCTGATAAAATGCTGGGTGCGCCAATGAAGAAGAATATTAATGTTGCTTGCCACGATGATGATGGTCTCGTTGAAGTCCAGAAAAAGGGATTCGAGTGCTACGGATGTAAAAAATGCGCAGATTTGTTGGTAGCGGATGATTATGGCCCCATTCCAACCAAATATTCAAATGGTGCAAACAATCCACCGGACCATGGTTCGTGCCGCCCTTGGTGTAAAAATGCCATAGAAGGTACTTCTGAAACGTTTTATTCAAATCGGTTTTGTGGTGGTTCGGATAAAGATGGAACCACGCGTCCAGCTGGCACATATGCCAGCTCAGGGTGTTTTACGGATGCTGCGACTAGTCCTATAAGTGGAAATCCCAATCGAAAAAATTATGTCTGTAATCACTGGCGTCAGTGTACGGGATGTTCAGCCTGCACTACATTAGCAACCAATACCGACATTTTCCCCGAAGGATTTGGCCCATCCCGGCCAAAAGATGTGTATGGTGATGGTTCGCGCATGGGCGGTGAGTGTAGATGGTTTTGCAAATCACGATTTAACTTCGACACTAATACACCATATTATGCCAAATGGAATGATGGGACTGATGGAGGAACCAGAGGAACAAAGGTTGTGGAAGGCGCTACATCTTTATCGGGATTTACGTCTATAAATGCAGGAACTGCACCTTCTGATATCTGTACATGGCAATCTTGTTCTGGGTGCCAAGCATGCATTAATTGGGCAACAGCCGATGATACCACTATAGTTCCCGGAACTACTGAAACGTATGCGCAGAAATACGGTGCAAATGACGGATTTCGTTTCAGAGAACCACTTGACGACTACGTTGGAGATACAAATTCACGAAAAAAGAAAAGACGTATTGGTGCTTGTGAAAAGACATGTAAAGCAA
>Ga0315330_10002920_pt1 | contig 11747 bp, 10 predicted proteins | sample M140m34915metaG_FD_203453 | JGI IMG/M metagenome (GOLD analysis project Ga0315330, IMG submission 203453) | Ammonia-oxidizing marine archaeal communities from Monterey Bay, California, United States - M1 40m 34915 | ecosystem: Environmental > Aquatic > Marine > Intertidal zone | place: USA... | reverse complement strand
CGGTCATTATCCGGCGTAACATGGATATGGAAGCGGAACACATTCTCGCCGAGAATAGAGTCCCATATTTCATCAATATGATCACCAAAATTGACATGATTACAATCAGGCGTTTCGATCGGGTTGTGCCCGGGAGCTAAAACACTAGTGATTAGGCTATAGGTATTTCCCGGACCATCAGCACTTAGTGTGGTTTGACCGTAACCGCAGCCTGAAAATAGAACCAGAACTGCAGCGACATAGAATGCTCTCTTGCTACTCACTTTTTTGATTTACGTACTACTGTTTATACACTGGTACTAAGATAAGTAGTAAACACCTAACGATTGTTGTTTTATAAATGAAAGCTTAGTGGTTTGGGTCATGAAATTTAAGGAATAAGGAGGTCGGGCTGCTTTTGAGTTGGACACAGAATAATTCGTGTGTGAATAAAAAAACCCAAAATACTCATTATGAGTGTTTTGGGTTTTTTTTTAAGGAAATCCTTATGGTGGAGCTGGCGGGAATCGAACCCGCGTCCAAACAAGGAAGCCTGAGGCTTTCTACATGCTTATCTTGTGGTTGGATTTTCGACCGATTTCTGAGCACAAGCACCCCAATCACGGCTTATCTTCTAGACTTAGATTAGCCCGCGAAGCGAAGGCTAACTGCATTCCTGAATTTTCTACACCTCGTAATCAGTCGCCTCAGGACGGGGGCTCCTGCGAGATGTTCAGCTCCTATACCTAGTATAGGATTAGCAAAATCGACATCCTGTCAGATTAAGCGGCCAAAGCGTAAGAATCTTCGCCAGTTATAAAAAATTGAAGCGGTGTATTAACGAGCTGCCCCTTCAGCGCTCGGCATGCTTACATCAACCTTCGGCTTGCTGTCAAAACCAGTCAGCCCCAGAAAAGATGTGGTCCGCGAAGATACGCGAATTCTATGCTAATTATGTGTACATCAACAAAGGAACTATGCGAATACACGCTAAAATCATTACTATCTTTAAGCATATGAAAATCGGCATAATAAGAGAGGGAAAGATTCCAATAGATAAGCGCGTTGCACTAATTCCAGAACACGCTGCGCAGTTAAAAGATAAATTTAAGTGTGAAATTGTGGTTCAGTCGTCGGCGATACGGGCTATTTCGGACGAAGAATATGTCCGGCATGGCATCGATTTGCAACAAGATCTGTCCGATTGCGATGTGCTCTTCGGTGTTAAAGAGGTGCCGATACATGATTTAATTCAAAGCAAAACCTATTTCTTTTTTTCACATACCTACAAGCAACAGCCCTACAACGCAAAACTGCTGCGAGCCTGTGTCGAACGTAATATTCGTTTGATTGATTACGAATTACTCAAGAAAAACGGGATTCGCGTGGTGGCATTTGGCCGATTTGCAGGATTGGTTGGTGCATACAATGGCCTTCGGGGATGGGCTGAAAAATATGGACAATTTGTACTTAAGCCAGCACATGAATGTCATGACATGCAGGACATGTTCGATCAACTGAAAGGTATTGATTGGCCAGCAGATCTGCGCATCCTACTTACAGGGAAAGGACGCGTGGCAGGCGGTGCGGTGGAGACTTTGAAGGCTGCTGGTATCCCAGAAATTGCACCAGAAGATGTTGAAAATTACGAGGGTTGTTTCTGGAGTCAGTTAGACGTGGAACACTATTATAGGACTAGCGACGGAAGTCCTTTTGATCGCAAGGCGCTCTTCGCGGATCCAAGCGGGTTTGAAAGTGATTTTATGAGGTATGCTCGATATGCCAAGCTGTATATCGCGGGGCATTATTACGACAGTCGTGCGCCGTTTATTTTCTCGAGAGCGGACGCGAAGCAGCCAGATTTTGCGATCACCTATGTGGCGGATATTAGTTGCGATATAGACGGTCCTGTGGCTTCTACGCTCCGAGCTTCAACTATTGCTGAACCCTTCTATGGCTATTTGGCAGCTGAAGAGAAGGAGGTAGCGCACGACCATCCTGAAGCAATAGGAGTGATGGCAGTGGATAACCTTCCATGTGAATTACCCAGGGATGCTTCGTTGAGCTTTGGATCCGATTTAATGGAGCATGTGATTCCAGCGCTTTTTGACGGAGATAAAGAGCACATACTTTATCGTGCAACGGAATGTGAAAACGGCGTGCTTGCAGAAGATTTTGAGTACCTACAAACCTATATAGATAAGGCGTAGTGGCTAAAAAAGCATTACATATCAGTAAAGGGGTAAAGGAAGCTCCATCGGTAAACCCGAGTTTACAAACTGGGAAGAGAACTAGCCGCACCTTGACGGAATTGGTAAAGGAAATTATTAAAGGCAATCGAACGGCATTGGCTCAAGGTATTACGATGATTGAGAGTAATACAGCAGCAGATCAGAATCATGCTCGTGCACTTTTAAATGAATTGATGCCTTATACTGGAAATAGTTTTCGCATCGGTGTAACAGGCGTACCTGGTGTAGGTAAAAGCACTTTTCTCGAATCGTATGGAAATACATTGCTGAAGTCAGATGAAGATGCGAAGGTTGCGGTTCTCGCGGTAGACCCATCTTCTGAAATCAGTAAAGGCTCAATTTTAGGCGATAAAACTCGAATGATGGAATTGGGCAAGCATGATCGTGCTTTTATACGTCCCAGCGCCTCTGGTGGCAACCTTGGTGGTATTGCAAAAAAGACTAGGGAGGTTATGTTACTTTGCGAGGCTGCTGGATTTAATTATATTTTCATTGAGACCGTGGGTGTAGGTCAGAGTGAAACGTTGGTTTCAAAACTGGTCGACTGTTTTTTGTTTTTAGCAATGCCGGGCACTGGCGATGAATTGCAAGGTTTAAAAAAGGGCATCATGGAAATGGCAGATATTATCGCTGTCAATAAATCTGAGCCGCCAAACACCACTTCAGGGGAACGGAGTGCACTTTCGATTCGAAGTGCACTACAGCTCTTCTCAAACAAAGAATTTGATTGGCATCCTCCAGTTCTACTTGCGTCAGGATTGACGGGGTTTGGTTTTGATGAATTAGAGGCTGCACTAGAGCGTTACCAAAGGCACAGTCAAGGGAAAGGGTGGTTCGAGAAAAAACGTAAAGACCAACAGGCATACTGGTTTGAAAATTCTGTGCGCGAAGGAGTTTTTGAGCAATTACAAAAAGATAAGAATTGGCAAAAGCAGTATGAAAAACTGAGTATTGAGGTCGCAGATGGAAGCCTGAATCCCTTTGAGGCCAGCGAAAAATTAGTAAGAGCCCTAAAGGGTAAGGTTTAAAAGTTACGAGCTGCTTCGTGTTTAAGTAACAGGATGGCAGCTTTCGTTGGAAAGATATCTCCCGTCATTTCAAGTTCGATCAACTTTCGACTTAAATCTCCTGCGGTAGCTTCTGCGCCTAATTCTACTGCTGTTTTGTTGATTAAAGAAACGACTTGACTTTTCGCGCTCACCACGTGATTCCATGCGCTATCGGTTACATAAACCTGTTGTGAAATATTGTAGTCAAATTCACTCCGTACCGCGCTGACAAGGGCTTTTCTATAACTAACTACGTCTAAGTTACCAGGCTTTACACGAAGTACGAGACGATTTGGGCTGATGCGTTCTAGAAGTACAATTATACGCTCATAGGCTTGAAAACGCATAGGAAGCGCCTTTTTCTGGAGGTTTTTGCGCAAGTAAAACTGACGTCTTTTTTCTTCGTTGTCAACAAAGTTTGACAGCAGTAAATAGGTGAGCAACAGCATTAAAGCCGCTGGAAATGTATACTTGAGGATTTCAATAAATGCTTCCATGAAAATGTCTTGAGGCATACAAATATCGTTATTTTTACCACCATATTATACTTTAACCATGGAATCACTTTCAAAAAGAGCACAGGAGATGGGGCTGCCTATGACCATTGAGATGGCTAAAAAGGCACGCGAGTTAAGCGCGACAGGTAAAAATGTTATTAGTCTTTCTCTTGGTGAGCCAGATTTTGACACTCCAGATTTTATCAAGGAAGCCGCTGCTCAGGCGATGGAAGAGAATTACACCCATTACATGCCGGTTCCAGGATTTACAGATGTTCGTGAAAGTATCGCGGCTAAATTCAAGCGCGACAATGGAATCGACTATACTGCGGATCAGATAGTGATCAGTACAGGCGCAAAGCAAAGCCTATTAAACATTTTCTTGGCCTTAGTTAATCCTGGAGAAGAGATCATTATACCTGCACCGTACTGGGTAAGTTATATGGATCAGGCAAAGTATTGCGGCGCTGAGGTAAAAGTCCTTCCGACTGCAATGGAAGGCGGATTTAAAATTACGGCAGACCAGTTAGAGTCGGCCATTACACCTAAATCTAAAGTGCTAATTTTCTCTTCGCCCAACAATCCTTGTGGCGCGATATACAGTAAAGAAGATTTGAAAGCGATTGCTGCCGTAGTTGCAAAGTATCCTAATCTGTACATAATTTCAGACGAGATTTATGAACTATTAAACTACGGTGAGGTAGATCATGTTTCTATAGCAAGTTTTCCTGAGGTATATAACCAAACCATTACCGTTAACGGGTTGTCAAAAGGATTTGCTATGACCGGTTGGCGCTTGGGTTATATTGGCGCACCTCAGTGGATTGCCAAAGCATGTACAAAGTTCCAATCGAATTTCACCTCTGGAACCAATTCAATTGCACAGCGTGCATGTAAGACTGCGGTTGAGGCTGACCCTTCCTCTGTCGACTATATGATCAAAAAATTTGCGAGTCGACGCGAGAAAATGGTGGGATGGATAAAAGAGGTTCCGGGTTTTGAATTAGAAACGCCTCCGGGTGCATTTTACGTCTTTCCGAGGATTACTTCGTTGTTAGGAAAGAAGTTTAACGGGAGCATATTAAAGAATTCTTTAGACGTAAGTATGTATCTTTTGGAAGAAGGCTTGGTTAGTACAGTTCCGGGAGACGCATTTGGGTTAGCAGGTTACATCAGGTTTTCTTATGCGGCGGCAGAAACAGAGTTGGAAGAAGCAGTAAAGCGCGTGAAAGTCGCGGTATCTAATTTAGAGGACTAGGTCCATTTACCTTGAAAATAGAAGTTTCGAACGGCGAGATATTAGATAAGGTTTCCATTTTAGAGATAAAATTGGAGCGTATTTCTGATGTTCAAAAGCTAAGTAATATTCAGAATGAATGGGATGCATTACAAAACGCGGTGAAAATCATTACCGGATTAGCGAATCCCAAAGAGGAGTTTCACCAAGCAGTAAAGGCACTTAGAACTACCAATGAGGAGCTTTGGGATGTTGAAGATGCCTTACGCTCAAAAGAAAAGGCAAAGGATTTCGGAGATACCTTTATTGCATCGGCTCGAGAAGTATATGTTTTGAATGATCAACGTGCTGCCTTAAAGAGCACAATCAATATCCTTACAGGCTCTAATCTTCGAGAAGAAAAATCGTACGAAGGCTATTGAGGTAAAAGTCATTTAAAGTAATAGTCCTAACTTCGAGTTAAGAGAAAAAAAGAATTTGAGCCTAGAATCGAGACTTAATGCGCTAAGAGAGCGTATAAATATTAAGCTTTACGACAGCCGCGAGTTTGTGTTGCGATCGCTTTCACGTGGAAGTGTATTGGTTGCCCTTACAACGCTGATAGCACTTGTTTTTTATCATGGTTTTGAATTAGAAGCCCATCAGAATACAGTAGTCGGTTATGTAGTGCGCGGTTCGATTGGGTACTATCTGGTTAAATACTTACTAGAGCTATTGTATAATTTTCATCCCATTCAGTTTTTGAAAGACCGTAAATGGGAGGGTATTCTGATGCTCTTTTTGATCGTGGATATTTTAATTATCAATTTATCGGGCTTCGAGCTGCTCAATGAAGCCGGAAAGTTTCTTAAAATCCCAGGACTGCAAGAGAGCTTTTTAATCGTTTTACAGTGCTATGTCCTTGTTATTGTTGGTCTAGAATTCGGTCGAGTCGGTGAGCTCCTTCCTAAGTCTAAACTGAGTCCGCCAACTTTGCTAGTACTGAGCTTTTTGGTTTTGATAGCCTTAGGCACATGTTTACTTATGCTACCTGAAATGACGGTTCGTGGACGGGATGGACTGGGTCTATTTACCGCCTTGTTTACAAGCATTTCAGCAAGTTGTGTTACTGGATTAAGCTTGATTGATATAAGCACGATTCTGAGTGGAAAGGGTCAGTTTATAGTGATGCTTTTAATGCAGTTAGGTGGATTAAACATCATCTCCTTTGCAGCACTTTTTGCTATTCTTCGCGGTGGATTTGGCATGCGTCAGCAAAACTTTATGAGTGAGAACTTAGGGGAGGATTTAAAGCGTTCGCGGTCTTTAATTTCAGCAATTTTCAGGCTGACATTAATAATCGAAGGGACCGGCGCGTTGCTTCTTGGTATTTTATGGCGTAACGATTTTGATACGTTGGGAACCACCATTTTTTACAGTTTGTTCCACAGCATTTCTGCATTTAATAATGCCGGATTCTCTCTTTTTTCGGATTCACTAGCCAGTCAATCCGTACAGTGGGATTTTAGTATTCATTGGGTTATCGCGCTAATGATAGTCCTTGGTGGTATTGGATTCGGTACAATAACAGATATTCTGCGTCAGTCTTGGACGAAACAGTCCTTGTTACGTTCGTGGCGAGGACTAAGAATCGGAACTAAATTAGGCTTAGTCGTTTCAGCCACATTAATCATCGTTGGTGGGATTATCTTTTTCTTTTTAGACCCGGGCAGCCAAAACGTTGGCGCACACATTAGCGATAGTTTCTTTCAGAGTATTACGGCGCGAACAGCAGGGTTTAATACTGTGTCAATAGGTGCGCTAGCTACTCCTGCCATTTTATTCTTAATCTTCCTAATGTTTATTGGAGGGGGCTCTGGATCTACCGCAGGAGGTATTAAAACGAGCACATTTGCATTGATGTTTATGAGTGCCGCCGCAACCATTCAGGGTAAGAAAAACATCAACCTCTATAAAACTCAGATTCCGTGGGAGTTAATGAACCGTGCATTTGCGATATTTTTATTCTCCGTAGTCAGTATTCTCCTTGGCGTTTTCGCGTTAACTATACTCGAGCCTTCGATGAATTTACTGAACCTCGCGTTTGAAGAGGTTAGTGCCTTTTGTACCGTGGGCCTTAGTACTGGAATCACTGCGGATTTAAGTACGGGGTCTAAAGTGATTTTAATGCTTTCCATGCTTGTGGGACGGGTTGGTACGCTAACCTTAGCCTTTGCTTTAAGCGGCCAGCGCCAGGAGGTGAACACCTTCAAGTATCCGAAGGCTAATATCCATGTGGGATAAAAAAAGCTGCACTAGGCAGCTTTAAATTTATTCCTAAAGAGGACGTTAGTTTTTGTCTTGAAAATCCAGGTCTTTTATTCCAAAAGCTTTTAGTAGCTTTTTTCCATTCACCTTTAATGTTTCTTTAATTCCAGTAGCTACTTTTTTCGCAGCATTGTCATCCGGTCTCGATACGAATTTCGAATCCCGATAGCTAACACCCTTTTCCGGTTTGGTATAGAAGTAGGTATAGAAGCTTTTGCGCGATTCGCCTTCTGGGATTGCTATTTTCTTATAGCCGTGAGGACTATTTTCATCGGTGTAAAAGATAACGGCTGTATTGAACGTAGGGGGTACTTGGGTTACACATTCAGTCATCTCTTTGTTCCACAATTCGAGGGCTCCCCCGTACTCAGGTTTCCAATTTTTATTGAGGTAAACCAATAAGTTGATTCTTCGCCATAAACCTAGTTTTGGATTCATGTTTACGTCAATGTGAACATCCACGTAGGAACCATTTTTACCTTGATGTACTCCAGATCCTAGGGCATCGGTAGTGGTGTGTAAACCTTTAATCCCCGTAATACGACTCAATTGGTCGCTCCATTCTTTTGAGCCAACAGCTTCCCTAACTTTTGAAAAGGAGGGATGCCAGCGATCAAAATGGTAATCTTCGCTTTTATCCTCATTTAAGCTTTTTCTCTTGACGTTGAGATCGTCAATTGAGGGAAAGTGTGCGAATAAATCATTTGCAATTTCTTCAGTAAAGAAATCTTCCATGACCAAATACTTACAAGGTTGCGCATTTTCATAAGCGTCCTTGAGCGCGCTAGCAAAGTTTATATCTAGATATTTTGAATTGATTATTCCTTTTGCCATGGGGTGTAATTTATAGACTCAAATATAACAGCTAGTTTTTCTTTTGTCTCGTGACGTCCGTCAGTTTTCCATAAACCATGAAAAATAATCTAGGTAGATAACGTTTGAAAGGAACCGAATGAATTTCATATCGACCGATCAACAAATGTTTTTTAGGCCGTCTTTTGGCAGAAAGCTTTAGAAACTTCAAGGCAAAATCGAGCGGTAGCATTCCTTTTTCCTGTGCAACACTGTTTTTACCGATTGGTGCTCCATCAGGACCCAGGCTGTTTATGGTAACAGCGGTGTTTATGAATCCAGGACTTACGATACCAATATGCACCTCGCTATTTCTTAATTCATATTGTATGCTTTCGAAATAGCCTAGGACGGCATGTTTGCTGGCGGCATATGCTGCTAATTTTGGTGATCCAAAATGACCTAGAATACTAGAAACGGTCCATATTTGACCGCTATTACGCGATGTCATGTGTGGAAGCACTGCTTTGGTTAATGCCACAGCTCCCCAAAAATTGACTTCAAACACTTTCCGCTCTATCTCAAGCTCCATTTCAATTGCCGTTCCCAAATGCCCCATTCCGGCATTATTAATGAGAATATCTATTGAACCAGTAAATGCCGACGCTTGATGAAACCAAGCCTCGGCATTTTCATGTTGTTCTAAGTCCAATGGTAAGAGGTAGCTGTGTTCGGGATGGGTCAATTTCTTTTGAATCGACTCTAAAACCTCCGAACGTCGAGCACTAAGAATGGTACGGTAGCCTTTTGCGTTGTAGGTTAAAGCCAATGCCTCACCTATACCGCTCGATGCTCCCGTAATCCATACCGTCTTTACTCCTTTCATCTCACTCCTTTGATTCTAAAGTAAGGTTTCTTCTAGAAACTTCTACGGCTTTTTCCTGCGCTGCCAGATCTACCTTTAGGGTAGCCGCCGCCTGTTTTTGATTTACCGTATCCGCCTGAAGAACGTGCGCCTGCTCTAGAGCTTCCGCCCGAACGACTTCCGCTGCGGTTATCGTCCCTGTTGAATCCACCACCGCTTCTTCTATCAGAACTAGACCTGTCGGTGCTAAAGCGCTCGCGTCGTTCAGTACGCTCACCGCTAATTCGTTCGCGACGGGCTGGACGATCGCCGGAACGTCCTTCTCTACGGTCAGAACCGCCTTCAAATCTGCGTTTTCCTTTGTAACCTCCACCGTCTCTGCGGTCCCTTCCTCCGTAAGATGGGCGTTCCGCTCTTGAGGAGCTACTACCTTCCTCGAAGTAAGAGTTCACTACATAGGAACCTGTTTTGGCTCCATTCAATCGTGCAGCAACCTCCACGGCATGACGGTCTTCGATATCTATTTTTGTAAAGGTTTTATCCATATCTATCTTACCGATACGCACTTTAGTACCTTCCATAGCATCGTTGATCAAGCCCATGATACGGCTTGGATTCACGTTTTGGCGGTAGCCTAAATCAATGACTACTGTTTTAAAACCTTCTTCTCTACCGGTCGAACGATCGCGTTTGCCGTGTTCTCTAGGAGCAGAAGCTTTCTCATTAATATCGCGTGCACCGCGGTAGCGGCTGAGCATGACAGAGGTTTCATGTCCTACAAAACGTTCAATCAATTCCGCCTTACTTAGATGGGCTAATTTATCCATTGCCACATCTAAAAGTTGCGGATCAATGGTAGTAGTATGCTCATAACTAACGATTTCATCGATGGCTTCCTTCATTTTGATTCCACAAATATCATCGCCGCTAGGAACAGTTCTTTCTTCGAATTTCTTACCTATAATACGTTCAAGGTTTTTGACCTTTCTCATATTTCGACCGTGAGTAATGACTAACGAAATACCGCTAGCTCCAGCACGACCAGTTCTTCCAGAACGGTGAACATAAACTTCTGGGTCATCCGGTATATTCACGTTAATCACGTGGGTAAGATCGTTAACATCAATACCACGTGCGGCAACGTCAGTAGCAACCATGACATTCAGTTTTTTACGGCGAAAACGACTCATTACATCGTCACGCTGCGCCTGACTGAGATCTCCATGTATTGCCTCTGCACGATAGCCGTCTCCGACTAGCTTTTCCGCAATGCTTTGTGTTTCGCGACGGGTTCTACAAAAGACGATACCATATATGTTGGGATTGAAATCGATAATACGACGCATAGCTTCGTACGTGTTTTTCGAACTAACAACATACAATTCGTGTGTTACGTTAGAAGCGCTAATGTTTCGCTTGCCAGCAGAAATCTCCTTAGGATCTTTGAGGTATTTTTTCGTGAGGTGCTTCATGCCATCAGGCATTGTAGCACTGAAGCACAACGTTTGTTTATGCTCAGGGGTATTGTCAAGTATGGCGTCCAATTCGTCTTGGAAACCCATACTAAGCATTTCATCAGCTTCGTCTAAAACAAGAAATTGTACATCTTCAATACGTAATTTCCTGCGTTGGATGAGATCTAAAGTACGTCCCGGGGTACCTACAACAATCTGGGGACGGCCCTGAAGTTCTTTGATCTGTTTCGTGATGGGAGCACCGCCGTATACAGATGTGACTTTTACATCCATAAACTTCGTGTAAGAAGCGATGTCGTTACCAATCTGTAGACACAACTCGCGCGTTGGCGCAAGTATAATTGCTTGAACGTGCTGAACATCAGGATCTAGATTATGTAAAATAGGCAGAGAAAATGCTGCCGTTTTACCTGTCCCTGTTTGTGCAAAAGCAATGAGGTCAGTTTCGTTTTCCAATAAGTGCTCAATACTGAGCTTTTGTATAGGTGTAGGTGTTTCAAACCCTAGTGCCTCTACACCTTTCACAATAGAAGGTTGTAGACCACTGTCTTTAAAAGTTTCCATAAATGGAGTTGGCTCTGCCAAATTTTAGTTGCCCAGTACCGCTGGGTGCGCCCTATGAACGTCAGCGCTTCCCAAACTAAAATTTGACCCTACTTGGAAAGATAGACGCTCTTTTCGTGGTGCAAAGGTACGATTAATTAATTAGAAGTTATTTAACCCCAATCGCTCGTATCACGCTTGCAGAGCCTTGGTGAAAACGGCCTTCATTGAGCATAACCTCTTCTTCCCAAACTTCGAGAGTTTTGAAGTCCTGAAGTAGCGACTTAACACGGCTGGTTGAAAAAAGCATTGGATTCAGTACCGTATGCATATTCATCAGCGGCATAGCGCTGGTTCCAAAAGTCTTTCATCGTTTCGGTAGATGCCTTAAAAGTACGCCACTAGGCAAAGGATCATCGTTTAGATTGCTTATTTTTTGGGTAAGTTAATATACAAGCAAGCGCAGAGCCCGGGAATTTTTTAAAAATTCATTTCAGGGAGTTGTGATTTCAAAAGTCTATTCTATATTTGCAGCCCCGAACAACTAGGGTAAAAAGTATTGTTATGAAACGCACATTTCAGCCAAGTAATAGAAAACGCAGAAACAAGCACGGATTCCGCTCAAGAATGGAGTCGTTTGATGGACGTAAAGTACTGGCTTCTCGTCGTGCTAAAGGTCGCAAGAGTTTGACCGTTAGTGATAAAGGGAATTACAAAGGTTAATACATGTTAAAAACCTTTTGATAAGATA
>Ga0315330_10002912_pt1 | contig 11780 bp, 7 predicted proteins | sample M140m34915metaG_FD_203453 | JGI IMG/M metagenome (GOLD analysis project Ga0315330, IMG submission 203453) | Ammonia-oxidizing marine archaeal communities from Monterey Bay, California, United States - M1 40m 34915 | ecosystem: Environmental > Aquatic > Marine > Intertidal zone | place: USA... | reverse complement strand
GGTCGGCCGACACTGGGAGCATGGTTGTCTTATGGGCTCGGCAGCGAAACCGATGAATTGCCCGCCTTCGTTGTGATGACAAGCATCACCAAGAACACCAGCTGTGGACAGATCTTCTATGACTTTTACTGGGGAAATGGTTTTCTGCCATCGCGTTATCAGGGTGTGAAATTCCGGGGCAGCGGGGACCCTGTCCTGTATGTTTCAAATCCTGATGGAATCAGCCGCGAGGTTCGCCGAGGCTGGCTGGATGACATTGCTGCCATCAACGAGCTGAAACTTAAAGAATTTGGCGATCCCGAAATCGCAACACGGATTGCTCAATACGAGATGGGCTTCAAGATGCAGTCCAGCATTCCGGAACTTGCCGACTTCTCGGATGAGTCTCAGGAAACGCTCGATCTTTATGGCCCCGATGTAAAAGAGGCAGGCACGTTCGCCCACAACTGCCTGCTTGCCCGACGGTTGGTCGAACGGGGCTGCCGATATGTTCAATTGATGCATGCAGGCTGGGACCAGCACAACAGCCTGACCACAGAACTCTACAGCCAATGCCGCGACACTGACCAATCCAGCGCTGCCTTGGTGATGGACCTGAAGCGAAGAGGATTGCTCGAGGATACGCTTGTGATCTGGGGCGGAGAATTTGGACGCACTCCATTCCTGCAGGGGGACATCAACAATCGCCCCCGGTGGGGACGCGATCACCATCCTTATGCCTACACAGTCTGGATGGCCGGTGGCGGAGTAAAACCCGGGATCAGCCATGGCGCAACTGATGATCTGGGAATCAATGTTGCTGAAGACCCCGTGCATGTACATGATTTCCAAGCCACACTGATGCACCTGATGGGAATCGATCACGAACGGCTGACCTACAAATTCCAGGGTCGCCAATTTCGGTTGACCGATGTCCATGGCCACGTTGTTCGGGACATCCTCGCCTGAGCCGACAGTTTTCTGTTTATACTGTGCGACCTACCGCTGGGGTGGGTCACACACCCCAGCGGGCCAGGCATGGTGTGGTCTGCGTGGAAAATCAACTAAAATTCGACAAACTACCTGCACATCATTTTTGCTGAACCACTTCCACTTTGCTTCCATCCACTTTGCTTCCATCCCCGAATAATACAGGTGAACTGATGACCGATCACTCACAGATTCGTCGCCGCCGCTTCATGACGCTTTCTGCCACAGGCTTTGCTTGCAGCAGCCTGATGCATTCGTTCGGAAACACCGTGTTTGCGGAATCTAAATCAGAAAACCAGCCTTGGCTACGCAAGACACTTAAGATCGGAATGATTCGCTCGAAAGGGTCACTGACAGACAAGTTCAATATGGCCAAGGAAGCCGGATTCGAAGGCGTGGAACTAAATGTTCCGGGAATCGACATCAACGCGGCCAACAAAGCAGCCAAGGAAACAGGGATCATCATTGATGGAACGGTCGGTGGTTATCACTGGGGACAACGACACACCGATCCAGACCCAAAGGTCCGCGAAGTTGCACTCGAGAAACTCAAACAGGGCCTGATTCAAACCGCCGCTGTGGGTGGTAAGACAATGCTGCTGGTGCCTGGGCATGGAAAAGATGGGAGTGACGCAGAGGTGATGGAACGCGCTCAAGAAGCCATCAGAGCCGCCTTGCCTGTTGCCAAGGAACAAGGCGTCTCGATCTTGATCGAAAACGTCTGGAACGACTTCTGTTACGACCATGAAGGTGGTAATGATCAATCCGCCGATCGACTTGCTGCCTTCATTGATTCGTTTAATTCGCCTCTCGTCGGCGTCCAGTACGACATCGGCAACCATTGGAAATACGGTGACCCAGCCCAGTGGATTCGGACTCTGAACAAGCGAATCCAGAAGCTTGACACCAAAGGCTTCTCTCGCGAACAAGGCAAATTCACCAAGATCACCGAAGGCGATATCAACTGGCCATCAGTTGAAAAGGCTCTTCGCGATATCAAATTCACCGGCTGGCTTGCTGCCGAGGTTGGTGGCGGTGACCTGGCACGCCTCAAAGAGGTCAGTACTCACATGGACGAATCCCTGAATTGCAATAAGAGTATTGCCGGTGCCGGCTGAAAATCGCCCTCACGATCGCGAACCAATCGCAACATGTCACGTCCCCGTGATGCCAAATGAAATCGTTCATTGGTTGGGTGAAATATCACCCAAAGTGATCGTTGATGGCACCTATGGTGGTGGTGGCCACTCCGCATTACTGCTGAAAACACTACCACCAGACCAGGGGCATGTCGTTGGACTCGACCGTGATCCAGCGGTCAGCGAGCGTGTAGAATCAGAGTCACACGATCCGAGACTCAACGTTTTTCTGGGCAGCTACGAGAAGGCCCCCCAAGCACTGGCCGCACTGGATCTTTCTGTCGCCGACGGTGCCGTCCTTGACTTGGGATTGTCGAGCGACCAACTCGCGGATCCACATCGCGGATTCAGCTTCACCCGTGCATCGGCCGAACTGGATCTTCGCTTCGATCCTGAATCCGGTCAATCTGCAGCACAGTGGCTGGCCTGGAACAAAGAAGCAGAGATTGCGAACGCAATCTATCGCTACGGCGAAGAAAGATACAGTCGCCGAATTGCCCGTGAAATCATTGCCCGACGCCGACGCGAAGCCAGTGTAAAAACAGTGGAGGACCTCGTAGATGTCTGCAAAAGATGCGTGCCACGTAGCAAAAACCACGATATCCACCCTGCGACTCGGACCTTTCAGGCATTGCGTATCGTAGTCAATGATGAACTTGGTGCTCTGGAACGCACCTTGAAATCAGCCCCCGACTGGATCTCTGATCAGGGTCGGCTTGCCATCATCAGCTTCCACTCACTCGAAGACCGCATCGTCAAAAATGCGTTCCGCGATGACCCGCGATGGAATGTACTAACAAAGAAACCGCTGCGTCCCAGCGAAGCAGAAGTCCTCGAAAACCCCCGCAGCCGAAGTGCAAAACTGCGAGTCGCAGAACGAGTCCCCCAACGAGACGCGGGAAACTCAGGTCGCTGAAACTCTTGTGACGCAAACGCGCCGCGTTCAAATCTGAACGCCCTCACGATGCGTTGAAACCGGCCATGTGACGAGTACACCAAACGGCTTTCTCTTTTTTGCGACACGACTTATGCGGGTCAAGGTACGGTTCCATCAAACCACACCGTCGTCTTCACGAGTACTTACCCCTCCGCCTCAAGTGTCAGTATCTGAAATCGCAACACTTCAAGGATCGACAGGAAGCGGCTGCTTGTTCTTTTTTCATTGAACCCCGGTTTTCGAGCGTGAGCCTGCGCCTCAGCAGCGGCCTCTTCGTCCCGTGGCAATTCCTCCAAGCCGCGAGTTGTGTAGAAAGGCCTGCCTCGGATATGCAGACTTGCAACGACCCAATTTAGCTCTGAATAGACCGACAATAGAACAAACGAAATCTCGATACCCTCGACGACTGACAGAGCAAGCAAAGCTCCGAGACAAGAATGCACTCGTCAATCCTAATCAATCGAATTGACAGTGTTATGTCTTGTCGGATTACACCCAATTACACCCTCAATAACACGCTCTGCCTTCTGCTTCGTCTCATGACGGCCGATGCACAGGCGGATCGAGCAAAATGAACGTCCGATGCTAACGGTTGGGCCGCCTGTTGTCCTTGAACTTGGATTTGCGAGTGTGAGCCATGGCCTCCGTGGCGGCCCCCATGTCCCCCTGCGATTTCATCCAGATATCGAGCTGAGTGGACAAATCTGCCTTGAGTTCAACGAACCTCGGATCCTCAATCAAGTTATTGAGGCAATGGGGATCATTCGCTACATCGTAAAGTTCCTCGGCGGGACGGTGCTGGTATTTCTTAGTCATGGCAAGTGCATGGGCATCGCCCGTCTTTGCCTTTTCTATCCAGGACATCCAGAAGTCGGCCTTATCACCCCCAGGTCGCGTGACAAAATTCTTGAACGTTTCGGTAGGATTGAGGTTGCGGATATAGCGGTGGGTTTTGGTCCCGGCCGAACGCACGCCGAAATTCTCTGACCCTGCTCCAATGCCCCGGGTCGTCTGCACACCAAAAGTGTATTGCTTGTGTTCCGAACGATTCCCTAGCAGGACAGGCAAGAAAGAACGCCCGTCCATCGTGTCGGAAGTTTCCAATCCGGCGGCTTCCAGGAAAGTGGGGGTGATGTCGACGTATTCGACCAGAGCGTTTGACTTCGATCCTGCTGCTACATTGCCGGGCCAACGCACAATCATGCCTGACGTGAGCCCCAGTTCGTAACAGGTCCATTTTGCAAACGGAAAGCCGGATCCCTGCTCGGACACGACCATGACAAGCGTGTTTGACGCCAAGTTTTGCTCATCAAGTAATCTAAGCAGAGCAGCGCACTGGGAATCAAAGTAGGTGATCTCCGCGAGGTACTTGGCGTATTCCCGCCGAGTATTGGGAGTATCCACAAAAGTCGGCGGCAGCGTGAGCATAGTTGGCTCGTAGGCTGAGGCATCTCCCTTGCTGTAAGGCGTATGTGGTTCGTTGGAGCAGGCAAACAAACAGAACGGCGTGCCTTTTTCTTTAGAATCAGTAAGGAGTTCTTTGAGTTTCGGATAGGGATCATCTTCTGCAGGATCAGCAGACCGGAACTCTCCGGAATACTCGAATGGAAAGGAAGCTTTGGGGCCGATATGAGTCTTACCTGACAGAGCCACCCGATAGCCTGCATCGCCGAGGTAATGCGCGATTGATTTAGTCCCTGGATAGACTCGTGTATGATTAGGCCAAGCACCGGATTTTACCGGGTAGATACCAGTATAGATATTGTGCCGCGTGGGCGAACACATCGGCGCGGCCTGGAAGCAACGCGATAACTTCATGCCCTCGCTTGCGAGTCTGTCGAGAGCGGGTGTCTTGGCCTGCCCACCGTAGACGCCCATGTCGAGGTAGGTGCAGTCGTCCGCGATAATGAAGACCAAGTTGGGTCTTTCAGCTGCACGGGAGGGTGGTACAAACTCGACTGCAATTAAGAGGGCGAAGATCGGTAGGAGTTTCATAATCAGAGCAACATTTGCTGTTGTTTAGAAGTGCGGCGCGACGGCATGTGAAATTGATGGAGGATCTATTTGGAGGGCGTTTCAGGCTGAGTCAGTTGGTATTCCCTTCGGTGCAGTCGGCTATGATTATCAACGCCAAGCCACATCGGTGCGTGTTCGAAGCTGTTGCACCAAACACCGTGTGCATCCATCATGCGGGTGACGACAGCGGGGTTCTCGGCAGCCACGTCATTGCGTTCGGCTGGATCGCTGACAAGCTCGTAGAGCTGTGGTGGTTGGAACGTGGTGAAAATCAGCTTCCAGTCGCCATCACGCATGGCGCTGCCGATTGGCAGCATGCGCCAGAACAGCTTTTGGTGTGGGCGATCATCCTGCATTTCACCTTGTAGATAGGGCAACAGGTCCACGCCATCATAAATAACAGAGACTTGCTTGCCGCGTGAAGTTGTTATCGTCTCGGGTTCGAAAGGTTTTCCAGCGAGTGCCATCATCGTTGGCATGATGTCGAGAGCGCTCACTGGGTGTGGGTAGTCTCCGGCCTCGACATCCAAGCCGTGAATGAACATAGGGACGCGAATGCCGCCTTCCCACAAGGTGCCTTTATGCCCCCAGAATGGCGCGTTAATTGCGTGTACCGTTTCGGTGCTACCACCATTGTCGTTCATGAAGATGATGACGGTGTTATCCGCTTCCCCCGTTTTCTCAAGATGCGCCATCAAGCGGCCGACGTTTTGGTCAAGGCAATCGACCATCGCACAGTAGGTGCGTCGACCTGCAGGCTTGACGTCTGGATAGCGGGCGATGTCCTCATCTTTGGCTTGCAATGGGCCATGCGGGCAATTGTAGGCGAGGTACAAAAACCAAGGCTGTTCGTCGTTCTCCTCGCGACGACTGATGTAATTCATCGCATCCTCGGTCAGCCAATCGGTCAAGTACGGCACCTCTACCTCGGAGATTTTTTTACCCATGCGTTCAAGTGCAAAATCCCGATACCAAATGTTTGCCACGGGCTTCAGCGTCACGTGGTAACGGTGGCCGCCTCCACGCATGCCGAAGAAATAATCGAAGCCGCGTCGAGTCGGATAGAAGTTATCAGTGTGCCCCATGTGCCACTTACCGATAGCGGCAGTGTGATAACCGGCTTCCTGCATTCGGTTGCCCAATGTCAGTTCACGGTCGGGGAGGCCGATCTTGTCAGCGCGAAGGTGTGGGCCGCCACGAGGATTGCTTTCGAAGCCGAAACGCTGCTGGTAACGCCCCGTTAGCACCCCTGCACGTGAAGGACCACACACAGATGCAGTGACGTAGGCTTGCGGGAAAGTCACGCCGTGCTTTGCCAGTTTGTCCAAGTTGGGCGTTTTGATCTGAGCCGAACCTGTATAGCCTAAATCTCCATAGCCCATGTCGTCTGAAAAGATGAAAACAATGTTGGGATTTTCAGAGGCCGCGCTCGCTAAAACTGGCAGCCCAAAAAATGAAGTGAGGAGAAATATGAGTGCCGTTTTCATGATCATGACTGACTATCGGAAAAGCAAATTAGAACTTTCCCTTTCAAGGATCTCGATCCGGGAGATCGGTCCGCAAGAGATTGAATAGGGATGGTCTTCAAATCTATCGCAATTTAAGAATTCTCCTTTGCAGGCTGCGATTCGCCATCTCTCAAGGTCGAGTGGACAGAGGGGATTCGCCTTTTAACGATGGATTTTAAGAATCCCATGAGCTAGGCCAACAATTCCCGTAGCGGCCCTTTTCCAGCGTCATATTTTCCATAAGCTCCCCCCAGGTTGAAATGTTCAACGGGGCTACCCGCTGCTTCAAGTAGCGTGGCATAAAAGCTGTTGATCGGGCGATCGTTTTCGACCTTAACGTAGTGCCCTTCTTGCATGGTTCCTCCGAAATTCCCAAGAGTCATGAAGGGCCAACTTGATCCATCAGTGTGCTGTTTGTTGGCATTATTACTGGTGTAGACAATCAAGGTATTGTCCATCATCGTCCCATTGCCCTCTGGGGTTGCCTCGAGGGATGTAACGAGTTTCGACAACATTCGCATGTTGTATTGTCGAATTCGTGTCCAGATATCGGATGTCATAGATAAGTGGCCTAATGAATGTCCCTTCGCACCAACACCCAAACCCTCCCATGAGCCATAGAATTCGCCACAGCCCGAATTAATCGTGGCCACGTTAGTGAGGCCGGCTTTCAGTGCAGCAATCGTCAAATCAAGCATTGCGTCATGCCAATCTGTTTCATGCTGGGGCGCTGAATATTTTTCGTCAAATTCAGGCATGTATGTTTTGAGACTGTCTGACATCGAACTGACACTGTCTCGGAATTTCCTAATGTCGTGAAAGGGTTTCAATTTCTGGAGGGCACTCTCTGGTAAAGTTTGTGCACTTTGCTTTGAGGTTCTGGCGATAAAGTCCAACATCTTGGAATTTTCATCGTAAGCATTTCTTTGCTTGCCAGTGGCGACAGCTCCAAACATGATTCTGTATAGAAATGTTGGGTCACAGATCATCGCTGCTTTGTCTCCCGGTCCCCAGGCAGAGGTTGCGTGGAAAATAGGAACTTGTTTCATCCGATTCAGCGATTCCATGCCGACACTCAAAAGAGGCACGGGGGCATTGGGCAACACCTTGCTTAATGCGCAGTCAATTGTGATGTCAAATGGCGTGGATTTATTTCTTCTGTAGCCACCCAGACAGCCATAATAAGCGCTGTGTGCGGGACTGGTGTGCTTGCCGTGCAGGCCCTGAATAATCGTGAGTTTGTCACGGTGAGGAGCTAGGGGATCAATGAACACCGGAAGATCTTCGGACTTCAGTGGTTTTCCGGATCGAATTCCTTTGATTGCGCAATTATCGTCGCTGAATCCTTGGGATTGCAAGAAAAACACAACTCTTCTGGGCTGCTTGGCACCCTGGGGCTGACGAACCTTTTTGCCCTCAGCCAATGCAGTGCAAAAGGGTGCACCCGTGCTCACTCCGGCAGCCGCGCCGAAACTTTTGATCATCTCTCGTCTATTTAGCATGTTTGTTTCCCTTAGTTGTTGACGGGTTTCCGGTAGAGAAATGAATCTGAAGTTAGCAGAGAGATAATCAGGGCCTTCATGCTCCCCCCATTATCTTGATAAGCCTTGTGTGCCGCCTTGAGAGTGGGAGCATCACGAATCGTTTCATTCCGGCCCATCCAGTAACGGAAGGCGTGCCTCACAAACACTTGTTCCACGTGCTCACTATTGGCCAGGCGATGAATAAGTTCAAAAGCATCTTCGACCTTACCATCCAGAGTTGGAACACCACTGGCGATAATTTCCCCGCTTGCATCAACAGGATTGCCATGTTCATCGACCTGTTTCCCATCTTTGTATCTTCGAAATTTCCCGACATGGTTGAACACTTCAAAGGGAAGGCCTAGCGGATCCATTTTCTGATGACAACGCCAACATTCATTCTCTTGAGTCACCCGCATTCGATGACGCAATGTTTCTTTCGGTTCATCAGGTAAAACCGCGTCGACAGTGATCGGCACTTCAGGTACGCCTCCACCCAATAGCCGTTCCCTGATCCAACGCCCCCGAAGGACAGCGTGGTTCTCCATGGCATCAGAATGGGCAATCAGCCAACTGGGCTGGGTGAGAATCCCGCAACGTTCAGTGGCAGGAAAGGTCAACATTTCCCAAGGCGATGGCCCCGTAACACTGGTTGACGCCCAGTATTCACGTATAAAAATCGGACGCTCGATATCCTCGATCCCGATTTCTGATTTTTGTTTTAGTCGCTTGCTATATCGAGTGACCGTGTTGTCGTAAAAAGAAAGTGAAGTCGCATTGTTGTAGGTATTGAATGGTCTTTCTTCTTTGATAGTAGGCCTGACTCGTACAACACATTCGTTCGTTGTCAAAAGTTCATACAACACTTGCCGATCAGCCTCTAAAACATATTCGATCAGTCGATCCGTTTCAGAAACTAAATAGTTCATCTTCAAGTTGTATTGATTACCTGTGTCGTGAACACCAACCTTCTTCAAAGAATCGGTGTCTTTGCAAATCAACGGAGCACGGTGGTAATCAAAGTATTCCTGGAAAAATCTCAAAATGCGAGGTTTGCGAATGGATCCATCATCCATGATCCGCGTCACCTCGCGAAGAACATCGGCACGAGACTTCAAGTTTCCTTCCGCAAGAGCCAACTGCAACTGAGGATCGGGCGACATATAAGTCAACGCACCTGCAATCGAATTAGCCAACTCGTCCCCAGCAAGCATTACACGGCCATATTGATCGGCCTCACCATTACCAAACTCATAACGGTACAACGCTTCCGGATGCAAAAACATCGGAGCACAACCAACAATAAGTCCCTCGACTTTGCCTAATGCTTTCACTTCATTTTGAATGAACGCAATCTGCTCATTCAATTCGCCAACACGAGGATTTCGCCCCGTAAGGGCGTTAAATAGAAAGGGAACCAGTTTTTCTAATTGCGATTGCGTGGGTAACTCCTCCGTTTCCATGATGTCCATAAAAGGGCTGTACTTGCGCTGATAACCTTTGATGTATAAATGGCACCCTTCTCGATCCGCGAAACTCCTTTCCTTGCCATCTACCATCATCGTACCGATGCGGTAGAGGGTGAACTTCTCAGGATCCCTCCACATGTAATCCGGGACATCCACCGAACCGACAATCATGTGTTTCAGAACCGATTTGGCACCAGTAACAAGCAACTGCATTTCATCACTGGTCACTTCATACATCACAGGATAATCCTGCAGTCCCCTCTCATCCCTCAGGCTTTGAACCGGCCTGACAGAAGGAAAACCATTCGTCCAACCCGAGCCATTACGTATTCCCATGACTTGATCAGATCCCAATGACAATCTCAAATCTCCTGTGTCGGTCATGACTTTCGAAACCATCACCGGGTCACCACTGGCTAATTGGCCAGGATACCTGGGATTGTATTTTGGCGTGTTGTGAACCAACTCTTTGAGTTTGACAAGATAAGCGTGGGGATGAATCCGCCACATCCTCGACGGAGTAGAGGGCGGCTCAGCTTGTTTGACTAAATCAGAGAAGAGCAACTCGTGTTCCACATAATTACCCTTGGTGGGCAATAGGAATTCATGAAAACCACCTTGGTTTTTGGAAGCTGTTTGCAAACCCGCTATTACGCCTTTCACAAAGTTCATGCGTTCCAGGTGGTCGGGTTGTGTTTCCGTCCTAGGTGGCATTTCTTTGAGCGACACCTGCTCCCAGACTTTCTGCCATTCCACCGCATTCGACGCCGTCACTGACGTGAGAGACTCAATATCGAAGCCTCCCATTTCGGTTTCACGGTCATGGCAATCGATACAGTAGTTTTCAATGAACGCTTGTTGGAGAACCTCGTCAGCCAGCGTGAAGCCACCACAACTCGTTGTCGCCACTATCATTAGCAGCATGCAGGCACGATGGGTCAGCAAATGTCGGAACCTCATCTCATATTCCCCGTAGAACTTGACCACAACTTGATGTTTGGCTCGGATTGTCGACAAAAAGCTTTCGATAATGGACATGAATGCCAGTTCTGTATTCTTAAAAATCATGTGCGTTGATTCAGCATTTCCTATTTCCGTGTGTCTTCAGCAGGCCTGTTGCCAAGAGATTGTGCCACCAACGTATTTCGAGGTCAGGTCAAACCCGTCAGCGTTCCTGAACTGCTCCCAAAGCGGTCGGCCTCGATGCCCATCTTCTGAAGCATGCTGACGAACATATCACACATCGGCGTGTTGTTTTGTTCGTTAAACGCCAGATGCTGCCCATGTTTAAATCCACCGCCCGCAAGAATGACCGGAAGATTGTTGTTATTGTGAATATTAGCATCACCCATGTGACAGCCATAGAGAACCATGGTGTTGTCCAGTAGGCTGCCATCGGACTCCTCGACCTGCTGTAGATCCCGAAGAAGTTCCCCGAACAATTCCATCTGCACAGTTTCAATCTCTTCCAATTGTTTCAACTTCAACTCATCTTTGCCGTGATGGGAGAGGTTATGGTAACCGCCAATCGCTCGGCCGTTCTCAAACTTCACTCCCGGGGTTCGCACCCCCCCCAGAAACAATGTTATCACCCGGGTGGAATCCGTCTGGAAAGCGAGCCGGGACATCTCGTTCATCATGCGTACCATTTCAAAGAACTGCTTCTTGTCACTTGGGTACTTTGGCATGGCCTCATGCACCTTGGGCTTGGGCCGGGTTTCCCAGGCTTGCGCCTCGGTGAGTCGCTGCTCAAGACTGCGGACAGCCGTCAGGTACTGATCGATCCGCTCACGGTCTGAAGCATTCACGCGTTTGCTCAGATCCGAACTTTGCCCCATCACGACGTCCAGAATACTCCCCTTTCTCCGCAGTCGCACGAGCTGCTCTTCCATCGCTTTGCGATCGCCCTGAAGAAACATCTTTTTGTAAAGTTCAGCCGCGCTTTGTATCGTGGGAATCTCGACACCCGCCTGAGTGTAGGACAGGCTCCTTGGGTCATTGATTCCAAGGGAAAGCGACCGGAAACGCGTCTGATGCCCCACGTTGTTCGCCATCACTTGGTCGAGAGAAATGCTGTTACGAAAACTCGCCCGCCCGGGATGCGGGGCCGCGGTCAAGAACGTTTTGTCGGCCCGGTGGCCCCCGTCGACACCAGGATGGGAGAGCCCACTGAACACGGTGAAATGCTCCCGGTGCGCGGCGATCTTTTCAAGATAAGG
>Ga0315330_10002909_pt1 | contig 11782 bp, 12 predicted proteins | sample M140m34915metaG_FD_203453 | JGI IMG/M metagenome (GOLD analysis project Ga0315330, IMG submission 203453) | Ammonia-oxidizing marine archaeal communities from Monterey Bay, California, United States - M1 40m 34915 | ecosystem: Environmental > Aquatic > Marine > Intertidal zone | place: USA... | reverse complement strand
GACCTAGCATGGTTTTCATCAAAAAATGTAACCATAAAGTCTTTCCATTTCGTTGTAAGGATGCAAAGTGATACAGTGCCAATTATTGCCAACTGGACGGTATCTCCCGGCGTTATCGCGAGGATATTGCCCATTGTAATGGTTTGAATGCTCACAGATATCGGGGACACTGATATCATAAACAAACCTAGTCCAAAGAAAGCAGTAAAGATAATCCCTATTATAGCGTCTTCCTTGAGTTTAGAGCGGTGTTGTAAAAAAAGAATCGAGCCTGCAGCTAATCCCCCCGCAACAAAAGCCCCAAGAGCGAAGGGCAGTCCCAGCATATAGGCTCCAGCAACCCCTGGAACTATTGAATGGCTTAGTGCATCGCCTATGAGAGACCATCCCTTCAACATCAAGTATGCTGAAAGAAAAGCACAAACGCCTCCTACTAAAGCACTCACCCAAAGGGCATTTATCATGTAACTATAAGAAAATGGCTCCAATAAAGCATCAAGCATCTTTATCACTTTGGTTTTCGTCGTCGTATAGGACGAAGGGACGCTCGTCATCCGAAATCACGCGGATTTCGCGTGTATCGTCGTCGTCATGAAGATCTGTTCCGCTAAGAACAAAATGCCTAAGAACTCCACCAAATGCGAGTTCTAAATTTTGTCGTGTAAAAGTTTTTTCTGTTTTCCCGTACGCTAGTACCGTTTCCTTAATTAAAATTGTCCTATCACAGAATTCTGGAACTGACCCAAGGTTATGGGTTGAAACAAGCATTATTTTCCCTTCTTTTCGCATTTCTCTAAGAAGTTTGATTATGGCTGTCTCTGTTTTTACATCCACTCCCGTGAAAGGTTCGTCTAGCAAAATCACTTCACTTTTTTGTGCCAATGCTCGAGCCAAAAAAACTCTTTTTCTTTGGCCGCCAGATAATTCACCAATTTGACGGTTTTTAAAGTCTTCCATGCCAACACGATTTAAAGCGTAGTTAACTTCTAATATATCATTTAAAGTTGTTTTTCGAAAAAATCCCATATGTCCATATCGGCCCATCATGACGACGTCTTGGACTAGCACAGGAAATGACCAATCGACCTCTTCTGCTTGTGGTACATATGCGATATGATTATCTTTAAGTGCAGATTTTACAGACTGACCCAAAATCGATATTTCACCCTTTATTGTCGGTATAAAACCCATAAGCGCTTTGAACAAAGTTGATTTTCCGGCTCCATTAACTCCTACTAATGCCGTTATTGTGCTTCTGGGTATCTCAAATGAGACATTTCGTAAGGCCTTAGTTCCGTTCTTGTAGGTTACGGTTAAATCGTTAGTTACTATGCCGGATTTTTTTTCGTTCATTTGGCCATTTTTGCTATCTTGAATGAAGTTCGTGTCTGTTATTAATTCGGTTTACAGTAGTTACTGAAGTCCTGTGACTATTGTTTCGGATGTCACTTTCAAAAGATCGATGTAGCTTGGGACTGGCCCGTTTGCTTTTGTGAGGCTGTCAACATATAAAACTCCACCATACGCGGCTCCAGTTTCTCGAGAAATTTGTTGGGCTGGTGCTTGAGGTATTGTGCTCTCGCAAAAAACTGTTGGGATGTTATTTTCCCTAACACTGTCAATTACCCTCTTAACTTGTTTTGGAGTTCCCTGTGCGCCTGCATTTATTGGCCAGATATACAATTCGTTCATTTTAAAATCTCTAGCCAAGTAACTAAATGCTCCTTCACATGATACCAGCCACCTTTTTTCTTTTGGAACTTCTAGTACTGCGTTTTTCAATGGTAAAATTGTATCTTTAATTTTTTGTTTGTAGGCTTCGGCATTGGTTTTATAAGAAATTGCATTTGCGGGGTCGTGTTTCACAAACGCGTCTCTTATGTTATCTACATAAATTAAGGAACTATCTAAGCTCATCCACGCATGAGGGTTTGGTAAACCAGAATATTCTCCGTCCTTAATACTTATTGGAGTTATGCCCTTTGTAAGAATAGCGCTTGGGACATTAGAGAGATTTGAAAAGAACTGTTCAAACCAAAGTTCTAAGTTTAACCCATTCCAAAATACTAAATCAGCATCTTGTGCCTTAACGATATCTCTTGGGGTGGGTTGGTATCCATGAATTTCTGCTCCAGCCTTAGTGATTGACTCAACGATTGCATTTTCACCGGCTACGTTTTGCGCCATGTCGGCGATTACGGTAAAAGTAGTGACAGCTTTAAATTTTTCTGCTGAAAGATGGCTCGTCAATATGAAGCATAGCAAAATGCAAACCCATGCTATGTTGAACAAACGGATTTTATTGATAATTTTCATTAGGTAATTTCTTAAGTAAGTTAACTTTGTAATATTTAGAGAGATCTAATAGCTTGTCAATGCAATTGATAATCATTCGCAATAAAAATTATCAAATTTGTTTTCTTTATGATTGAAAATCTGATCCCTCACCGATCAAAATTTTCTTTAATTCATTTAAGTGTTTACACTCATCACTTGGATAGTTTTCAAGTTCGCTTGCTGTCTTTTCAGCTATGTTATCTGGTAAGACCTTAAGTTTCATACCTGTTTGAAGTGCTTTAATGTAAGTTTTGGCTGCCCGTTCGAAGTAGTACATTCGATTAAAAGTTTCTGCTACATTACTACCTATTACCAAAATCCCATGGTTACCCATGACCATTACCTTCTTCTTCTCATCTGAGAAAAGTGCTGCGCACCTTTCACCTTCTTCTTCAAAGGCAAGCCCGCCATAATTATTATCTACTATGACCCTATTGAAGAACATGGCAGAATTTTGATCTATTGCAGGAAGCCTGCTATCTTCTAGGCTTGCCAAAACAGTTGCATAATCAGAGTGAATGTGCATTGCGCACTTTGCATGCGGGCAAAGCCTATGTACTGCGCCGTGTAACCCCCATGCAGTTGGATCTGGTGCATTAGGTAAGTTCATTGTGTCGGGATTTTTCGAGTCAAGCTCAATTAAATCGCTGGCTCTAATTCTTGAAAAATGAACCATGTTAGGATTAACAAGGAATTTGGTTCCGTCACGGCTCACTGCAAGTGAAAAGTGATTAGCAACGGCTTCATTCATGTTAAGCCTAGCCGTCCAGCGAAATGCTGCAGCCATATCTATACGTTCTTGCCAATGATTTATATTTGATTTCATATGAGCGATCGCCATATTCACTTCCCCTTTAAGGTACACTAACGGCAACAAAAAAAGAGGCAAGTTATTATAAGAATTTACATTAATTATTGAAGCACCAAGAGATCGAAACACGTGACATTTGAACAAAAAAAAGGTATTGTAAGTTAAATAATAAAAAAGGTGACATTAATGTCCGAGAGCGAGCAAAGCACCCAACAATACGATGCGGAATCTATCAAGGTTCTCAAGGGTTTAGAGGCTGTACGAAAAAGACCAGGAATGTATATAGGTGATACGGATGATGGCTCAGGCTTGCACCATATGGTCTACGAAGTTGTTGATAATGGGATAGATGAAGCTCTTGCTAAACATGCTGACTATGTAGAAGTAAAAATTTGCCCTGACAGCAGCGTCTCAGTTAGAGATAATGGTAGAGGTATCCCGGTCGATATTCACGAAGAAGAAGGCGTATCAGCCGCAGAAGTAATCATGACACAGCTTCATGCAGGTGGTAAATTTGACAGTAATTCATACAAAGTTTCCGGTGGATTGCATGGTGTCGGTGTATCCGTTGTAAATGCATTATCAGTGTGGTTAGAGCTTAGGGTATGGCGTGACGGCAAGGAACACTTTGCTAGGTTTGAGCATGGCGAAACAGCAGAACATCTTAAAATTTTGGGAGACGCTGGTGCAGAGAGAGGAACAGAGGTTAGGTTTTTAGCATCCACTGACACCTTTTCTAATTTAGACTATTCATTCGAAGTACTAGAAAAACGCCTTCGTGAACTGGCTTTTCTTAACTCAGGGGTAAAGATCATCCTAATTGATGAGCGCCCTGCTGAGGTTCGAAAAACAGAGCTATTTTATGAAGGAGGAGTGAAAGAGTTTGTAAAATACTTAGACCGTTCCAAAACTTCGATAATGCAAGAGCCAATTTTCTTTATCGGTGAGCGCGATGAGATAGGTGTTGAGGTAGCAATGTGGTGGAACGACAGTTATCACGAAAATGTTTTGCCTTTTACCAACAACATCCCCCAAAGGGATGGTGGAACTCATATGGCTGGCTTTCGAGGCGCACTAACTAGAACGATCAATAACTACGCTCAATCCAGTGGTATAGCAAAAAAGGAGAAGGTGAATTTTACTGGAGACGATGCGCGTGAAGGTCTTACCTGTGTTCTTTCAGTAAAAGTGCCAGACCCGAAATTTAGCTCACAGACGAAGGATAAACTTGTTTCATCTGAAGTTCGCCCTGCTGTTGAGGGGCTAATGAATGAAAAGCTTTCTGAATGGTTTGAAGAAAACCCAAATGAAGCTAAAACGATCGTTGGTAAAATTATCGAGGCGGCTTTAGCTAGAGAAGCTGCCCGTAAGGCCCGAGAGTTAACACGCCGTAAAACAGCAATGGACGTCAATTACTTAGCTGGAAAGTTAAAAGACTGTTCAGAAAAGGACCCTTCAAAGGCAGAAGTTTTTCTTGTCGAGGGTGACTCTGCGGGAGGCTCCGCACAAACGGGCAGAGATCGCCGTACTCAGGCAATTTTACCTTTGAAGGGAAAAATTCTTAATGTAGAGCGTGCGCGTTTCGATCGAATGCTTGCCAGTCAAGAAATTGGTAATTTGGTGATGGCACTAGGAACTGGTATTGGACGAGATGAATTTAATATAGAAAAACTAAGATATCATAAGATAATAATAATGACCGATGCGGACGTAGATGGGGCTCATATTAGAACGCTTCTACTCACCTTTTTCTATCGGCAAATGCCGGAATTGGTTGAAGGGGGATTTCTATACATAGCACAACCTCCGTTGTATAAAGTTGCTAGAGGTAAATCAGAAGTTTATCTAAAGGATCAATCTGCTCTTGAAGATTATCTCATTCAGCAAGGTAGTGAGAGCACCATTCTGAGATTGGGGGATGGATCAGAGATTTCTTCTCATGATTTAATTCGTGTTGTTGAGGAGGCACGCCAGCTTAAAAGAGTTCTAGACGCCTTTCCAACGCACTATCCTCGACACATCCTAGAACAAGCAGCTATTGCGGGTGCTTTTGTTCCTGGAGTAGTTGATTCAGATTTACAAGGTACGGCTGACAAAGTGGCTGAACGTCTAAACCTCATAGCGTTGGAGTATGAAAAGGGGTGGAACGGTCGCCCAACTCAAGACCACGGTGTTAGGCTGACACGCATTCTAAGAGGTGTAGAGGAAATGCGTACACTGGATGGACCGATGTTAAGGTCTGGGGAAGCCAGAAAAACAGGTAGCTTCACTAATAGTCTTAATGAGGTGTACGGTGCGCCCGCAAAGTTACTGCGTAAAGACCGAGCACAAATTATTCATGGGCCATTAGACCTATTAGACTCCATTTTCCTTGAAGGTGAGAAAGGTTTGAATCTACAGCGGTATAAAGGTCTGGGAGAGATGAACCCAGATCAGCTTTGGGAAACCACACTAGATCCTGACGCAAGAACATTATTGCAGGTAAAAATAGATGACGCAGCTGAGGCTGATGATTTGTTTACTCGTTTAATGGGTGAGGTCGTTGAGCCGCGGAGGGAGTTTATTCAACAAAACGCGCTTACTGTGGAAAATCTTGACTTTTAACAGTTAACTTTTTTTGCTGCTGTTATAAACGCTTTAATATCTTCCTCTGTCGTTGACCATGAGCACACAAAACGCCCTGTCACAAACTCGTCTAAATCTCCTTCTAAAAAACCGTTCCGCAGATAATACTTCGCACCAGAGTTAAAGAGTTCTTGGTGTGCTTTTCGTGGCATATCAGCAAAAATCATGTTTGCTTCAGTTTCGTGGTGCAGTTTTACATATGGTAAAATACCCAATAATCTACTTAATTTTTTTGCCATTTTATTAGAAGATTTGGCCAATTCGAGCCATAGATTGTTATCTAAGTACCCAAGCATTTGCGCAGCTAGGTATCTATTTTTTGAAAAAAGATGTCCTGCGCGCTTTCTACGTAATTCGAATTCCTGTGCGTATTCACTACTGAAGAAAATCACAGCCTCTACTCCCATCAAGCCATTTTTTGTGCACCCAAATGTGACTGCGTCTACTCCAGCCATCCAGGTCATTTCTGCAGGGGAGCAATTTAGAGCAGAGAGAGCATTGGCAAATCTTGCTCCATCCATATGTAGTTGGGATTTGAACTTAGATTTGACTTCAGAAATTTGATGAATTTCTTTCAAACTGTAGCATCGCCCTTTTTCAGTAATCTGCGTTATTGAAACGGGGCCTCGCTGTGGTCCATGTATACCTCTTGTTTCTTCAGATAACATGGCAGTGTTAAGTTCTTCAGGACTAATCTTGTCACTCTGCCCAACTAGGGTAAGTTTTGCTCCTCCTGTGAAAAATTCGGGCGCATTACATTCATCTTGATGTAGATGGGATATTGGGGAGCAAAAAATGGTATCCCATGGATTAGAGAGACAGGCCAAGGCGAGAGAATTTGCCGCTGTGCCTGTGGATACTAAATATACTCTCGCTTCCTCTGTTTCAAAAATATCTTTGATACGATCAGTAAGTTCGCACATATAATTATCTTCACCATAACTGGCTTGATGCCCATCATTTGCGCCTTTTATTTTATCTAGAATTTGGTTTGGAACGGGGCTGGTATTATCTGATGAAAAATTCATTTTGGTTCCGGAATAATAAAATTTTCCCAATCATCTTCATTTACAGATTTCTCTGAAATAGTAGCGCCTTTTATAGAAATGCCCGCGCGATGCATAGTTTCTTTGTTTCCTGTCAACAGCGGATGCCAAACTGGTAATTGCTTTTTTTCATAAAGTAATTTGTAGGCACATGTGGATGGGAGCCAATAAGCATTTTCTTTGATTGTGGTCGGGGTAAGTTTAATACATTCCGGGACGTGATCGTTACGATGCTCATAATCATTACACAAGCAATTCTCGTCACTAAAGAGGCGGCATGCTATCCGTGTTAAAAAAACTTTTCCAGTTTCCTCGTCTTCGATTTTATTAAGGCAACATTTTCCGCAACCGTCACAAAGTGCCTCCCATTCTTCAGAATTCAAGCTTTCTAAGGGTTTTGTTTCCCAAAATTTATTAGCAAAGATGGAGCTTTTTTTCTTTGGAGGAGCCATGATTAAGCAAGACTCTCTTTAGCTTTTTCACAATCGGAAGCCATTTGCTCAACTAATGTTTCTACACTATCAAAGCTCAATTCAGGCCGCAAATATTCTACAAGCGCAATTGATATTTGAGCTCCATAAATATCGCCAGAAAAATCAAAAATATAAGTTTCCAGATTTGGACTGTTTTTGCCAAACATTGGTCTAACGCCTATAGAGGCAGCGCCTTTGAAACTGCCTTTGTAAGGTCCGTCTAAAATGTCAATAAGGACAGCATAAACTCCTAGTTTTGGAATATGTAAACCGCTCAACTCCATATTGGCGGTTGGATATCCTAAGACACGACCGCGCTGTTCTCCTCCAACGACTGGTCCTTCAATTCTGTGCCAATGTCCTAAGTGGCTAGCAGCTTCTTTTGGTTTTCCTGCTGATAATAAATTTCTTATAGATGTTGATGAGATTTCACCATGTTTGCCCTTAATTAATTCAAGCGACGATACCCCAAAGCCAAGATCAGCACCCAAGTCTTTTAGAATTTTTACATTCCCTTTTCGGTCTTTTCCAAAACAGAAGTCTTCTCCAACCAAAACATGCCGTAGTTTTAAGCCTTCGGATAGTACATTTCGAGCAAATTCTTCTGGGTTTAGTTTTGATAGCGCAGCATTAAAATTTAACTCGTAAAGCTTTGACACTCCCAATTTTTCTAATCGAGTTGCTTTTGCAGAGGAGCTCATCAAGCGAAAATAAGGTGCATCCGGGGCGAAGTAGCTCCTTGGATGAGGTTCAAAAGTGACCACTCCCATAGGAGCATTTAAATTTTTTGCTATACTGTGAACTTTTTTTAGAACTGACTGATGTCCTAAATGTACACCATCGAAGTTGCCAATTGCTGCAACAGCATTAGTGTCTTCAGCGTCGACGTACTGGTAATCTCTAATTATTCTCATAGTAATGGAATTAGCGCCAGTCGAGCGGTGGTGCAAGATAGCTTTTTATATACAATACGGGATATTAATCAAATTTACGGCTTGGTGCCAAAACCATGGCCTCACCTACAAGAACATTTTTACCATCGACCTCACACTTGCAGTCAAGCTTTACCCTACGCTTATCAATTTGGATGTCTGTTACTTTTACCTCTGCGTAAACTAGGTCGCCTGGCCTTACTGGTGCGAGAAATTTTAACGACTGGCTCATATAGATCGCACCGTGACCTGGTAGCTGTTCACCAATAACGGCAGATATCAATCCTGCCGTTAACATACCATGGGCAATTCTTCCCTCGAATATTGTGTCTTGAGCATAGTCATCATCCAAATGAACTGGATTATGGTCTGTGCTGACTTCTGCGAACATTTCTATATCTTTGTCGGTAACATACTTTTGAAGATAGCGCGTCATCCCCATTTCGATATCTTCAATGCAAATTGTTCCGCGTGGCTGGTTATCTAGCATGCTATCCTCATTTCAAGACGAAATATTGCTTCTTATTGACCAAAACTAGTGTAACTTTATTACTTTGCAAGTGCAGAAAATCAAGTGTAAATTAATACTGTCTATTAAAATAATTTCAAAATCTACTCAGCGTAAGTACCCAATACTGTAGGTACAATCCACTTTTTGTTTAGTGATATACTTTTTAAGGGCTTCTGGATTTGGGTTATAAGATGTTTTGGTTTCTTTTGCTGCCAGACCGCCAGTTACAAACAAACTATCAATTTCTTCTGAATTGGCGCCTTTTATATCAGTGTTTACTCCATCACCGATAGCTAAGATCTTATTTTCATCAACTTCAGCACCTAGCTGCGCTAGTCTTATCCTAGCTAAATTATAAATAGCACTATGCGGTTTACCAAAATATAAACTTTCACCACCCATTTCTGTGTACATTTTCGCTAGAGCTCCAGCGCACCATTGTCTAGTCTCTCCTCGGTCTACTACTATATCAGGATTAGCACATAAAAACTTCATACCGTTTTTAATAGCGAATAAAAAATTCTCTTTGTTAACAGAGGGGTCCGCAGATCCGTCAAAGGGTCCTGTGCAAACGATACCTTCTGCATTTTGAATAGATACTTGTTCAATTTCGATGGGGGATTTAATAATAGAAATAGGTTCGAAGAATGCTTGATCTCGTGGTTCCCCTATGAAATAAATTTTTTTTCCTACTGCACCCTTAAACATTGCCGTTCTAGCACTATCGCCGGATGTTGCCACTGTATCGTAACACATCTTTGGAACATTGAAATTAACCAGCTGCTTCTCTACGTCAATTCTTGGCTTTGGTGAGTTAGTTACCAAAACAACCTTGCCGCCATTTCTTCTATATTCTACCAGAGCAGTCACTGCGGATTGATACGCAGTAATTCCATTATGTACACAACCCCAAAGATCAACAAATAGCGCATCATATTTATGGGAGATTTCACCCAGATTATTTATTATGAGTGTCACTTTCGGTACCTAATTGGCCACATTTCGTAATAAATTCATAATTTGAGCTGTGGTATTATCTGCTTCTTACGACTAAGTACGCCTGGCAAAACAACTGTATCCTCAATGCAGCTACTGCCAAATGACTTTTCAGCAATCTCCTTAACTAATTTGTTTGGAACAAACAGGGTTGCCTCTTCATTCAATATATCAATAACGAAGAACAAAATTTGATCAACTCCTTCGTTTTCTTCAATATCCTTCATTGCTTGCAGTAAAGATTTTTTTCTTCCAAGGATTTGTTCAGGTTGGGTAGTTTCCATTACGGATATTCGAAGCTTTTTGCCCCCTACGTCATACTTCTTTGAGTCCATCAAAATTAACTCAGGGTCTGTATATTTTGAAATATCGGACTTTGCCTTGAAGAGCTGTGAGGCAAATGTCTCTATGTCAATGTTTAAATCCTGTGCTAGGTTTTTGGCGGTTGACCTGTCCAAATCTGTTGTTGTTGGGCTTCTGAATGCAAGCGTGTCTGATAAAATACAGCTTAACGCGGCACCCTTAACAGCTCGGGGCATTTGGGCTATGCTAGTTTCCATCATTTCAATCATTACTGTTGCTGTGCAGGCTAATGGTCGGATAATCACTTCAATAGGGCGGTTTGTTTCTAACCCACCAATCAGCTTATGGTGGTCAATAATTCCCTGAATTTCGCATTCGTTGATGTTATCGGGTAGTTCATCAGGGTTATTTGTGTCAACAATTATAACAGAACTACCTTCGTCTAATTTGTCTATTATTCGGGGTATATCTATTCCCCAATAATCTAACATGAAAAGAGCTTCACTATTAGGCTGACCTAAAAGAATTGGCTCCGCATCAGTCTTTTGAATATGTTTCAAATACCAGGCCCAAATTACAGGCGCGCCAGTAGAGTCTGTATCAGGCGATTTATGTCCGAAAACCAAAACTGACATAATATTATCCTTTTAAATTTTAGCTTAAGTCCACGATGTAGGTACCTAACATTTAAAGAGACTGCTAACCTCTGAGAAAAATGGGGGACTCTAATGTAGATTTTTCAGGCTGATACTTATAACCTCCTAAGTCAAATTCCAACAATGAATTTGGATCATTTAGTCGATTTTCCATAATGTAACGGGCCATTGCCCCTCGGGCTTTTTTTGCATAAAAGCTGATAATTTTTATGCCATTATCTGTATTTTCATAAAAAATTGGAGTTATCACTTTCATACTTAATATATCTAGTGTCACAGAGCCAAAATATTCTTGGCTAGCGCAATTAACCAGGAATCGAGAATTTGTTTCTTTAGCTGTTTGATTAAGGGCTTCCGATATTCGACCCTTCCAAAAATCGTGAAGCGATGTTTTATCACCAATATTAAATTTGCTTCCCATTTCAAGTCGATATGGCTCAATTTCGTCTAAAGGCCGAAGAATTCCGTACAAACCTGATAAAATACGGAGATGATCTTGCGCCCAACGCAATCCGTCGGAACTTAAAGATGTGGCATCAAAACCTTGGTAAGTGTCACCAGCAAAAGCAAAAACAGCAGCTTTTTTATCCTGATGACCAAAAGATTTAAAACGTTCTAAATTTAAATCAGCTAATTTTTCACTAATTTTCATCGTTGAAATTAGTCCATCTTTTCCAAGATTCGATGCCACTTTAGCCAGATCATGTGCTTCGTCTGAAAACAAAGGTACTGACGTCACTTCTGTATCAATTGGTGACATATCAAGTTTTTTTGCTGGTGATACAACTACTAACATTTAATCTCCAAAATTTATAAAGGATATTTAGGCCTCTTTAATCAATACGTCCAGTTTTCTGGTCAAACTAATTCTAAAAACTGATAATCAAAAATGAACGATCAAAATTAACACGTTGGGTTATCTTAGTAGTAATTCCGGCAAAATGTAATCTCTTAACGATATCAGTATCACAAAGGCAACTAGTGGAGCTAGATCGAGTGGCCTAGTATCTGGTAATACGTTTCTTATGGGGGTGTAGATGGGTTCTAAGAGTTTATTTAACCCTAGCCAAACCTGCGTGACAAATGGTTGGC
>Ga0315330_10002904_pt1 | contig 11791 bp, 25 predicted proteins | sample M140m34915metaG_FD_203453 | JGI IMG/M metagenome (GOLD analysis project Ga0315330, IMG submission 203453) | Ammonia-oxidizing marine archaeal communities from Monterey Bay, California, United States - M1 40m 34915 | ecosystem: Environmental > Aquatic > Marine > Intertidal zone | place: USA... | reverse complement strand
CTGTCTGATATTGCAGAAATCAATGTTCTCAAGTTAGCCAATCGTGAGAAAAAGGGATTGCTACAAGGATCTGGTGACGATCGTGGTGAGTCTGAGAACCAATTATCAGAGTTGCAGAAGAAGTTATCTAAGGATAGGGCTAACCTTACAGGCTTAGGTGATTCCCAATGAATCTCGATATCAACACGGTTTTGATAGCCTTAACTTGGCTTTATCTGGGTTGGTTTGTTATCGATCAGGGTAAAATAATCAATCACCTTATGGATGTTAACGATAAGATTTTTGCCCACCTTGGGTTGAGTAAAGCCACCGATCCTGTTGAGGGTCAAACCTCATTACATGACTTCACTGAGGAAGAATAAATGAGTGATTACGTTCCCGTGGGTGGGCCATGTCGCCGTCAATGTGATGTTGACAAAAAGACCCTTATTTGTAATTCTTGTGGTATGTCATACAAACTTGCGGAGGAAGAATAATGCAAATCAAAGAGTGCGTTACTTGCGGTGTCAAGTGGCCTAAACCAGCCCTTACTAAAAAGGGAGAATGTGTTTTCTGTGACCCACCCTATACCATAGATTCCTAAGGTATAAATAGGTAGTAACGCTAAGTAATTCCTATGCCTACACAAGTCGAGATGTTAGAACATCACTTTAGTCAGAGGGATTCTATCTCCCCTATGGAAGCACACACTGTTTACAAAATACGATCCTTGCCACGCCGCATTATGGATCTCAAAGTAAAGGGATATGAGTTCCGTTCTGAATGGAATAAAGACCTCAGCGGTCAACGTTATAAGAGATATTATCTGCTTTCAACCCCCGTCGTAGGTGATGTAGAATGACCCAAGTATTTACTACTCGTGATGATGCTTTGGCTATGTCCAATTCATGGATTATTCAGAATCAATTAACTGATGTTGCTAAGCCTAAGTGGTTTGTTCAAAAGGTTCCACTTAACAAGATTTACAACATGAGTGAGGCTTATCTTTTCGTTATCCCACCACAAGAAGTCCAAGGAAGTTTGCGCCAAGAAGCAGCAGAATTGCAGACTCATAAATTGAACAAGATTGCTGATCTGGAAGATCAGTTGGCAGTCTTGAAAGAAGGTTTAGTAGTTTTGGAATCTGGTGATGTGATGCCTGATTTGGATATCACAGATGTTAATTACACCCGTCCACCACATCCACCCGTCAATCCATCTAATCAACAATTTTGATTATTATGACTCCTCTACCACCATTTTCTGATGGTTGTCCTAAGTGTGGTTCTCACGATCTGAACCAACAACATACGGATGCTTTTGGATCAACCACTATGCTTAGAGAATGTCGTAGTTGCGGTTGGAGCGATGTCAAACAACGGTAGGTATATAAGGGTGCTAACGCAGACCCTTAATTATGACCGAAGAAGAGATGCCCGAAATGCAAGCAGTCGACCCAATGAGTTTCCCACCCGCTATTAGGGTTAACTTACTCATGAATGAAATGATGAATATGGTTGATCACATGACTCAACTAAAAGTAGTGATCGATGAGACCATGGCTGAATTGATGCAAGGTCACGAACACGTTCACGAAGATGATTGTTGTGACGATCCAGAGTGCGGTAATGAGGAGGAGTAATCATGACTCACAACTACGCAGGACGCAAACCTATGTTTGTTGAAGATAACCCAGACCTTAAGATTTGGGATTTGGAATGTGTTCCAATGAATCGACCTAAGGGTTCATGGACTAATGGAATCAAGGCTTATGTCCGGGGATCTAACTCAGAACCTTCCAAGTGCGTAGGCTGGTTTTTCCCACCTCGTATTCGCAACAAAGGACATAAAGCCCGTTATGGTCGTTCTCGATCGAACCTCGCTGCACACTTGCAGGAGGAAGAGTGATGAGCACCCCAGAAGAGTTCATCGATGATGTATTGGAAGCAGTGGAGCAATTTGCTCTCATTAACCAATTGAAGCCTGACGAACATCAGGATTTGGTTAAGAAGTTAGTTAATCGTTTGGTTCCTTATCAAGATTAGGTGATACAATGGTTAATCATTTCAGCAGTAAGACCGATCAGTGGGCTACGCCACAACACATTTATGATAATATCATACAGATGGTTGGTGTCAATCCACAGTGGGATCTGGCGGCTGATGAAGACAACACTAAATGTCCCAATTATATTACTGAGCAACAGGATAGTTTACAGACTAAATGGCCTGCTAACGAAATCTGTTGGATCAATCCCCCGTATGGTAACATGCTCAAGAAGTTCGCTAAGAAATGTGTCGAGGAGATGGAATCGTCTGCACCACCAAGCAAGATAATCTGGCTTATTCCTGCTCGCACTGATACCGTTTGGTTTAACCTTTTGGCTAACCATTCTAAGTGTTCTAAGGTTATGTTCCTTAAGGGAAGGGTTAAGTTTGGTGATGGTAAGACAGATGCACCCTTTCCAACCGTGGTTATAGTTATGGATGCTAACCATCAAGGATCGCCAGAAGTAAGGTTTAATGTTGAGGTGAGGAAATGATTCCTGCTTGTCAACTCGACTGTCATAATCTCTCCCCTGATGGTCAAGATTGGATGGATGCCATCCAAGCCAATGAGGATCTCTGCGTAGCCTGTTTGATTAACAATTCTCTCGATCACTTCATTGATCGCTGGGAATCCGAACTCCTAAAAGATTCTGTATTCAATAAGAATGTCAGTGATATGCTTCGCAGAGCATTCCAACTCATGATAGAGGATGGCAGTGATATCCTTACCTTGATTAAGGAAAAACACCCTGCTAAGGTTAGTAAGGTGCTTACAATCCTTAAGATATAAATAGGTGCTAACACAGAGATGATACTATGGACACCGACCTATTGCTCGAAGCCGAAGATATGACAACGACTGAAATCAGAGACCTTATCAATGCTCTCAAAGCCCTTCTCGACGAGAAGGAAACTGAAGATGTTGAAGTCAAGATCGGAGATCGAGTAGAGTTTGAAGTCAAGAAAGGTGTTACCGTTTCAGGAACTGTTCTATCAGTCCAAAAGAAAAGGGTCAACGTCAAGTTGCATGAAGTAGATGGCGACTGTTCTACCGCTATTAAAGGCATTACTGTGACCTATTCTGCCCCAGAAGAAGTCATGGAACTTGAAGCAGAGGAGTGAACCTTACATGGAAGGCGAAGACGACTGGAGGTGTGATTGTGAGGAAGACATCCGTCATTACTTGCATAACCTCGATTACTTTGCAGGCATCGCTGAAAAGATGAAGCATATTGCTCTCACTAAATCTGAGATCTTGGCTCTTTTTAATCACTGGATGGATAACGTAGCCACAAACTACGATCCACATGATCATGAGGATAACTATAATTCTAACCCATTCATGGATATGATCCGTGGTTTTATGCAAGATGCTGCTGATAGCGTATCTATCAACCTCTCTGATATTGATAATCCGAACTTCTCGTTCACTATGGATACATCAGATCTGGAAGAGGAGGGTGATGACGACGATGAGCCGATACATAAGCCTTGACATAGAGACTCTAAATCTGGATATGGAGGCTGAGGGCCTCGCTTTTGGCAATCCAGCAGGTTGGAAAACATCTTGTGTGTGCCTTTATGACTTCTGGATTGATGAAGGGGTCGATTCTGGCATGGGTATTTACTATGTTACCGATCCTGATCATGTGGTTGAGATAGATCCAGAGTTAGTAGGATATGCTATCAGACCCTTAGATACCTTAGAATCTGACCTTAAAACCTATCATAAGCAAGGTTACACCTTAGTTACCAAGAATGGATTAGGTTTCGATCTCCCCATTCTAAATAAGCATTTGGAGGACGGTGGTGCTAACTGTTCTGATATCTTGCAGATCTTCGAAGAAGAGGGTCAGCATATAGATATCTGCCATTTGCTTCGTCAGCAATATGGCTTCCGCTTTTCATTAGCATCATTGGTTGCAGGGATCTATGGAGAAAGTGATGGTAAAACCATGGCTGCCGCAGATGCACCTAAACAGTGGGCTGAGAAGCAGTATCGCCTTGTTTTAGATTATTGTATGCACGATTGTGTGCTAACAGCCAAGGTATTCGTTGATGCCCCTACCCGCAGTTTCGAGGCCAAAGGCAATCATAGGGGCCGATCCCAAACCATGATGATCTCACCCTCGTGGACATAGGTATAAGTAGGTTAGTGAACACATCCCTCTTATGGAACTCACTGAAGCACAAGTCCACCGCCAAATGTTAAGGATACGAGAAGGCATCTTTGATAACTTTGAGACCTTAGATGGTAACCCTGAGGCTTACACAGGAGAACTTAAACCTGATATTAAGGTCATTCTCAAAGAAAGCATTATTACTGATAAAGTGCTTAGCGAAGATGAGTTCATGAAGTTATTCCAATCCACTACTGATAAATTGGCTAAATGGATCTTATCGAATATCGATGGGGTCGATGCCCCGGTTGTTCACATCTTTGCCGTCGATCTGTTAGAGCAGACCTTGGCTCGGGTTTATACCGTAGAAGAGGTAGAGACACCCGATGATTTCATGTATGGTTAATGAACATATATAAGGGTGATACCCACCACAAGCCTTTAGAGGAAGTGGTTCACCCTTTAGCAACAAATACCCCCGTTTGCGACACTACACCACCCGAACCACCAAACACATGGGAGTTTACCAATTAAAAACCGAGAACGTTCCTCTTTCACTGGTAAAGCGGGTCTTCGTTTCTATTCTTCCCGCACTCGGTTCTCCCGCCTTTTATTCCTTACGCTAACCAAACGTATAAGTAGGTAGTATTACCACTACCTTACATGAAGACAGCACTAATCACTGGCGTCAATGGTATGGATGGATCACATTTAGCAGATTTGCTGCTATCTAAAGGTTATACCGTCTGGGGCTTAGAAAGAAGGACCAGCCATAGAAATCGAGTTAATACCTCTCATCTTGTAGATGAACCTAACTTCCATTTTATTGATGGCGATCTTACTGATCAGAACTCCTTATATCGAGCCTTGCAGAAATCTGATCCTGATGAGGTTTACAATTTAGCCGCCCAATCCTTTGTAGGAGTATCGTGGGACATCCCTGAATCTACTGGTGATGTTAACGCTCTGGGAGCACTTAGAATGCTGGAGGCCATCAGAGAGTTTAATCCTGCTATCAGGTTCTACCAAGCCTGCACCTCAGAAATGTATGGTAAAATGGTAGAGAACCCTGCTAACGAGAACACACCATTCTATCCCCGATCACCTTATGGAGTAGCCAAACTTTATGCTTATTGGATTACCAAGAACTATCGAGAGTCCTATGATATGTTTGCTTGTAGTGGTATCCTCTTTAATCATGAGTCCGAAAGACGAGGGATCGAGTTCGTTACCAGAAAGATAACCGACGGAGTGGCACGAATACACCTTGGTTTAGCCGATAGTATCAGCCTCGGTAATTTGGACTCTAAGAGGGATTGGGGTTATGCTCCTGATTATGTCGAAGGTATGTGGAGGATGCTACAAAACGATACCCCTGAGGATTATGTCTTGGCTACTGGTGATACCTATTCTATCAGAGAGTTCTTAGATCTTGCTTTTGCTGCTATCGAGATCGAGGATTGGAGTCAATATGTTACCCAAGATCCAAGGTTTTATCGCCCTGCAGAAGTAGATGTTCTAAGGGGGAATTATAATAAGGCTAAGCAAGAGTTAGGGTGGGAACCTAAGGTTGACCTTAAGGAAATGGTTAGCAGAATGGTAAGTAATGATATAAGCATCCTAAGCGGTGAGTAAGCATGGTTAACCTAAATGGGTTACGAATCCTGTATGTAAGCAGGTTATGGTTACCCTTTGCTGGCGGTGCTGAACTTGAGGGTCATCACTTTGTAACTAAACTGATCCAAGATGGTGCCGAGGTAGAAGTAGTATGCTTCTATCCTCATGATGCTATCGATTCTGCTATCGATATAACATACCCTATCACTCGATTGTATGATCCCGATCTGCAGTATACGGCAGGTTCTGAAAACGAATATCTTAGTCACCACGATTATGATGCTAACAGAGCGAGGCTATTCCAGTTCCTTTCCGAAGGTGATGAAGAGGGCCGATGGGACGCTGTCATCCATTTTGGTGACTTAGGCCCCGCCGATTTCAACTATTCTAATCAACGCCAGTTTACCAAATGGATCAACATTGGCAGGATCTGGGACCCACCCACATCTCTTAACAAAGGATGGGAGGATTGGCCTTGGCGACTGCAGTATGATTTAACCCTATTTCCGACGCAGTATCACGTTCAGGCTACTGAGCATTATAACAATGAGCCTGCGATGACATTACCACCAGCCCATATTGAGGTCAAGGAAAACATCGATACATTGGATGGTTGGGAGGAACGACCCTACGATTTCGGCTTCATCAATGCTATCCCGCATAAGGGATTGAATATGGTTATGAAGTTGATCGGTATGATGCCCGATAAGACTTTTCTTATCAAACGAGGCAATTACCATAATCAGCAGATGGTAGAGTTCATGGATAAATGGTATGACAATGTAACGGTAGCAGGATGGTATGATGATATGAATGATTATTATCGCTCTTGTAAGTCTATCCTTTACCCTTCCTTACAAGAAGGCTTTGGTATGGTTAGTTACGAGGCTATGGCTAACGGATGCCTTACCTTTGCCAACTCTCACCCCGTTATGCTATCGGCTTGCCCCACAGGACCGATCTATATCGATGCCTATCCAGAAGAATCCAAGCAAAACTACATTCGATACCAGATGACTAACACTCCACAAGATCATGATGCCTACATGGATCTGGCTGCTGAAGAATGGCACGATGAGATTCGAGAGGTTTTGAGCGATCCTGAGCGAGTCCACCATCACCGAACTTTGGGTCTTGAAGCCATGAGCACTCTTGAGCAGAGGATTGATTTTTGTTATTCTGAGTTCTACGATTTTCTGCTTTCCAACCTTAAGGACAAAAGTATATGAGGGTGCAAGCAGCAACATTCATATAGTCGAAAAGACAATCAGTGATTACTATGATTGACGTAGCAGCAGAGAAACGCAAGGTTTATGCGTTGTTGTTTGAGAACTGGAAATCAGGAACTACTAATCGTATTTCACTCACTGCTGAAGGAATCATCAGGGCTGCTTTCAATCAAGAAATCAAAGATATGTCATTAGCCCAGTTGAACTTTTGCGTTACTCATGCTATTCACCATTTATTAGATTATTGCGAGATGACCGATCCAAGCGTAGATTTGGAAGTCGCTCGTGGACTTATCAAAAGGTTCGTTATCAAAGCAACGGGCTACCAAGGATTCTGGGATCAGTTATGTGATGCTGGATTAGTTTCCCTTGACGAATATGATGAGTGGATTTAAGATGGCACAGAATCGGAATGCCCACAAGGGCAAGAAGCATAGCAAGCGACCAGAAGAGAAGCCGAGGGTTCAACGCCCCGCCTCATTACCTTCAGAGTATTACGATCATGAGATGCTGCAGATCAAGCAGATGTTAGCAAGGGAAAGAGGAAATGAGTTTTGTGGGTGTGGAACAGAATATCCATCCACCCTTCCATCATGTCCCACTTGTGCTTAAGTATATAAGGGTGCTATCACCGATGGTTAAGTATGAGCAACCAAATTGTGAACGTCGTCGCCAGCACTCAACTAACAGAAAGTCTTGACTTATATGATATCGCAGATATCATGGACAAGGATTATGAAGCAGAACAATTCCCGGGATTGACCTATCGTGTCGAAGATCCTAAAGTTTGTGTTCTACTTTTCCGTTCAGGAAAAGCGGTGGCAACTGGAGCAAAGTCTGTTGACGATATTCATGCAGCATTTCAAAAGGTTCACAACGAACTGACTGATGCAGGTTTCGAACTATGGGATTTCGATCAAGACAGTATCGAGATTCAGAATCTTGTGGTTACTCATAACTATGGTGAAACCTTAGATCTCAGTGAATTGATTATCACCATGCCTTTCGATAAGACCGAATATGAGCCAGAGGTTTTCCCCGGACTCATCTATCGTATTGACGATCCAAAATCTGTTTGCTTGGTTTTCTCATCAGGGAAATGTGTCATCACAGGATGTAAATCTCTTGACGAAGCCGAAGAAGCCACAGAGCATCTTGTTGAAGAATTGAACCTATTGCCCTGAGGTGAATCCTCATGGGATACCGCAAGTTCAAGTTCTCTGAACAGGCGAAGTCACAATACTCTTCAGCATGGATGGCTGAGGCCAAAGATTTCGCTGATCAAATTATCAAGACTCCTAATGTTGGAGAATCCGAGCAATCAGGAACATTAGACAACATAGTTAACCTTTTCTCAGAACGATTTGAGGAATTGTCTAAGGTCTTGCGAAGCGAATGGGGTTTCCATAGCGTTGGGCAGATAAGAGAAGTTAGAAAAAACCGACCTGTTTTCAAACAGAGGAATATCAATCTTATCGGGATCGTCTGTGATGTTAGAAGGACTAAGTCAGGCGGACGTATGGTTGAGATCGAGGACAAGACAGGCAGAATGAGTGTCTTTGTTCCTAAAGAACACCCAGCCATTGATACCCTGCTTCCTGATGATGTCATTGGAATTACTGGTCGCTACATGAAAGAAGGCGAAGACTTTTTCATCGCTTCAAGGATTCAATATCCTGAAGTAGCCGATTATCAAAATCGAGGCGGAGAGGATTTCGATCCTGTATCGGTTGCATTTACTTCTGATGTTCACTTTGGTAGTAAGTATCACTTAGGTAAAGAATGGGAGCGGATGATGGATTGGTTAAACTCAGACCACCCTGTTGCCAAAAACATCAAGTATTTGGTTTGCTCTGGAGACATGGCCGATGGCATTGGAGTATACCCCGGCCAAGACAATAATCTTTCAATCCCTGATGCCTACGATCAGTATGAGTATTGCGCTCGTCAATTTGATTTGTTGCCTGATCACATCACACCTATTATGCTACCGGGGAACCACGATGTCGTGCGCCCCGCCGAACCTCAACCAGTTCTGGAATCTGAGATTCAGAAGATGTTCTCAGATTGTATTCACATGGGCAATCCAGCCCGCATTAGATTAGACCACGGTGGAGAGTCAGATCCCTTTGAAATCCTATCTTATCACGGTAAGGGTATTGATGACATGGTTCCTCGTATGGCACACGTTACTTACGAAAAGCCTGCTGAAGCCATGAAAGAAATGTTGAAAAAGAGGCATTTGGCCCCTATGTGGGGTGAAAGAAATGCCCTTTCTCCTGAAGAAACTGATCAAATGGTTATTGGCAAGAAACCTGATTTGATGGTAACAGGACACACTCACGCTCACCAGATGGAGTGGTATCGAGGAACTCCATTAGTTGTCTCTTCGACTTTCCAAGGTCAATCTGATTTCATGCGAATGCTGGGCTACAAACCCAAGATGGGATATCTCTCAGTTTACAATTTGCAGAACCGAGAAATGAAGTGTGTGGGCTTTGCGGATCAGAATAATCCCTCTGCTGGTTATTCAGCCACACAATAGATATAAATAGGTTGTAATGGAGTTACGATCCTATGGAAGAACTTGTTCATCAAGGGACTTACTCTCGTTTCCTGCAACATATTAACGCTGATCAGATTAGCACTGTTTGTGAATTGGGATCACGAGATGGTTTAGATGCCGTTCACCTCTCAGATTATTTTGATGCTGATGTGGTGGCTTGGGAATGCAATCCACCTGCTATCGAACTTTGCCGAGAGAATATCGGTGATAACGATCGAGTAACATTAGTTGACAAGGCTTGTTGGTCTCACGCCAAAACACTCACCTTTTATCCTGTTACCAATGGGAATGTGGGAGCGTCCAGTGCCTTTCAGTTCAATAGCGATTATCCTTTTGAACAGTTAGAACAATCACAGATTGAGGTCGAAGCAGTTAGAGTTGACGATTGGTGGGAATCCAATAGAACTGATTCCATAGATTTGTTAGCCATGGATCTTCAAGGAGCCGAGTTAGAAGCCCTGAAAGGAATGGGCAATTTGTTGAACGATGTCAAATATATTATTACCGAAGGCCAGCACAATTTTGTTTATTTCGAGACCCCTCTAATCACAGAAATCGAAACTTACTTGGCGCAATTTGGATTCGTCAAGATGTATCAAGTTAATCACAACCAGTGGTTTGGAGACTTTGTTTTTGGTAAAGAGGGATTCCATGAGTCAGAAGGAGTGACTTATTTTAACCATGCTTACAACACCACCATTATGAATGAAAGGTGTATGGAGATTCCATTGGCTTTGGATTTCATCGAAAAACATGGAGATTATGTGGAAGTTGGAGCGGTGTTACCTTACTATGGTTATGATACCGACATTATTATCGATCCATTTGATGAGAAGGCCACCGATCCTCGAAGATTAGAAGATTGCGATCTATCAGGAAAAAACGTGGTTTGCATTTCTACATTGGAACACATTGGCAAGGCCGAATATGGAAACGAAGAGATTAACACTCACGAGGCTTTCGAAGGTTTGATGCAAATCATAGATCAGGCTGACAATTATTTTATTACCATTCCTATTGGTTACAATACCACGCTCGATCATGAAATTGAATGGGTTCTGGAAGATTTAAATTGTTATGGAATGCAACGTCAAAATGGATTGGATGAACCACCTCGCTGGGTAAAAGTAGATCCAGTTACTCACTTAGCATATCATTATTCCTATCCTTACAATGCAGGAAACTTCGTTCTGGTAATAACCAGCGAAACTATATAAGGGTAGTGGAACTAAGATTTAGCATGGATTATTGGGAGTGGATGACAGCCATTATGGTAGTATTAGTTTTGGCTAATTTGATCCGTATGAATCTTTGGCTCATGGCTATTGGCCAACAGTTAACCTACCTCTACGATCAGGATATTCAAGACAGGCAAATGCAGGAAGATATTATGAAACAGATTCAAGTTAGATTTGCTACTTCCCCTGTGGATGAGGTTTCCAATGCAGAGGCAATTCACGAATGGGATTATGGAGGGAATGAGTAATGACAGACACAGATTCAATGAGTCGGGAAGATTTAATCACCGAAGTTAACCGAATGCGTAAGGGTATCAATCACATACTAAAAGAATACCATTTCCCTTTTATCATTAGCGGTATGAAGATGGAACTAAAGGAGTTGTTAGAATGAAAAGACCTTGGGATATATTGGAAGATTTGAATTGTATTACATGGCGATGGGATCTAATTATTTGGGGGTTCTTTGTTATTCTACTAATTTTAGGATTCGGTGGACCACTGGGAGCGTGAAAAAGATGCCATATATTAAACAAGAAGCCAGAGATCATCTCGATCCATTCATCGATAAACTCATCGATGAGATCGATTATACCAATATGGGCGAAATCAATTATATTATTACCAGACTTTGTGATGCTCTGATAAGGGGTGATGTCAGATATGGTAAAATCAATTCCTTGATTGGAGTTTTAGAATGTGCTAAGTTGGAATTGTATCGCAGAGTGGCAGCACCCTATGAAAATGAGAAAATTGACGAAAATGGTGATGTCTACCAAGCCACAAATTGATAATCACGGGTCTTGAATACAGGAGGGTAAAGATATGTGGCACAAAGTATATTGGGGAGATATAGACCCTTCTATCATACAGAAGGATCAATTTAAACCAGAGATTCTTCTATTCGCTATTTGGCAAAAGCCAGAAGATGGAACCTCGCAAATGTATTTCATTACCGATCCAATTTTGGTCTATGATCTGGCTAACAAAAATC
>Ga0315330_10002899_pt1 | contig 11797 bp, 6 predicted proteins | sample M140m34915metaG_FD_203453 | JGI IMG/M metagenome (GOLD analysis project Ga0315330, IMG submission 203453) | Ammonia-oxidizing marine archaeal communities from Monterey Bay, California, United States - M1 40m 34915 | ecosystem: Environmental > Aquatic > Marine > Intertidal zone | place: USA... | reverse complement strand
TTGTTTTATTATTAATTTGCTCTAATTCCTTTGGGCAAATAAACATAAAAGGCATCATTTCTGATAGTTTAGAAATTCCTCTGCAGTCAGCCAGTATAGTTGCTATAAATAAAGCATCAAATGCTTTGGAGACTTATGCTCTTTCTGATGAAAAAGGTTTTTATAAGTTAAGTGTTAAAGAATCAACTGCTTATAAGATTCAAGTAAGTTCTTTGGGTCTAATTACTATAAATGATTTAATTGAAACTTCTAAAGAGGATATTACAAAAAATTATACACTTCGTGCAGATATAATATTAGATGAAGTTATTGTTAAATTACCTATTGAGGTCAGAGGTGATACTTTAATTTATAATGCCGATTCTTTTAAAAGTGGTTCAGAAAGAAAATTAGAAGACATAATCGACAAATTACCTGGTGTTGAAATAAATGATAGCGGGCAGATTGAGGTTGAAGGTAAAGTTGTCAATAAGTTAATGGTTAATGGAAAAGATTTCTTTGATGGAGACACAAAGGTTGGAACAAAAAACATACCTTCAAGTGCCGTAGATAAAATTCAAGTACTTCGCAATTACTCAGAAGTTGGTCAGCTTAGCGGTGTAAGAAATAGTCAAGATAATTTTGCTATCAATATTAAGTTAAAACAAGGAAAAGAGAGCTTTTGGTTTGGGAATATAACTGCTGGTGGAGGAGATGCTCCAGATGAAAACCTGTATTTACTTCAGCCGAAATTATTCTATTATAATCCAAAGTACAGCATTAATATAATTAGTGATATTAATAATATAGGTGAAGTAGCTTTAACTCGACGAGACATTAGGGGTTTTGGAGGGGGTTTTCAATCACCAAGTTCAAGAAGTGGTACAAGTATTAATTTAGGTGATAATAGTTTAAATTTTCTTACAAACGAGAGGAATGCTCTAAAAATAGAAAACAAACTTGCTTCTGCAAACTTTAGTTATTCTCCCAAAAAGTCATTGGATATTAGTGGTTTTTTGATATATAACAATAGTCGTATTCTTTCAAACGAAATTAGTAGTATCAGATATATAAATGCAGATATAGAAATTCCAGATGAAGCAACTGAAGAGTCAAATACTGAACTTTCAAGTCAAGGACTAATAAAATTAAGCGCATCATTTAAACCCAATTTTAGTAATCAAATTGACTACGATATCCTAGCAAGGACTTCTGATGATTCCCAGCAAAAAAATAATTTATCTTCTGTATTGGGGGTGACAAATCAATTTGACGAGGTTACACCTTATAATATAAATCAGAATCTTAAATATTATTTCACACTTAATGAAGATAATATTTTCGCATTCGAGGCTCAGAGTATAATAAAAGATGAGGATCCTTTTTACAATGCAATACTTGAAAATGATCCACAGGGCCTTGACCCCTTTGATACAACAGCTGAAGTTTTGGGCTTAGATAAGACTCAAGCATCTTATAATTTGGGACAGAATAGAAGAATTCAAACCAATCAGTTAGATGCAAAATTGGACTATTATAATATTATTGGACCTAGAAGTAATATCAATTTTACTTTTGGCACAATCTTAAGTAGACAACAATTTAATTCTAATATTTTTCAGTTTTTAGAAAATAATTCTAAACTCGAACCAATTCCTCTATTTAATGATGGTCTTGCTGTAAATGATATTGATTATAAATTTAACGATGCTTACATAGGTGTTCACTATAGATTTAAAGCTGGAAAATTTACAATTACTCCTGGTTTTTCTGTACACTCTTATGGAAATAAAAATAATCAGTTTGGCACAATTGTAGAAGACAATTTTATAAAGTTTTTGCCTGATTTTGAAACTCGTATTCAATTAAAGAAAGGAGAATCTTTAACCTTCAATTATAATATGAGAAATCAATTTACGGATGTAACAAGACTTGCAAGGGGTTTAGTTTTTAATAGCTACAACAATATTCAATTTGGAGAACCTGATTTACAAAATGCCTTATCTCATAACATTAGCATGCTTTATAGAAGTTTTAACTTATTTAATTATACAAATGTATTTGCTAGAGCGGCATATTCAAGTAATATTGATCAAATACGTGGTTTGACAAATTTTGAAAATGTAATTAGAACAAGTTCATACTTCAATTCTAATTTCGCTGATGAAAACTTTAATCTTTTTGGGCGAATTCAAAGAACTTTCGGGAAGGTTAGAGCGAGTGTTAGAACATATTTTAATTACAGTAAAATCAACCAATTTATCCAACAAAGGAGGTCTCTTAATGAGAGCTTTACTCAGGTCTATACCCCGGAAATAAGGACGAATTTTCGTGTAGCCCCAAATATAAGTTTACGATACCGTTATAGTATTTCAAATAATATACAAGGAACTCGTGAAACCAAATTTATTACTAAGGCACCATCTATTGATTTTGATGCCTACATCATCAAAAAAATTACATTTAAATCAAATTATAGTTACAATATCCAGGATCAGGTTGGAGGAGATTCACAATCATTTCAACTTTGGGATTCCTCTTTATCATATAGAAAAGACAAAGATGCTAAATGGGAATATGAATTGAAAGCTTCTAATATTTTAAATATAAGTTCTCAAATTAGAAATAGTTCAAATGCAATTTCGGTTTTTAATTCTGCTACTTTTATACAACCTAGGTTTATAACATTCCGAGTTGTTTATAAACTTTAAAGGTTAATTAAAAGCCCTCCAAATAGAGGGCTTTATTAAACTTATTAATTAGTTTCAGTATTTTGAGCTTGGTATAATGCAATTTCTTCCATTAACTCAGTTGGATCTAAATAACATTTTGTTGAAATAATTTTATCTCCCTCCCACTGCCACCAACAATGAAATGTGTTTTTCTGGACTTTTCCTGTTATTTTGGATTTCCCAGACCAATCTGACCAATGATTAGTAAAAACATCCCCATTATTATAATACATAGTGGTAATATAAGGCTCAACATGTTTTAAGTCATCGTATAGTATAGAATGAAAATTATATCCATCTATTATCTCTTCAGCAGTGTATTCAATATTATTGAAATAGTGGAGTCCATCAGCTGTAAAATATTCTTTTGCGATATCAAAATTCCCATCTTGATATGCTTGAGCTAATTTTTTTACAATTGCAGTTTTTTCATCACCTTGATTTATAGTTCCACTCATTGGTGAGGAATCTATTTTAACACCTTGGCATGATAAAACTAAAAAAGCAATACTTAAAGTTATTATCTGTTTCATTTTAAATTGTTTTATATATAATTCTTAATTTAAATAGATTTGGATTTAAATCAAAAATAATGATCATTATTTTAAAATAAGCAATCTCCTTGTGTTGAACTAGATTCTTATACAATATCGATTTAACCTTACTTTATTGCCCTAGAATGCAACTTTAGATTAAGATAATTAGAATGTATAATAATGTCTTTATTCTACACAGTAAGTATCTCCTATTTTATATTGGTTATATATTTCTTCAGTAACAGCACCAGAAGGAATTGCCCCATATTCATCTAATACAGTATTATTTCTATAATTCTTTTCATTCCAAAAAAATAAAAAGTTTTCTCCAGCTTTTTCTTTCCTTATAATCTCAACACACCCTGTTTCTTTTGAACAGCCCATGGCAACAAATAAGAATAAAATAATTATTTTTCTCATTGGTCTATAGTTAAATCTAATTTACTAATTATATCAAGAAGAAGAATTTAAACTTAATTACAAAAAGACATTTTGAGTTATAATTATGTGAACTTTATTAATGACTGGGGAATTAGTTTAATAAACAATACTAATATTTAGAAATGCAATTACTATATTTACTTTTCACAGCATATTAAAATATCAGGTGGATAATCTAACTAAAAATCAAAAACTGTTAATAGCATTGATACTGTGGATTGCAACTGGGGTATTTATATATCTATATTTTAATGGATAGCTAAGCTAAAATTTTAACCTATTCCTCTGGCATAGAAGTTTCTAAACACATTCTATATTTTTTTCAGCTTTATGAAGAAGAAATTCAAGGGTGCAATTAATTTCATTTTCACTTTTTTATTCAAACCTCAAGGAGTATCGACCAAAATTTGAATTTTATCGGCATCAAAATTTTCAGGAGTAGTTATATCAACTTTAATATTTTAAGGAAACCTTATCGTAACTTATGATAACAATAATAAACTAAAAATTGAGAGGAAGAAAAGTTTTTTCATCTTCATTAATTATTCCATTATTGATTTATAAACAGCTCGTCTAAATTCCTTTTGAGTATCAATTTCGGATACACTTTGCCTTGACCTTGACAGGAATATAGCAAATAATTGTTTTTTAGTATCAATCCAAAAATGAGTATTATGGTAACCAGACCATCCAAATATTCCATTGGAAGAATTAGTGCCATCAATTTCTGAATTTTCTAAAACAAAAAGAGAAAATCCATAATAAAAACCCAACTTTCTTGTATCTGCGTATTCTTCATTTGGATATGATTGTGAATACTTTTTCGTCATTAAATTAATGCTATTTTGAGTTATAATTTTTTCACCTTTATAAGATCCACCATTTAGAAGCATTTTACAAAAATTAGAATAATCTCCTAATGTTGAGATTAATCCCTCTCCTCCAAAATAAGCTTCATTGCTTATTTTGTATGACAATTCATTTAATTCATAGGTAAATCCTTTTAAAGCACCAGTATTTATAAAAAGTGGTTGAAATCTAGCCTTATCCTCTTCAGTTAAATGAAATTTTGTTTCATTCATTTCAAGGGGGTCGAACAACTCTTTTTTCAAAAATTTAAAAAAAGTTTGACTTGAAACAACCTCAATAATTCTTCCGAGAACCGCTTGATTTATGCCATAAAAATATTTTGAACCAGGCTCAAATTTTAAAACAACTTCCGACAGGTCATTTGCAAATTCCTCTAGATTATTATACTTTATAGAATTTGTATACCCATACCCATATCCTGGATTTCCGTAATAACCCAAACCAGACCTATGAGTTAAAAGATCTATAATTTTTATTTTATTTTTACAGGGTTGAATTCCTCCTTCAGTTTCGCAATTCATATTATCCATTGATGGGATATACTTAGAAACATTATCTGTTAGTTTAATTAGTCCTCTTTCTAAAAGGATCATCGTAGCTACCGTTGTAATTGGTTTTGACATTGACCAAATCGGGAAAAGTGTCTCTTTGTAAGGTTTGTAGCTTTTGTTAGAAATATTTTTATCTCCCACTTTACCGGAGTTTTGAATATTGAAATATACCACACTTCCTTCTTTATAGACTAATGCAACATTACTTCCGGTAATTTCACTGGCAATTAATTTCTTTTGTAAAAGTTTTATATCATTGAATTGTGAGAAAGTTATAGAACTGACCAAAAAAAATAAGAAAATAAAGTATTTCATTTCGAATTGATTTATAATTTGAGAATTGCTAATATATAAAACTCTAAAATATCACTAAAAGAATAAAATATAAGAGTATTGATCATATGAAACCATTATTTTTTTTTGATTTCAGATACATGAAGTAGAATGATATCAGCATAATTACAAAACCTAAAATTGAGACTCTCCCTAATAGATTATCATTTAATCCGATAAACATTCCACTAAAGAAAATAACTAAGGTATTATTAATCAAATAATCTTTTTTCTTTTAAAAATTCATATCCTAAATCTAAAAAAATATTTATCCAATTATTAAATCAATGGCTGTTTTTTGTAGATTTAGGATATGAAAAAATCATTATTACTTTCTTTATTATTTTTAATTATTACTTCTTGTGAAACATCTTCTGATGGAAATAAAAATAATGGCTTAAATAGAAGTAATGAAGAAGTGGTTGGACTTTTTGCCCTTGAAAGATTTGACGATTTAAACAAAAGATATGTTGAATCTGCTCCCGTAACCCAAGGTACGTGGGATACTTTTGATGAGGGCGATAAGTTTGATTTCGAGGGATATACTTGGACCATATTAATGAAAGTGAGTAATTAAATATAATGGATCTATAAAGCATAAATTAAAAAAACTGATTTTTAATCATTTTTGAGCAATTTATTTGTTTTTTGAATAAAAATTAATTCCATTTTTTCAAACTTTCTCTAAACAAATAACCACTAACTACTTCATTAGAAGTTTATGTCTACACCCATTTAACACAGACCTAACTGGCTTGATTTAAGCTTATTTAAAGTATAATATAATAACTTAAGGGAAAAACATGGAATTATTAACATTATTTTATGATTTTAAGGTTAAGGGTTTATTAACTGAGAAACGTTATGTTAATGTATGAGATATTGTTTCTCTCATTTGGTTCTTTTTATTTATAGTTTCCCCCTCCCCCCATTTGATTCAAACTTAGGGAGGGGTTTTATGATCGAAATGACTCTTATAAATCTCAGGTCAAGGCAATCTTGGCTATTGATTGATTAGAAAAGATTTGGATTGTATCCATTGGTGTAAAATAAAAACCCTCCACTTGGGAGGGCTATTAGGAAATTAAAAATTAATTCCAAGAAGAATTAATCCATTCGTCTGCTGATTTAATTATAGCTACTTGGCTCTCCTTGTCTAGTCTCATGAAAGCATCAAAATCACTATAAAAATCTTCTAAACTTAATCCAAATGTTTCTTCAAAAGCATCTTTCCAGCCATCAGTTGGATTTAATCTGTATTTCTCTGCAAAAACACTGTAAAAGTCAATCATAAGTTTTTTAAAATTATCTTGATTTAAATGCCACAAATATACATGAGCCATAAAACCACCATCGTAAGCATAATATTCATCATTAATACGTGTATTTTCACTTTCGAAATTTTCTAGAGAAAAAGAAGAGTTTGAACCCCTCATTGCCTCTCTTGCTTGATTAAGAAATCTTACTGCTTGTTCATAATGATTAAAGTCAAGATTCTGTTTTGCCATTAATGAAATACTTGCGAAATTAGCTCCTCCTTCACCAATCCATATGGGTAAAAAAGGGAGAGGGACTCCATTTACTTCGTCCTCTATTCTTATGCCAAACTTTTGCTTTTCTTCAAAATAAAACATGTGACCTGTTTGGAAGGTATGAAAATATTCATGAGCTAAATATATTAATCCAGAGTCTTCTCCCTCATCTTGAACAAATGCATCATCATAAATCATTAAATCTGCGCCTTTATGTAGATATCTTCCATATACTCCTCCACCATAAGATCTGTCTCCCCATGAGTCTGCATTCCCTGCTATACAGTCATCTAATTCACTAGGCTCACTAACTAAATTGCAAAAGTCGGTATCATGCTGAAGTTTGGACTCTTCACTTGCATTGAACTGATCTATATAAAATACATTTATTGGTATTATATTTCTTAGGTTGCTCTTTAACCAATCCATACTTATTTTTAATTTTTCATCTCTTCCCTTTAATAATTCAGATTGATAAACATTAACACACACTGGAGGGGAAGATTGCCACCCGTATTCGAAATATTCATGAGTGTCGTCAGATTCCAAAGGCTCAGGTCTTGATAAATAATAATAACCATTACCACATTCAAAATTTTGATTTATTACAGAATCTGAATTTGAACTAGAAGAAGTTGAATTATTTGATGAAGTATTATTTGAATTTGATGTGCTTACTTCCCCTGATGAGTTTGAAGAAAAATCCATTTCTTCATCAGCAGCACAGCCGAGAAAAAATAAAATTAAAAATATAGATAAATACCTCATTTTTTTATTTACGGTTAATAATACCTTTAATATATAGAGAATGTTGATTAAAACCAAAAGCATCCATACTTCTCTCAAACAACCCCCTCTAGAAAACTTTTATAAATCTTAGGTCAATAATATCAATGAATTAGCAGGGATTTGGGCTGTGTTCATTGGTGTAATTATTTTTCAATCCCCGGTAATTCGTCTGATGGAACAGCTTGTTTCCATGGGTAATCTTGTTTTTCTTTAGTAGGATATAACTTATCTAATGTTTCAGCTTCATAAACGAAACCATTTTTAACGACGAGCGATATTGTATTAGTATGACGAATATTTTCTAGAGGATTTTTCTCCAGCACAACCAAATCAGCAATTTTCCCTGATGTGATACTTCCTAAATCTTTAGACAAACCTAAAGCTTCTGCCCCCAAAATTGTAGCTACTTTTAACATATCATGGTTGGAAATCCCTCCAGCATGCATACTCCATAATTCCCAATGATATCCCAGTCCTTGCAATTGACCATGTGATCCTACTCCAGCAATTCCTCCTGATTCTACAAGATCTTTGACAAATAATGCATGATCCTTAAATACATGTTCCTCTTCCATAAACCATCCAGAATTTCGTCTCCTAGACTTAGCATCTAATTCTGATTTTGGAGTAAAGCGGTTAATCTTTGGATCGCCTTGTACATTTTCAGTAGCATAAAAATAATTTTCCGCCCAAGGCCCTCCATAAGAAACTAAAAGAGTGGGGGTGTAGGCTGTTTGTGAAGCCGAAACAAAATCAATAAAATCTTTATAAAGTGGATATATTGGGAATGAATGTTCGTGTCCAGGGTAACCGTCTAAGATTTGTGTAACATTTAGTTTGAAGTCAAGACCTCCCTCAGTAGTAGGCATGAGTTTTTGTTCCTTTGCTGCTTGAATAATCCACTGGCGATGTTGTCTATTCCCCGTCAGATACATTTTTATCGTCTTGGTATTATAGTATTTAGAATACTGTTTCAAAACATCTCTTGCGTGATCTAAACTTTTTATATTATAACCCCAATACCCTACACCAGGTCCAGTAGAATAGATCCGAGGTCCAGGCATCATTCCAGCCTCTACCATATCAGCATAAGTAAGCACATCTGTGGTTGCAGTCTGTGGATCTCGCGTTGTAGTTACTCCGTATGCTAAGTTAGCTGCATATACCCAAACATACTTTTTGTGTAAACCCCATGCGGGCCACATATGGGCGTGGGTGTCTACAAATCCAGGGAGTAAATATTTCCCTTTCAAATCAATGACTTTAGCATTTTCAGGGATTATAATTTTGGAAATATTTCCAATGGATTTAATCCTATTATCTTGAATCAAAATAGTTCCGTTTTCTATTATTTCTTCACCTTCCATTGTGATTAAGGTAGCGTTGGTGAGGGCTAACAAACCTCTAGCAATAGCTCTTTTTGCTTTTACCAGCACTTCCATTTCTTTAGCCTGATAATCTTTTATTCCGTTTTTTTCACCTCCTTCTGTAGAAGCATCCTTTGCCGTGTTATTGTCTTTTTTTTCTTGTGCCCTTTTCTTGGCTTCTAATTCTTCTTTTTGTGCTTTTCCTACAGCATCAGCTTTGGCGATATCGTATCGAAATAAAGTTTTTCCTAGGGTCCAATACACCACCTTTCCATTAGGACCCCAACTCGGAAATTGCCCTCCAAATTTGGTTAGTTTTCTTGAAGGAAAAGCAGCTTCTGAAGCATCTTTTACATTAATCTTAGCGCCTTTTTCTCCAAGGAGAGGCACCGTTACCACATAAATATCATTATTTATTTGAGCCAAAGCATAAGGTCCTTTTGGTGCTCTGAATAGTGCTGAAGCTTTTGAAGGCTTTTTTTTGGGTGCAGTAGGAGTATCAGCCAAAAGATGATTTTCATCATAAGAAGACCCATAAACTGTAATACCATCTACCTGTAGATGTTGTTTTTTATCTGTACCATCCCATTTAATGGAAACTAAACCTTCTGCTGTGTTTAGATAAATCCGCTTATTATTTTGAGCAAAATGTGGATTTGATAATCCTGAAGCTTTTGTAATTAAGTTGGATTTTCCAATACTATTCCCACTGAGCCAGATCAAATTTGACTTTTGGTTAAAAGCGCGCGGTCCATCAGCATCCATAAATTGTTGTGCAGAACCCTTAAATACAACGATTCGATTATCATTACTCCAGACAGGTTGTGTGTAAACACCTTTTTCTTGTGTAAGTTTCTCGGGTTTGGCCTTTTTGTCTGTTTTTATTTTATATACATTCCCACCTTGTTTTTGGTCCCAAGTAACAAAAGCAACTTCTTTTCCATTGGGATGCCACGCAGGCATTGCTTCTAAAAACGAGAGCTTTGTTAAACGCCTGGGCTTTTTCTCCTTAAAGGACATATAGTAAAGTTGATTTAAGGCAGTAAATACAATTGACAAGCCGTCTGGCGAAATTTGCGCATCTCTAATTTGATTAACTGAGAAAGTAGCACTGTCATCAATAGGATAATTAAATTTTAGCTGAGGTCCCATTACTATGGTTTCGTTTACTTCAAAAGGAATGTTAGCAGCCTCACCCCCGTCAATAGGGATTCGATAAATTTTCCCTCCATAAGAAGCCACTATAGCCTCGCTGTCTGGTGTAAAGGACATCGCTGGAAGCACCCCTAAGGGGGCTATGGATTCTTGTTCGTCACGTTGAACAGGATATGCTAACCAATCTTCTTCTTGGGTCACAAGATTTCGTTTAATCAATCCTGTTTGATCATTAAAACGACTTCCATAAACTAGCCACTTCCCGTCCGGAGAAAGGGTTGGTGTAAAAGCTGATCCGTAACGAGAGGTCATAACTTCTTTTTTTCCATCTTCTCGATCATAAGTACCCAATTGATATTGGGGAAGTTTGGCATTGTATTGCCATGCTCCCTTACGTTCTGAAAACCATATCAAACGTCCGCTTGCACCAAATGTAGGTTCAGAAATTTTAAGTTTTTCTGGTTCATCAATCAATTGACTCCCCGCTCCCCCTTCTTTGTGATATAGATGTAGTTTAAAATTTCGAGTTCCTTGGCTTACAACGACATAGTCACCATCGGGTGACCAATCTGCTGATTGTATCTTCGAGGTGTTACCTTTGGTGACTTGAAGAGTATCTTTTTCTTTTCGGTCTATGATCCATACATTGTTTCCACCACTCCTATCAGATAAAAATAATATCGAGTTTCCATCAGGAGCATATTTTGGTTGAGAGTCGAAGGCCAAGCCTTCGGTAATACGAGTAGCTTTTCCTCCTTGAATAGGCAATTCATACAAGTCCCCCAGAAGGTCAAAAATTATTTTTCGTCCACTTGGGTGCACATCTAAGGCCATCCAGGTTCCTTCATTGGTGCTAATGGTTACTTCTCGACTAGGAATTAACGGAAGATCAGTATCTTCTTTTTTGTCTTGAGAAAAAACGAGTGTGTTTATAGTCAAAAGTGCAGTAAAAAGTACTTTGATATTCATAAGTATTAGGTTTTAATATTGCTATTATTTTATTCTAAATGAAGAAGTTTTGTGCTTATTATATTTACAATCTATTAAACAAAGAAAAGAAAAAACCCCCACTTTACGTGAGGGCTTTAGTTTAATAGCTTAGCGGTTAAGCTAGCTCCCCCTATTATTCAAAGTTGCAGCACAATTCTGTTTTTTAATGGCTTTGGTAATGTAAAATTAAAACCAAACAAGTTTTTTTATCTCTTTTCCTTTCAAGTGACACAAATGTTCAAAATGACACAATTTTAATTTCAAATGGGCACAAACTAACAAATTTGTATAATTTAAGGTGTAGCTGTAAGATAAAACATCAGGCTTTACAACACTTTCACGATTTGATTTAAAGCTCTACCCAGTCTACAAGTATTTGTCCCTTTCTTTGTTAAGTCTCTATTGATAGGGATTAAGGAAAAATATGCATTTTCAAAGTGACACTCAAGTGACACTATTTGAGAAAATAGATAGTTCTTAATGGTTCTTGTTACAATAAATTGGACACTTTTTAACTGCTTT
>Ga0315330_10002897_pt1 | contig 11800 bp, 10 predicted proteins | sample M140m34915metaG_FD_203453 | JGI IMG/M metagenome (GOLD analysis project Ga0315330, IMG submission 203453) | Ammonia-oxidizing marine archaeal communities from Monterey Bay, California, United States - M1 40m 34915 | ecosystem: Environmental > Aquatic > Marine > Intertidal zone | place: USA... | reverse complement strand
TTTTTATTGCCAAATAATATTAGGGAAGGTGATTATATAGAATTAGGTCAGTTAGGCGCGTATAGTTTGACCTTTAGAACAAACTTTAACGGATTTTATTCTAATGAAATTCATGAATTAAGTGACAAACCAATTATGTCTCTATACGATGACGCAAAAGTAAAAATTGGTTCTTTAGTAGCTTAATGGAAAAAAAAAAAAGTTCGAATATCGGGCATAACAAAAAATCTCTTCTTAACTCACCTGTAGAACATATTGACATCAAGTCATTTGATGCTCGTAAAATCATAGAAGGAATGAGTAAAATGTCATTTACTTCGAGAGACACTGCTAGAGCAGCAGGTATTTTTAATGAAATGCTTAAAGATAAAGATTGCTCAATTTTTTTGACGTTAGCAGGTTCAACATCAGCTGGTGGCTGTATGGATTTGTACACTGATTTAGTAAAACATAATATGGTCGATGCAATTGTAGCAACTGGGGCTTCAATAATTGATATGGATTTTTTTGAAGCATTAGGTTTCAAACATTATCAGGGCTCCCAATATCAGGATGATACTGAATTACGTAACAATTATATAGATAGAATTTATGATACATATATAGATGAAGAAGAACTACAGGCTTGTGATCAAAAAATTTGTGAAATTGCTAATACATTAGAACCAAGATCCTATACCTCCAGAGAATTTATCAATCAATTAGGAAAGTATTTAAAGTCTAATGCAAAGAAAAAAGGCTCCTTAATTGAGACTGCCTATGATAATAACGTCCCTATATTTTGTCCTGCATTTACCGATAGTTCTGCTGGTTTTGGATTAGTGATTCACCAGGAACAAAATCCAAAAAAACACATTACAATAGATTCTATAAGAGAATTTAGAGAATTGACTGAAATTAAATTACAATCCAAACAATCAGGTCTACTAATGATAGGCGGAGGCGTTCCAAAAAACTTTATTCAAGATACTGTGGTATGCGCTGAATTATTAGGTAAAAAAGTAGATATGCATAAATATGCGATTCAAATAACTGTTGCTGACACTCGAGATGGCGCGTGTAGCAGTTCTACATTAAAAGAAGCAAGTTCTTGGGGAAAAGTTGACATAACAAAAGAACAAATGGTTTTTGCAGAAGCAACTAGTGTATTGCCGTTGATAGCCAGTGATGCTTACCATCGTAAAAATTGGGAAAAAAGAGGAAAAAGAAATTTTTCAAAGATTTTTAACTCATAGATGCAATTTCTTAGTCAGAAAAAAGGTTTTTTGGGTTTTGATGCTAATTTAAATTTAGATCCCAAGGTAATTGTTGTTCCTTTTGGAATGGAAAAAACTGTTAGTTATGGTGGAGGCACAAAAAATGGTCCAAAGGAAATTATAAAAGCATCTCATCAAGTAGAGCTCTTTGACGAAGAACTAAATAAAGAGCCATATAAGGAAATTGGCATAAAAACAATTAAACCATTTGCTATTAAAAAAAAAATCGAACAAGCCCTTAACCAGCTATCTGAGATAAATGAAGAAATAATTGCTAATGATAAATTTCCTCTGGTATTTGGAGGAGAGCATTCCATTACTCCCGGATCTATAAAGCCTATTGTTAAAAAATATGAAGAGATAACCTTACTTCATTTTGATGCTCACGCAGATTTAAGAGAAAGCTACCAGGGAGAAAAATTTTCTCATGCTTCAGCTATCAAAAGATGTTTGGATTATAAAAATGTTAAGGTTATTTCTTTTGGAATTAGAAATTTATCCCAGCTAGAGATGAATTTTTATAATAATAACAGAGATAGAATTGAAATTTTTTGGGGTAAAGACAAAAAAAACTGGGATCTAGGTCAGCTAGACAAATTATTTAAAAATAAAACAGTATATATTACTTTTGATGTGGATAGCCTAGATGCAAGTATAATGCCTGCTACTGGCACTCCAGAGCCTGGTGGCCTACTTTGGGAGGAGGTATTGCCAATAATTAAAAAAGTTTGTCAAATTTCTAAAATTGTGGGTGCTGACATAAATGAGCTAGCACCAATTAAAAATTTTGACTCATATAATTTTCTTGTTGCTAAACTTGCTTATAAAATTTTAGCTTATACTTTTGAATTTAAGAACTAATAAAACTTCTTTGGCTCCATGATACAATTACCAGGGCTCCTCCTAAATCACTATTTCTTCTAAATAATAATTTTGCATTTTGTCTTTCTAACAATGTTTTACCTAAAAAGGTTCCAAGGCCAAGACCAGCATTAGCTAATAACTCCTTTGATTTAGACTTAATATAAGGTTCTCCAATTTTTTCTATTATATCGTCCGGTATACCTGGGCCATCGTCATTAATTTTTATTTCAATTTTCTTTTCATCACTACTCAGTTTTATTTTTACTTTACTTTTAGAAAATTTTACTGCATTTCCTATAAAGTTTCTCAAACCGTAAATTATTTCAGGTGTTCTTCTTATAGAAATTTTGTTTAAATCATCGTCAGTTAAAAGCTCAATTTCTTTTGATGATGTCTCTTTAAATGAATTAATAATTTCTTGTAGAAGATCTTCAAATTTTATTGAGCTTAAGAAGATATCCTCCTCTATCTGTTTTTTTGAAATCTGTTTTAATATTTCACTACATCTTTTAGTTTGACTAATTAACAAGTCAATATCTTTCGATAACTCTTTATCACCTCCAATTTCTTTTTTTAATTCCTTTGCGACAACAGATATAGTAGCTAAAGGTGTTCCTAATGAATGAGCTGCTGCTGCTGCCTGACCACCTAATGACTCCAACTCATATTCTTTTGAAATTACTTCCTGTAATTTATTTAATGCTTCTGATCTTTTTTTTGTCTCGCCAGCAAATCTAATTCCAAAATAGCTTAAAAAAATCAATCCGATTAAAATTGAAATGAGTATTCCTATTGTGTAGTAGTTGGGAACAGAAAAAATATTAGCGTCTAACCCAGGTAAAGGTAAATGTGTGAAAGAAATTATAAATAATAAAATAGAAGTTATTAACCCTAATATGATTGTTGTCCCCATGCTTAAAAATGTGGATGAAACAATTGTTGGTATAATCATCAAGATTGAGAAAGGATTTAAAATACCTCCAGTTAAGAATAAAAGAGCACTTAATTGAAATAAGTCGTATAAAAGAAATAATGAGGCATAAGTATCCTTTAATTGGTTAACTTTAACTCTAAATTGAAGAAACAAATTTGTTAATAATCCCAGGAATATAATTGTGTAACTTTCTTTTATTGGAAATTTAAGATCAAGGTAAAAAAAGACTATATTTATTGCAATAAATTGACCAAAAATTGCTATGTATCTAAGTATAGTTAAAGTACTTTTATCTAAATTGAGATTCTCTTTTGTCCTAAAGAGAGTTGAAAAATTCATATTCGAACTAAATGTCTAAGTTAACTACATTTAAAGCATTATTTGTAATAAAGTCTTTTCTTGGAGCAACTTCATCTCCCATTAGAACTTTAATCATTTTTTGATCTTCTTTTGACTTTTCTTTAGTTCCTTTTGAATATTGAACTCTTAACATGGTTCTATTGTCTGGATTCAATGTCGTTTCCCAAAGCTCTTCTGGGTTCATTTCGCCTAATCCTTTAAATCGTTGAATAGATAACTTTTCTCTTTGTTCTTGTATAAATTTATTATACTCAGTGGATCCTTTTTTAATTTTCTTCTCTGATTGAGCTGTTTTTAAAATGTAATCTTCTAACTCCTTTTCGTTTTTTATATAAATACTTTTATTTGCTTTAGTAACTTTAAATAATGGAGGTTGTGCTAAATACACATGTCCATTTTCTATTAATTGATTAAACGGATAATTGTTGAAGAAAGTTAATAAAAGTGTCCTTATGTGAGATCCATCAACATCTGCATCTGTCATTATTACTATTTTATCATATCTTAAATTTTCAATATTAAAATCTTTAGAACCAGTTCCTAGAGCATTTATTAAAGTAACTATCTCATTAGATGACATCATTTTAGAAAGAGCCTTGGTAGACTGATCTTCACCGTTAGATTTTCCATTTACATATGTGTTTAAAATTTTTCCTCTTAGAGGTAATACTGCTTGATACTCTCTTACTCTTCCTTGTTTTGCCGATCCGCCTGCTGAGTCTCCCTCTACAATAAATAATTCTGTACCTTCCCTCTTTTGCATTTGACAATCTGCTAATTTACCTGGTAATCCTGAAAGTTCAAAAGTTCCTTTTCTTCTTACACTGTCTCTTGCTTTTCTAGCAACATCTCTAGCCATTGCGGCTTGCATAATTTTTTCTAAAACAGTTTTTGCTATTGAGGGGTTCTGATCAAACCACGTAGAAACTTTTTCATTGATAATATGTTCTACGATATTTCTGATTTCAGAAGAAACTAATTTATCTTTAGTTTGAGATGAGAATTTTGGATCTGGCATCTTTATTGATAGGACTGCGGTCAAACCCTCTTTTATATCTTCTCCCGATAAAGTAATTTTATTTTTTTTATTATTTTTGTCTGAAGAATACTTATTAATAACTCTAGTTAGCGCGCTTCTAAAACCAAGTAAATGAGTTCCACCATCTTTTTGTGGAATATTGTTCGTAAAAGGCAAAACTTCCTCGGAGTAACCAGCGTTCCATTCAAAAGAGCACTCAACTATGACATCATTTTTTGCAGATGTAACATAAACAGGTTTTTTAAATACCTCCTTTTCATTTTTATTTACCAAAATAGGCTTCTTGTTATTAATATGCTTTACAAACTCTAGAATTCCCCCATCATATTTATGTAAAAACTCTTTAGGTTTTTTAGATGTATTATCGACCAATTTAATCGCTATACCTTTATTAAGAAAAGCTAACTCTCTAATTCTTTTCTCAAGTATTGGAGAGCTAAATTTAGTAGAAGAAAAAATTTGTTTTGAAGGCAAAAATGTTATTTTGGTACCATTTTTTTTTGTTTTTCCAATCTTTTTTAATGGCTTAACTGAGTTACCATCTTTAAATTTAATCTCATATTCATTACCTTCTCTGTAAATATTCAGATCTAGCTTTTCCGATAATGCATTCACGACGGAAACCCCAACACCGTGCAACCCTCCTGAGACTTTGTATGAATCATGGTCAAATTTTCCTCCAGCGTGAAGCTGTGTCATAATAACTTCAGCTGCAGACATTTTTTCACCTTTATGCATGTCAACTGGAATTCCTCGTCCGTCATCTTCGACGGTTATCGTATTATCTGAATTGATTAATACTGTTATATTTTTACAATGACCTGCTAAAGCTTCGTCTATTGAGTTATCGACGACTTCGAAAACCATGTGGTGCAACCCAGAGCCATCATCGGTATCTCCAATATACATGCCTGGTCTTTTTCTAACAGCATCAAGTCCTTTGAGAACTTTAATGGAGTCTGCGCCATACGACGGATTGCTTTTTAAATCAGAATTTTTAGACATTTAATTTGAGTTTTTACTATATCATTTTTTTTGTCGAATATAAAATCTCATGTGGTCATAGTGACTTAAAACTATTTACTATCAACAATTATAAGCCAAAAAAATAATTATATTTCAAAAATTGATATTTTTAGATTTTCATTGGCATAATTACGTAATAACTATTTTTGTCAGTAGCATCCTCGATCATAACAGGAGAAACAGAGTCTTTTAAATTCATTTTTAAATTTTTATCTTCAACTTCAGACGCAATGTCAATTAAGTATTTTGAATTAAAGCTTATATTTAAATTTTCAGAGCTAAATTCAGCTTTTATTTTTTCGTTTCCTTCTCCAGAATTAGCGCTATTAACTGATAATTGAATATGATCTTTATTAATAACTAATTTAACACCCTCTTTTCTGTCAAGAGAAACACTGGCAACCCTCTCAATTGAGTTAATGAAATCTTTTGAAGATACAATTAATGATTTATCATTTTGCGTTGGTACTACCTTCTTATAATCAGGAAATTTTCCATCAATTACTTTTGATATTAGTTTTGTTTTTCCTAAGGTAAATTTAATTTTGTTTTCACCTGTTTGCATCGTAAGTTGACTAGAAGACTCAACTAAAAGAGAACATAGTTGATAAACAGTTTTTCTTGGTAAAATTAAAGGATTAAAGTTATTTGTATTCTCTACTTCTAAGCTACTTGATGATAATCTGTGACTATCTGTTGCTACACCAGTTAAAAAACTACGGCCGTGGGCTTCAGTAAGATGCAAAAATATACCATTTAAATAATGCCTAGTATCATCATTTGATATTGAAATTTTTGTTTTATTTAAAAGTTTTAAAAATCTATCATTATTTAAAGAAATTTCTTGACCTTCAAATTCATCAGCAAAAGTGGGAAAATTATCGGTTGGCAAGCATAATAAGTTAAAATCTGCATTTTCACTATTCAGACTTAATTTATTTTCTGATTTTAAATCAAATTTTAATTCTGAGTTAGAAGAAATTTTCCTAAGAATATCATAAAGTATGGCAGCAGATGTTGTCGTACTGCCTTCTTTAATTATTTTAACTTCATCAATTTCATCATAGAAAATTATATCTAGGTCAGTCGCTACTATTGATAATTTTTTATCTTTAAGTTGCAGTAGTACATTTGACAAAATTGGGAGTGTATTTTTTTTCTCAACTACACCTTGAACAAAATTTAATGATTTTAATAAATTATCCCTTTTTACAATAAATTGCATTAGCTACTGCTCTAAAAGTAAACTTTTAATCTGACTAATATTTTTTTTCATTTCATCGTCTTGCTCAGACAATCTCGTTATAGTTTTAACAGCATGAATAACCGTTGTGTGATCACGGTTTGCGAATCTTCTACCTATTTCTGGTAAAGATCTAGTTGTCATTTTTTTTGCCAGGAACATTGCAATTTGTCTTGGTCTTGCTAATGGCCTGGACCTTCTTTGTGAAAGCATTTCACTTAATGCTATATTAAAATAATTAGATACAACGTTTTGTATCTTATCAACTGTAATGACTCTTATTTGACTAAAAACATCTTTTAAAATATTTTTGCAATCGGCTATAGTTAAAACTTTGTTGTGTACTCTACTAAAAGCAATTATTCTATTTAATACTCCTATAAGCTCTCTTATATTTGTTTTACTCTCGCTGGCTATATAGGTTATAACTTCTTCATCAAGATTTATACTTTCTTTAAATTGATTTTGAATTTCTTCAATTTTTTTTTTAATAATCTTAATCTTTAAATCAAGATCAGGTACTTCTATATCAACTACTAGACCCCCAGCTAATCTTGATTTAATTCTATCTTGAACCCTATCTAACTTCATTGGCGCTCGATCTGCAGAAATAATGATTTGTGAACCTTTGTCCATAAGACTATTAAAAGTGTGAAAAAATTCTTCCTGTAAGCTCTCTTTTCCGCTTATAAATTGTATGTCATCTATAATAAAAACGGATGATTTTCTAAAAAAATCTTTAAAATTTACCATATCATTCTTTTTTATAGATTTTATAAAATGATACATGAATCTCTCCGCAGAAATAAACATCACATTGTTATTGCTTTGAAGTTCTAATCCTATCGCGTTCAAAAGATGGGTTTTACCTAAACCTACCCCTCCACAAATATATAATGGGTTATAACGTGAAATGTGTTCGCAAACCTTCTTTGAATAGGATAGTGCAATATCGTTACTTTTTCCTTGTATAAAGCCCTCAAAACTTAAATTTGGGTTCAATCTATTATAATTTAAAATTGAGTCTTTTATCTCTGTAACTTTATTCAACTCATCAATTTTGATAAATTCCTGTTTTTGCTTGTTTTCTTCGATAATTTTGAACTCTATTCTATTTAAGCTTAATTTGAAGCTTTTCACTTGTTCAAGAATTTTGTCTAAATATCTTGAAACAATCCAATCTCTAAAAAATCTTGTAGGTACACCTAAAACTAAATAATCATTATATTCTTTAACTAAATTTATCTTCTGTAACCAACTATTATATATCTCACCTCCAAAAGTTTTTTTAAAAGAGCCCTGTATTTCTTCCCAATTTAAAGTTTTTTCTTCCTCAGATATAAAAGCGTTATTTTTTTTTGTAAAATTGTTTTCCATGTAGATTATTAGTAAGAAATTCTATAAACGCTCTTTTAAAAAATTTTGCAAGAATTTTTTTAACAAAATAAAAAAAAATTGATTTTAGGTTGTACAACTATCGTTCTGATAGAATAAAAAAAATGATTCAACTTTACAAGTAAAGATCATACATTTTGTTATCTGAATCTAAATATTGATCGTTCTTAAAACACCTATCAACTTAAGATTGTTATTTAAGATTTATCTTTTTTGAAATTTTTGAAATTTTTCTAGCCGCTGTGTTTTTATTAACTACACCAGATTTAGCAACCTGCATTAGAATTGATTGAAATTTTGAAAAGTATTTTTTTGCTTTTTCCTTGTCTTTGTTTTTTAACAATAGTTCCATTTGTTTAACAGCGTTTTTGTATTTACTTTTTCTAATTCTGTTAACTTGTGTTTGTTTTTTTACTCTTCGTACTCGTCTGATTGCTGATTTGGTATTAGGCATGTTTTAGGATTGTATATATAAGCAATTTATTGTGGTCAACTTTATTATTTTTGACATTTAGCGCAATAAAATGATGCACGATTTGTTAAAAAAATTTTAATTATATTGTTTCTGCAGTTTTTATTTGAACATTTTTCACCTTTTTTTCCATAAACACTAAAATATTGCTGAAATAGTCCCTTTTTTCCACTGCTACTAGAAAAATTTTTTATAGATGAACCCCCAAGAATAATAGCTTTTGAAATTATCTTTTTAGTGAATTTAACAATTTTTTTGATCTCATTATCTGAAAGATTATTAACTTTTTTTGTGGGCCTTATCCCACTATAAAAAAGAATCTCGTTTGTATAAATATTACCAAGTCCTGATACAAATTTTTGATCCATTAATATATCTTTAATTGTCCTATTTCTATTCAATATATAATTTTTAAAATAGCTCATGTTAAATTTTATACTTAACGGTTCTGGTCCTAAATTTTTTATATGAGCGATTTTGTGTAAGTTATCACGTTTGAAAATCTTAATGAAACCAAACTTTCTTACATCGTTATAAATTAATTTTTGATTATTTGATAAGTTGAAAATTAAGCGATCATGTTTTTTATCTTTATCTTCGTTTATATTATAGTAAAAACTCGTCTTATATTTTGTCTTTTTATTATTTATGAAGAAAAATTTTCCTGTCATGCCTAAATGCACCAACATTACAATATTCTTATTAAAAAAAAATAATAAATATTTAGATCTTCTAGATATTTTTTTTAACTTAAGCCCAATAATATTTTGGATTTTTTTTCTATCAATTTTGTATCTTAATCTTCCATCTTTTATTTTAACTGCTTTTACAATCAAATTTTGCGTTTTGTTAATTAAAGACCTTTTAACAACTTCAACTTCTGGTAATTCTGGCATATAATTAAGTTATGAAAAGCACTATTCAAGATAAAGCAAAATTAGTCAATTCTGTATTTTCGGAAGTTTATAATAAATACGACTTGATGAATGATGTCATGTCTTTGGGCATACATCGTATTTGGAAGGATAAATTTATTGACTGGATGAATCCCTCTCGAAATTCCTCTTTAATTGATGTCGCATCAGGCACTGGGGATATAGCAAAACTATTTTCTTTACGAAACAAAAATTCATCTATGATCACTTGTGTAGAACCAAACGAAGATATGTTTAAGAAAGGAAAGAACAATCTTATAAATTTTAATAACATTAAATGGATTAAGTCTAGAGCTGAAACATTGCCTGTTGAAGATAATATGTACGACTATTATTCAATTAGTTATGGGATAAGAAATGTCTCTGATATCAATAAAGCTCTTAAAGAGGCTTACAGAGTTTTAAAGCCGGGTGGTCGTTTTATGTGTTTAGAATTTTCAAAAATTGATAATGAATTTTTGAATTTTTTATATAAGAATTATTCAAAAGCTATACCTGTCTTGGGAAAATATTTTGTAGGATCATCAAAACCTTACGAATATTTAATTAACAGCATAGATGCTTTTTATAATCAAGAACAACTTTTAGAAATAATAACTAAAAGTGGGTTTATCAATGTAGAATACAGAAATCTCTCTAGCGGTATCTCAGCAATACATTCTGGGTGGAAAATATAAATGTTAAAAAGAGTTTTTAAATTATTTCAAATTGCAAGGAAACTGTCTACCTCAGGGGCAATTGATACAATAAATCAAGTACATCAAATACCAGTATCTATAAATTTATTTTTCAGTTTAATTTCTATTGGTTCAAAAAATTCTCATTTACAAAATAATAACCCAGGTCAAAACCTCTGTGAAGCGCTTCAAAGTATGGGTACTACATTTATTAAACTTGGGCAATTTTTAGCGACTCGACCGGACATAATTGGTGAGGAAATGGCAAAAGATTTAGAAAAACTTCAAGATAAAGTTCCTGCGTTTGAACTTTATGAAGCAAAAAAAGTTATTAAAAAAGAAATTGGTGAAAAACAATACCAAAATATTATTGAAATAGGTGAACCGATTGCGGCCGCATCTATTGCTCAGGTTCATTTTGCTAAAATTAAAAATGAAAATCAAGAAAAACAAGTTGCAATAAAAATTTTACGACCAGATATAGAACAATTGTTTAATGAGGAACTGGATGCTCTAATGTTGTTTGCATATATCGTTGAGAATACAATATCAAAAGCTAAGAGATTGAAATTAGTAGAAGTAGTGCACCTTTTAAGAGAAATTACTAATATCGAAATGGATCTAAGATTTGAGGCTGCTGCTGCTAACGAGTTATATGAAAATACTAAACTAGATAAAGGATTTAATGTTCCAAAAATTTATTGGAGTTATACAACAAAAAAAATACTTACTTTGGATAAAGTAAATGGAGTTTCAATTAGGGAACAAGGAAAATTAGAAGAGCAGGGTATAAATTTAAAACATTTAGCCGAAAATTTAATTCAACATTTTTTAAAACAAGCTGTTAGAGATGGTTTTTTCCACGGCGACATGCACCAAGGTAATTTATTTGTAGACCCAAAAGGTAATATTATTCCAGTAGATTTTGGAATAATGGGTAGGCTAGATAAAAATAACAGAAAGTTTTTAGCTGAAATTTTATATGGCTTCATACAGCGAGATTACGTTAAAGTTGCAGAAGTTCATTTTCAGGCTGGATTAGTTCCCCAAGATGCATCTAAAGATGAATTTGCTCAAGCATTACGCTCTGTAGGTGAACCAATTTTTGGCCAATCTATAAAAGATATTTCTGGTGGAAATTTGCTTGCACAATTATTTGAGATCACAGAAAAGTTCAATATGGCTACACAACCTCCATTATTATTGCTTCAAAAAACAATGGTCGTAGTGGAGGGGGTTGCAAGAAAATTGTACCCCGAAACGAATATCTGGGAAGTATCTAAACCTGTTTTGGAAGATTGGCTAAAAAACTTAAAAAGTCCCAAATCAACAATTGATACAGCTTTTAATACGTCTGCTGAAATAATTAAACGAATACCTAATTTTCCCGGTTTGATGGACAAGGCTGAGTATGCTTTAAAGCTAGTGGCTGAGGGAAAATTAAATCTAGGTATAAACAACAAAAACTTAGAAATGGAACAGATGAAATTAAAAAATTTCAGAAATAATGTCGTAATAAGTTTTTTTGGTATTGTAATTGTCTTCTTGTTAGTATTTTAATCTGAGATAATGACGTTAAAAAATAAAAAAATTTTAATA
>Ga0315330_10002894_pt1 | contig 11811 bp, 14 predicted proteins | sample M140m34915metaG_FD_203453 | JGI IMG/M metagenome (GOLD analysis project Ga0315330, IMG submission 203453) | Ammonia-oxidizing marine archaeal communities from Monterey Bay, California, United States - M1 40m 34915 | ecosystem: Environmental > Aquatic > Marine > Intertidal zone | place: USA... | reverse complement strand
ATGAATACCTGCAATTTCAATGATTCCGTTTCCGCCTTGTAATGCTGTACCTTGAACGTCTCTATTGATAAGTCCGTTTGAACCAATGTCTTGGATCAAAGCGTAGTACTGACGAGGGTTAAGTACGGCTACTCTTCCTGCTGAAGATACACCTTTCTCGTCTAGTGCTGCTGCTGCATCATAGAAAGCATTAACTAAGTTGCCTGCGTTGTAAGCATCAGAATCATTAGTTGTTGAACCAACTCTGATCTGTGTTCCACCGGGCTCCTTGAAGTTAGTCTTAGCTACTGGAGAAGCTTGTCTTGCACCTTTTGCAATAGCTCTGAAGATGAGTCTGTCATACTTCTCTGCTAATGCGTATCCAATCTTCTTGGATATCTCGCCTCTCAATTCATAGTGTGCGAGTGTTTCATCTAGCTCATACACGAAGGCTGAACTGATTAATAGGTCGTCGCAAGTTATTGTTTTTTCTGCAACTGGAGGTGCGCCGTCGCTGTTACCTAAAATTGAATTTCCGGGAGTATGGAACTCAGCAGTTGTTCTACCTGTGTAGATGAACTGAAGACTCTTTCCGTTTTTCAATGTTCTCTTCATAACCAAATCGCGAGCTATTGACTCGTGTTGGAAGCCTTTGAACATTTCTCCACTGAACAATTTTAAGTAAAGGGCTCTAGCGTCACCTGCTGAATTAAGCTGACCCTGACGTGTAAGTGAGGTAGGGTTAGCTGATGACTGTTGTGCCATTTTTGCTTAAAAAGTAAGGGTATATATTGTCGTTCCTAACGTTAGAATTGTTGCAGTCTTAATTGGTCTAGCGTGAGACTGGCACGCTTTGTGGTCTTTTCCCACCGTCGACGGCTTAAAGGTATCCTCCTCAGAGGGCTTTAGCCAAATTGAGTAGGGAGGATTCGCACCTCCCCAAAGGTCTACTTGACTACTCTTGTGTAAGCAACGCCACGATATACGAAAGTAACTTTCATGGTTATCTCCATATACTAAGCCCCGTTCCATGCTTAGTTCTCATGCGTCCCCGAAGGGATGAACGGACGTGGTTGCCAATGTCTGGTTACACCAGAGATGATAAAGATATTAGTTATCAGAGTTATCGTCGTCAGAAAGTTCTTTATCAGTTTCTTTCTCTTCTTCCTTTTGAGGTGCATAGTAAGTGATGCTTGCTCTCATAACATTTGATTGATGGCTCATCCTATAGATGGTGCTGTTAGTGCAACTTGTGTTGACTCAGCAGAAGCCAAGTCAAGTGGGAAGTTGTGAGCGTTACGCTCGTGCATTACTTCAAAGCCAAGATTAGCTCTGTTTAATACATCAGCCCATGTTGGGATAATCTTCCCATTAACATCAACTACTGATTGGTTAAAGTTAAAACCATTAAGGTTGAATGCCATTGTGCAAACTCCCATAGCTGTTAGCCATATGCAAATAACCGGGAAAGCAGCAAGAAAGAAATGTAGAGAACGAGAATTATTAAAACTCGCATACTGAAAAATTAGTCTCCCAAAGTACCCGTGTGCAGCGACAATATTATATGTCTCTTCATCTTGCCCAAACTTATAACCATAGTTCTGCGAGACTTCCTCTGTCGTTTCGGCAATAAGTGAGGAAGTAACAAGACTTCCGTGCATAGCAGAGAAAAGAGATCCACCGAATACCCCAGCAACACCAGCCATATGGAATGGGTGCATGAGTATATTATGTTCTGCTTGGAATACGAACATAAAGTTAAAAGTACCAGAAATACCAAGAGGCATACCATCACTAAAACTCCCTTGTCCGAAAGGATAAACCAAGAACACTGCGAGAGCTGCGGATAGTGGTGCTGTGTATGCTACAAATATCCATGGTCTCATTCCTAGTCTGTAAGATAGTTCCCACTGTCTACCAGCGTATGCTGCTACTCCTATTAAGAAGTGAAAGACAATGAGTTGATATGGTCCGCCATTGTATAACCACTCGTCCAAAGTGGCAGCTTCCCAAATCGGGTAAAAGTGCAGTCCTATTGCGTTGGAGCTTGGAACTACTGCTCCAGATATAATATTGTTTCCATAGATTAAAGAACCGGAAACTGGTTCACGTATGCCATCTATATCAACAGGCGGTGCTGCGATGAAGGCGAGAATAAAACATGTTGCGGCTGCTAGTAAGCAAGGAATCATAAGCACACCGAACCATCCCACATAGAGACGGTTGTTAGTGCTTGTAACCCACTCGCAAAACTTTTGCCAATTACTTGTGCTTTCTCTTGTTACTGAGATTGCTGCCATTTAAAATACACCGGGAATAATTTGACCGGTTGTTACGTAGGCACCTAGTGCTGCTACGAAGCCGAGCATTGCTGCCCAACCATTAAATCTTTCTGCTTCTTTTGTCATAATTGGATGTGTGTTGTGGTGTGTCATTTCAATAATTCTGACTGGTGGTTCGTAAGGGTATTCGTTATCGAATAATGTATCTAGATCTTTTGTTTTCATTGATCTAATAGTTTTTTATATAGCTCACTTTTCTTTTTGGTATTTGTTTTAATTGTGTTCCAATTTTTACCAAACTCTGCTGTCATTTTTGCAAAGTCTTTGTAAGCATTTTTCTTTTTATTAGCCATTAAAAATTAAGATCTGAATTGTTTAATTTGTCTACAACATCAGCTCTATAAGCTGGGTCGGTGTCATAGCGTGGATCTCCCATCGCTGCGACAAGTTCGGCTTGTGATCTGTACACGTCGCCTGAAGATGATGCAGGTTTACCCTGTAGCATTCTTCCCTCGTATCCATTAGCTTCGTTGTACTCAGCTTGTAGACCTTGGAAAGCAATGTTGATTGCCATAGGATTACCAGAGTCAACTACCGCATCAAAGGCATCTATAGCTCCATCAGTTAAGTTGTCAGCAGCCCAGTCAATGACTCTGTTGTAGTTAGCTTCTCCGCCTGCTGCATTCTGTACCTGATTTACATCTGATTCAGAAAGCTGCACTGCTTGTTGAGGAGCTTGCGGATTGTTGGCTTGGATCTCTAAGTAAGCATTAACCAAATCTTGGCTGCTCATATCGGAGAACCTAGATATTGTTTCCTCACTAAGTTGACCATCATTCGCATAGTATTCTTCTGAAGCTTCGTTAATCAAACTGACCGCAGGAGCTTCATCAGATACCTCCTCATCACTTCCTTCTTCCTCTTCATATCCTTCGTCGCTTTCTTCGTAGTCTGTTTCTTCTTGTCCAAGTTTCTTTTGTAATGATAAGTAAGCTGCTTCTAAATCTTCAGCATTTTTATATTTACCAGCTAGTAGTCCTTCATGTTCTGCTTCTAACTGTTCTCCTACCTCAAGAGAGTTCTGTTCCTCTTCGGAAAGAACCTCTGTTTCAGGAGTATTATCATACGAAAATGTTTCTGCCATTATTCAGGTTGTTCTTGTGGTGGTTGCATTCCTTGCATGTTCTGAGAGTCAGCTAATTTAGAATTAGCAAACTGTCCAGCCTGCTCAAGTAGAGTCTGGTTCTGCTGATTCTGCATCTGCTCTTCTTTAGCTTCTGCAAGTTGTTGTTCAGTCTTAACAAGATTCAGTACATCAATACCTTGAGCAGCAGCAAGACGTTTGATTGCTTCTAGAGGATTAATAAATCTCATTAATGACTCTGGTCCTAATGTCTGTGCAATAGTCTGTACAAACATAGTTAAAGCTTCTCTGTCTTGACCACGACCTAAAGCATTTACACCAGCTACAATCGCTGGTCTTACAACATCTTTAGGTAACTTAGGTAGTTCGTTACTTCTCTGTAAAACTAAAAGTGTTCTATCTAAATAGGGTATGAGGAAAGATGTAGTTAGTAAGCTGAAGATTCCACCGAGCTGTTGCTCTAGTTCTAACTGAGTTAGTCTGACTTCTTCTGCTGTTACTCTTTCTGCATTCCTTACATTCATAACAAGGAAAGCTTCAAGTAATCTTCTCTCAATTGTTTGTGCCATCTGAGCAGCAGTTGAAAAATCTGCTGTCTTGCCGACTTGGACGACTTGAACGTCCTCTGCCCGACCTTGTACGATGGCTCCATTTCCAGCCTTTGCGATAGTGGCTGGCTTCGTAGTTGAAGAGGGACTGACCAGAAAAATTACTTTACTAGCTGCCGCAGCTCCTTCCACTAAGGCTTGTGATAATCCTTCGAGAGATTTGAGATCACCAAGGAACTCTTCTACTCTGCCACGACCATACTGTTCTCCGTCTACTGAATTGAAAGTCAGGACTAACCATGGACTTGCATTCTTAGGAGCTGTACTACGTGACCCGGGAATTATCATGTCATTTACTTCTTGGTACCATACCCATCTGCCGTTCTCTAGTTTCACGCACGTGTAAACTTCGACATCATCAGTACGAGTGCCAATATTTGTTTCGTCGATACCCGTGTTAGGTTCCTTGACTGGAAGGTTAGGACCGAGTACGTCTCGACTTATCAATTCCTTTGTAACTATTTCTAGGACGTTACCATTTCCGTCTCTGTTGACGACATACCTATTGAGCGGATAGTTCTTGATACCATCTTTGCCCATAAACAAGAGAGTATTACCACCAACAATTAAATGTTTAAGTGCTTGGTGTACTACAACTCTGTCACTTGATGCAGCGATATAGTCCATGACCATTCGTTCCATCTTGGATAAAGAAAGATCAAGTTCTGATCTCGCTTCAGGAGGTAAATCTTCACCTAACTTATCTTCTCTTACCTGAAACTTAAAGAAGGAACCTTGTGGTGGAAGTATTGCAAGCATAAGTTTTGCTGCAAGTCCTACCACACACTTAGATCCAACTGATTGCCACGGAATATTGAGAGTTTCGTGTGTAGGTCTTGTAGATGTATCGTCTTGAATTAAATAAGGTAACGTAAGTTTTGAACAATCAACGGCTTTGTCTAGGAATTGTCTTCGATCTGTTACCAGTTCATTGTATCTCTTACGTGCGGTCATTAATTAAGACCCCCAGTTGTCTGGTCTGTACCTGTATTTACTTTTGGATTTAATTTAATCCTTAATGATCCTGTACCTTTTGAGTACTGGTTTTTAGATTTATTACCACGGTCATCCTTTGCTCTTCTTACCTGTGGATTCACATCCTTAATCATAGGATCAGGAGGTGGTGCTGTAGGTGTTGGAGGTAAAGGAGGTGGTGGAGCTGGTGGTAATGGTGGTGCTGGTGCAGGCGATCCGCCTCCGAATACACACATTAGATTTCGTCCTCTTCTAATAATGATTTGACATAATCAACTACTTTGGCTTGTCCAGCTCTATACATAATTGATTCAATTGATTCTTTTGGGTGGACTGGTTCCCACCCGAAGTTATCGTCTAACTTCTTCACTAAGTCATCAAGCTTATCGTTGTAAAGCCTAAGAGTATTGAGGGAGATTGACATTCGAGTGTTCAAAAAATGCAGGCATTCTTGCTGCCTTGGTCTGTGAAAATTCTGGTGCTTTGCCTTCGTACATAAGTCTGTCGCTGGCATCTAACCAAAATTTTTTGTCCAAATATCTATCGGAACTATTTTTAAGTGGTTCCATAATCCAGTTGATAGTTGCTTTCCTTAGTAGATCTAGGGAACGACTAGGCTTTAGACCTAGTTCTGCACACACCAAACTGTTTGTAGCTACGTGGACTTGTTCGTCTCTTGATATATCTGCACTTACTGTTCTTAGACCTGCATCACCATTGAATCTAAAGAATGGTAGAAGAACAAAAAAGATTGCTCTTTCTGCTACCAATGCTTTACAAATGGTGTGGTCAGGGTGTTTAGTCCAAGCATCACGTAGTCGTAGTGCTTCGGCTTCGGCTTTTTCATCTACGCCTAGTGCGTTGGTGATGTAACCCAGTGCAAGATCGTGTTTAATTTCGTCTTGAACGTTTGATTCTAGAAGTGCTCGTGCAGTGTCGGGAACTTCTTTATCAAGTGCTTCTGTAATGAAGTCGCCAACTGGTAACTCCATATGGCGTATTGCAAGAGCACGGTAGATGGTTTCTTCGGCTCCACTTTTAAGTTTTCCTTTAGATGTTTGTACGGGTGTCCATGTTCTTTTTCTGGACAATAGTTTTATGTAGGGGTTCATTGCTGACAGTCACAAGATATTTCGTCTGGTTTATTACTCATAATTTGTGCCAAGTAGTCGTCAACAGAGGTATCATCTAGAGCTGCGTAAGCATCTGTCTTATCCTGTGTGTCTCCCATTACTTGTAAGGCATAATATAAAGAAGTCTGTGGGCTGAGTAACCACTCTTCTATAAAAGCCTCATCGTAAGTCACCATATCGCTCCAACTGTTGAAGCTATAGCCATGAAGCAATCCTGTTCTCTCGAGCATAATCATTATTTGATCTGCCACTAACTTATAACTCTCCCATCCAACCTCGGATGCGATCTCTACGTCGCCATATTTAACTTGCTCTACACCAAACTCACCTGAATCTCTGTCAACTATGCGGCTGATTGGTGGAGCTATTTCTGGTGTAGAAGTGAAACCTTTTAAATCTCTACTTCTGTAAGAACAACTAGCGGTTGGAGCTATAGCGAATGCTCTTTCCATCTTGTTCTCACGTGCTATGTTAGCTGCTTCTTGTATGCCGAGGAAGAGCTCGCGTGCAGCTAATCCTGCGTAACCTTCGAAAGGCTCGGCATTGTTAACTGCCTCTAGTGCCTTACCAAACTCGGCATATGTAATGTTGTTGTTGGCTAGAAAGTTAGCTAAACCTAATACTCCTAGTCCTACTTGTCTGTCATCTTCTGGTTTAAGGTACTCTCCAGACTCTCCAACACCTGTCCTCCCATGGAGACTGCACAGCTCGGACATACCCTGACTGAAAGCCGGGCGTAAGTCGCCGATGCGACAGGCACCGAGATTGATATGTTGGAGAAGGCATGTGCCTCGTGAGGGCAAGTAAACCTCAAGACAGACGTTGCTTCTGATCCGTTTCCCATTGTTGTCATATTTTATTTTTGATAGCCAAATGTCTCCTGCTGCAATTCCTCTAAGTATTGCTTCCTTGACTCGAGCTTCTGTATTAGCCCAGAGTTCTGAGGTGAGGTCAACACATCGTTTAACCCATGGGAGTTCTTGTCTGGAGACTTGCACGAAGTCAATAATATCGGCGTGATTAATATCGAGGTGAATAACACACGCCCCATTGCGGTACGTACCACCGCGTCTAAGTATTTCATTTAATGTTGAGTAGATTTTTGCGAATGACACTGGTCCCGAGGCAACGAGAGTATCAGGTCCTTTATTTGTTTCTGTTCCTGCTGGTCTAAGGTCCGACAAGTGGACCGCAACTCCTGCTCCAAACCTGAGAGCATGCGACACAAATCGCCAGCTTGCTTCGATTCCATCACTTCCTTCCATGCTGTCGTCGACGTTAAATATCGTGCAGCTTACGGGTAGACGATTCTTTGGATTATCAATCCATTGCTGAACTCGACCAGTTCTAGCAATCTTGTTTGGTTCTATTTTCGATTTCATTGAGTAAATAATGGGCAGCTTTTTTTAAATCTTTTAAGTCGTTGTCTTTATAACCAGCTCGACATATATATTTGATTACGTTTCCAAGGTGATAGTTCAGGCTTTGATCTCTAATGAAATCCCATACTTCTATGTTTCCTCTCTGGTAGTAATCAGGACCTTCTTTTTTTTGCTTCATGTAACAGGGGTGAAATTAAATTATTGAGTTTAAAAACCTGCTCTTGTAACCTCATATAAAGTTCCATCATGGTTTCTTTATCTATTTCATACAGTGCTAACTGGATCTCTCTCATCTCCAGATCTTGATGGAGGGTCAATTTCGTACTGTCCCACAGGTTGCCAGAGGATTGGTTCTCTTTTTTCATGGTCGTAGTCGTCAGTAGTTAAAATTCTTGCTAATCGCGCATTTATTAATGCGTCTTCTTCAGTCATATCCTTTTCTTCAAAGGTCTCAACGACTGCTTTCCACGTATATCCTTTTTGTTCAAAGATCTTTTCTGCTTTTTTAATACCTATTCCCGGGACACCTGAATATCCATCAGTATTATCGCCAGCCATAGTTTGTATCAAATGCCATCTTGCTCCTTCTTCTGGAGAGATCGTTACTGATTCTTTGAAGTCATATAATTTACCGGGAATCTGTCTCATGTCTTTATCAGGAGAGACGATTATATTTCCGGGGTACTTTGTTGCGTAGATACCTAACGCATCATCAGCTTCGAGTGTATCCTTGAGGATAACTTTGTATTCTTTCTTCAGCTCCTGTATGACACGTTTGAATCCACAGGGTTTTTTTCGTTGTCGATGACCCTTGTAATCGGGCAGAATTTTTTTCCTAAAATTATTAGGGCTTGTAAAAAACAATATTAATTCATCATCAAACGAACCTAATTCATTTTGAATTTTGTCTAAATCTCTTTTTACGCATTTCATTGCATCTGAGAAGTTAGAAGTAACAACTATTACGTCATCTCCAAAATCCATTTCTGTTTCTGCTGCTGCACAGCATTTATAGACTATATAGTCGCAATCAATTAATAATTTCATATCTAATGTACGTCTGCCCATGTCAAACCTTCTTTTGCTTCGGCAGCTATAGGACAGCGTAATTGGTAATACTCTCCAGCTAATATTGCTGAAGTTTCTAGTTCGCGTTTCACACCAACTGCATGATATGGTCGGCATTCATACTGCAATTCATCGTGAACGAATGCTAGTTGATGTGTGTGAAAAGGTTGTAGTCGATCATTCGCTATAACCATCCAACGCTTCGCTATAACTCCAGCCGAACACTGAAGTAAATAGTTCAGAGCTTTGTGTGGACTATCAACTAGAACTCTCCTACCGTCAATAGCTAAAAGCCACCCATTAGTAGACTTAGCTGAAACCGCTCCCAATAAGTCAGCGAGACCTTCGATTGCAGAAACAAACGCTTCTCTAATTTCCTTGCCTTTCTTTTTAGCTTCATTGGGTTTGAGGGTGTTATCATAAGAGGTTCCAATTTTTTCGTTGCCTGCTCCGTAAAGGAAGGCATATGTGACAGTCTTAACTTGACGTCTTGTGATACCGATCTTGTCGGCATTTACTTGATGTATATCATCGTTGAGAAGAATATCTGCATACCTACCGTTGTCGTATCTGCCAAGATAATGTGCAAGCATTCGTAGTTCAATACCACTTAAATCTGCACCTACCATGGTGTGTCTTAGACTGGCAGTAAATAACTCTCTAAATTCTTTATCAGCAGGCACTTGTGCCAAATTCGGTTTACGATGAGCACATCTAAATGTGTTCGTACTAACCGAGCAATTGTGGTGTATCCTGCCTTCAGTCGTAACAAGCTTGTTCCATGCGTTCACGCCTTCGGATATCATTCCAAGCTTCTTCTTTATCGTCAAACATTTCGCACATGCTAGCGAGAAGGGAATATTTATCTCCGTCAATGTAATCTCGTCGATAATTGGTTTCCCAGTCGTAGTGGTCTTGCTCAATTTGACATTCAAATGTGTCGTCAGAATCCATGCAATATGGTCTCGTGAGGTTGGGTTAAACTCCTTTATTCGTTGTATTTCACATCCTGCTCTGTACCCTTGTGTTGCGTTATCTCGTTTAGGAGTGAACAACGATCCTGCAACGTAAGGGAATTGTTTTCGAAGTATGTCAATAGTTTCTTCCATCTCTCTTCTGAGATGTGACTCAAGTTGCTGAGCTTTTGATTCATTAAATGTCCATCCATGAATTTCTTGTTCAGTCAATATTTCTGCGACGCGATGCTCTAATCTACACGCGTCAGATAAGGGCGGAAGTGCTCGCATAATTTTGTAGTTACTTTTACGTCTTGGACCATGTAGTCCTGCATATCTTGACTCCACTCTTGCCAGTCACTGGTCTTACCAAAGTCTCCTTTGTATTCGCCCAATCTGTAACCGTATGCTTCGAGTGAATGTCTTCCATATAGTTGTAGTGGCATATGTCGCCATTGCCTTCTCTTATCTATCTCCATTAGATTTGGATGAAATAAGCGAGAAAGGACAAGAGTATCAACGCATTCAGCAGTAGTAGAAAACTCACTGCTAAGCTTCCGTAAAACAGGAAGGTCATACCCAATAATATTGTGCCCAGCAAGAGTATCAGCTTCCATAAGTTGATTGATACCATCCCTGATACTGGGCGTCTCGTCATCTTGATCGTTATATACGTAGCTCTTTTCCTCTTTGGTACAAAAGATGGAAATGCAATGTATTTTAGAAACGTCATATAATAATCCGTTTGTTTCTATATCGAATACCAGCATTATTTTTTAGCGGTATATGTTTTATCCCTAAACTTTGCTTTTTTCTTTGCTTGTTTTGTGGGTGGGTTTGGTTTCACCAGCTCAGAAGTCTGTGCTGGGATTGAAAATTGGCTCTGTAGTTTCATCGTATTTACATGTTTCTTTGTTGTATTTCAATTGACATGCGACACCTACTTCACCTGAGTATCGGTTTTTTAGAACACGTAGGATTGTCTGGTCTACAGCTTCTGTTTGTTGGTTTCTTTCTAACCCCCAAACTTCATCTGCTAGTTGACTAATTGCTGCACTACCTCTTAGTTGTCCAAGAGTTACGCGTGCACCTTCTTCATGGTTCTTATCTGTTTGTGTTCTACGTAAATGTGATACCAAGAATAGTTTTATTCCTGTTTTTTCAACTAAACTTCTCAGCTTAGTCATGGTGGTGTCGATCATCTTACGCTCATCTCCATCTAATCCAGAAATTAATATGCTTAGATGGTCCAAAAATATGGTCTTTGTTTCGAGCGCGAGTGCCATATATTCAATGCGACTGTAGATAGTATCAGGATCAGCACTCCCGAAGTGGTCATAAAGGAAGAGATTCCAGTTTTTGAGCGTGTAGTCATATGCTTCTTGTAATGTTTCCTTGGTATGTTCTCCAAGATGTAATGCTTTACCAGTAGCTACAGACATCAAGCCTAAAGCTGTTCTTCTATTTGATTCTTCTAGTGCGATATACCCGACACGCTCGTCCTTATCTAAAAAGTGAGTCGCTAACTGTCTTGTCAGGGTTGATTTACCTTGACCTGTTCCTGCACTTATTACCGTTAGCTCTCCGTATCTACAACCATGAGTAAGTCTTTGCAGTCCTGCAAATGGATACTCAAAGTCACATGGAGGACTAGGGTTAGTGACTAATTCCAGAAGCGATTTACCATCGACGATACCATCCGGTTGATATGGCGACGCGTTCCAGATAGCTTTGCGAATCGCCTCTCCGTCTCCAGCCATGAGAGCGTCAGAAGCATCCTTGTACGGATCCGGAAGGTGAGCAATCTTGACTTTCCCACTTGGTAGGAGAGCAGCCACTTGTTCCGTAGCATTCTTCCCTGCTTCATCCTTGTCAAAGAAGAGAATAATCTCTTTATAACCTTGGAATAACTGAAGTTGTTTCTGTATGTCTTTTTTGGCTGACGCCGCACCATGCGGTAGGGAAACATGCGCCCAGTTCGGGTACGCCTCCCACCCCGATGCAGCATCGAGTTCGCCTTCATAGACAATGATAAGTTTGCCAGTAGAAGGAATAAGAGACTGACCAAATAAAGTGTCAGTAGTAGTTCCTTCATACTTAAACTCTTTTAACTTGCTTTTGGTTTTGAATCCTCGAAGTGTCTTATCGCTGCTGAAATAAGGGAAGCGGAGAAGTTCTCCGTCTCTGTATATTCTGTAGTGTTGGCAGGTTGCTTCGCTGATTTTTCGTTTATGCAGCCTTTGGGCTGATCCTTTGAATGTGACATTTGTAGGCATGTGATGTG
>Ga0315330_10002892_pt1 | contig 11814 bp, 10 predicted proteins | sample M140m34915metaG_FD_203453 | JGI IMG/M metagenome (GOLD analysis project Ga0315330, IMG submission 203453) | Ammonia-oxidizing marine archaeal communities from Monterey Bay, California, United States - M1 40m 34915 | ecosystem: Environmental > Aquatic > Marine > Intertidal zone | place: USA... | reverse complement strand
GAGTGGAACAGTGAAACAAAACAAAGCAAAGTGGTTCCCCGAATTTGACACTCGCCGGGAGTATGCCAAACAGGTCTCCGACAAAGCAGGAGCAACGTGGGTGCCGTTCCAATCCATGTTCGATCAAGCTGTGGCGTCGGGTACCGAACCATCAGCATTAGCCGGAGATGGCGTGCATCCAACACAAGATGGCCATGCTTTGATGGCAAAAACATGGCGTGAAGTCGTTGGGGTTTAAAAGCTGATGCCACGTCGCAAGCACGCAACGCGGGGAAGCAAATCCCCTGCGTAACATCAACAGCACTTCATAACATCAACAGCACTGGGCAATACCAACAGCACTGGGTAATACCAACAGCACTGGGTAATACCAACAGCACTGGGCTTCAAGCCACGCTTGCCTGCACTGAAAAGTTGCCCTGCCACGGATAGTGGCGCATTGTCGATTAACGCCTCACCTACTCAAAAAGCCGCTTGTCTTTAACCAAGCATGAAGTTGCTCATTCCACTTCGAGACAGGATTATCGGAGGGACGCATGCCGTAGCCATGCCCACCTTTTGCATAAGCATGCAACTCCGCTGGTACCCCGTACTCACGCAAGCGAGCAAACAGCAATGCGGATTGGGCACCCCTCATTGAATCATCCCACGTCACAGCCATGAATGTTGGTGGCGTATCTTTTGTGACGGTGACCAATGGACCCAGCTCGGCAACTCGGTCGTTATATTTGTCCCCAAGATAAGCTGCATAAATGGGACAAATGAAATCAGGACGACAACTGAGGTCATCAGCTTCATCGACACGGTCGTAAGATTTTGTCTTGTACTGGACACCGGACATCACAGTGAGATGACCACCCGCCGAGAAACCAAGTGTCCCAATTCGTTTAGGATCAATATTCCATTGGTCTGCACGGTGACGAACGAACCGAATGGCGCGTTGAATATCCTGCATCGGCTCCCAGTGAATTTTGTCTGGATTTCGACGAGGAACACGATACTTTAGAACAAATGCAGTAACGCCAATGGAATTGAACCATTCCGCAACCTCCAAGCCCTCCTTCGGCCACGCCAGAATGCTGTAACCTCCACCAGGACAAATGATCACGGCACAACCATTGGCAATCTTTTCCGGAGCTGGATAGACAGTAAGGGTTGCCCGATCAACAAACCGTATTCGCTCTTGCGTAAGCTCTGATTTCAATCTGGAGATCACCTCCGGAGCCATCTGCACTGAACCAGCAGGAAGATCACCAGGCCAAATCTCCATCTCAACATGATCTTCTGCGAACACACACGAACTGAGAAAGATGTAAATGCTCGCGACTACGAAACAAACAATGTGGCGATTCAAAAGGGGCATGAGATACCTGTGGGACGTTCGCATATTGAAGAATAACGTCCGACTATTGTAATCTTCAAATGAGCAGCACGGTAATCGAAAAGACAGGCCATCCTAGATGCTGCCACCAGAATCCTCAGCTTGGATGCCCGACGTCAAATCGACACCACGGGATGTTCAAACTCCACGCGGCCAACCATCCGGCACAACAAAAAAACGCCGCGACTCAACGTATCCAGCATCATTCGCATTCAACTGCACGACCAATGGACAACGCTGGTGTTCTGAAAAATGTCGATCCATTGACTCTGAAAATTCGCTGAAGGACATCCGTTTGCCTGCCGCATCAGGAGTCTGCACCACCGACAACCAGTCTGGTTTTTGCAACACTAGGTAGCAAACATTTTGAGCATCCCAGTCTGCATCACCATCCCTTAATCGAATTTCGGCATGCCGAAGCCACGAGCCAGCTAAATGAGCACTGGATAGATAGGGGTGCCCTGCCAAACCTCGTGGTTGCATCAGTGGATAGAAGATTCGCCCCTTCACAAATGCCTGACGCAATTCCACATTTGGAAACTGCTTCTGACTGCGGGGCAACTGATGGCCAAAGATGCGATCAATTTTCCGGTCGAGGGTGTCGACCGCATTGGGTCCCAAATAATGGCTACCAAAGCCATACGATGCGGGGCTGAACAGGTAAAACTTGACTGCAATCTCCCAATGAGTCATGCGAGCTTGCTCATCGATGAAGATGAAGTCAATCTCACCCACCGTCCGCTGCTGCTCTCTTAGCGCGAACGACTCGACCAGAACATCAACCTTCCGCAAATGATGCAACCAATAGGAAATCAAACCTTCAAAATACTTTCCCAAAGAGCGGGAATCCTTGCCGGCCATGAAGTCGCCTAGATGCGTCATGCAAATATCATGCTCATGAAGCTTCCACTCCTTTGAATCACAACAGTGGTCATTCGTCGTTTTCAATAGAGCTGGGCTGTTGACGGCCCAAAGCAGATCACGAACAACCTGCTGGGTAGACTTCATTGCGCTCACAGTTTCGTAGTGGGATTAATCATGAGGACAACTTTTCAAAAGGCCCCGACACTCCACGGTACGTCAGATCCCTACCTGCAGCAACTTCCCGAAACGAGAGTTGGCATCCTGCCATCACCACGGAGCCCACCTAAGCAGCACTACCCGACCCAAAAATCCTCCGGCTTCAGCAAGACAGATCAAGCAAACCGCGTCCACAACACTAACAAGAAGCGTCACTTTAGGTTGCAGTTATTCGATCCAACAATAGCCAGGAGCGGAACCATCATCCGCGGCATCTGAAGGCATTGAATTTTGGGGGACATTTACTATTAGCGACAGCCCAATTGAGTCGTTCGCCAGCAGTAAAGATACCAGGGGCATGCACCAACAAAAAAACGGTGCCACCCGAGGGCGACACCGTTTCATGCGAGATATAAGGTTGTACTTAAGAACTACTGGTTCAGCTGTTCTTCGACAACTTCTTTGCTGGCTTTCGTTCCGAGAGCACCCCAGAGACCGTATGGGCTCTTGGATCCGACGCGGGCACCCCAGTAGTAAACCGACTGAGCGTGAGCGTCACCAGCTTCGATCGAGTCAGTGATGAAGATGACAGCACCATCGCCCATGAGGACGTGAGCACCACCTTGGTGACGACTGCTAGGAGGCATGGTTCCCTCTCCACCCCAAGTCCACCACATGCAAACCTCTTTATTCGGAGGCAAGATGGTGTTCATCTGGGAGTTCAGTGGGAAGCTGTTTGCCCACATGAAGCCACGACCTGCGAAAGAAGGACCGACAGCAACGCCTGGAGCCCACTTAGTTGGATACTCTGGATCCATCTTGCCGTTGTCGCGGCAGAGGGAAGGATTGTCAGCGATTCCGTAGTAGTCATCATCAGCGCCGATGGTGCGAATATCGCGGTCGCCGAGGTCGGTTGCAATTTCGCCAGCCATCACGGTGTTAGCGAGTCCGTCCAAGACGTCTCTGAACTTTGTGACCGAGCGGTGAGCAAAAGTACCACGCTCTGAAGCGCGACTATAGTTCACTTTGAAAGCGCTAGGACGTGGGTTCAGATTGTAATGAGGAACTCCGGTGTGACTCCAGTTATGAGAGTCACCCATGCAAGCTGCATAGTTGGTTCGACCACCAGCTGGCAGGCCTTGGCCTGGATCGCTTGGGCATCGCAGGGTCGGAATTTCAGTCATCCAAGGACGGTAACGACGATTCTCGATCGAATCGGAGTTGCCACCGGTACGGTACAGACTTGGAGTCGGCCCCATCGCTGGCCATGGACCACCGTTCATTCCCACAAAGGGGGTGTTGGGATCGTTCAGGTCGAACTGACTAGGGTTGGAAATTTCTTCCCAGAGAGCTTGCTGCTCAATGAACGGTAGAGTACCGACAATGAAGCTAAGCGACTGGTTGTTGCGAACCGAACTGTTGTGGGCGTAGTGCCCGGGAACGATCATTTCACCAGTACCAGCACCTTGCGTTGGCAGCTGCTTGTAGGTGGAGTGATAGTTGTGGATCCCAAGTCCAATCTGCTTGAAATTGTTACTGCAGCTCATGCGGCGGGCTGCTTCGCGAGCAGCCTGCACAGCTGGCAGCAACAAGCCGACCAAGACTCCGATGATCGCAATGACCACGAGGAGCTCGACCAGCGTGAAGCCGGAGCGAGAATACTTTCGCATACTAATCCTCATCAATAATGAAACAAAAAACTAAAACAAAAATCGACAAACGGATGCCGAAAAAGGATGTCTACCTATTACTTGGCTGGCGCTGCTGGTGCAGTGCCTCCACCTTCGCCGGGGGCGCCGGGCATAGGTGGGTTCTCAGTGTCCGCTCTCTGCTCTGGTGTGAGCTCGCCGCTGACGACGGTGTTTTCATCACTGCCACCACACCCAGTCGTGATACAAGCTGCCGAAACCAGGCTGAGGGAAAGAATAAAACCACGCACAATTTTGGAATCAAGCATCAAAAAATCCTTAGTGTGATTTAAGCCGTTTTTGCGGCTACGGCGAAGATTGGAACTCGGAGGTCCCAAAAAGGGGGGAAATAATTAATTAGCTGGTATAGGTCACCGATCATCGCTCGTCAAGTATTTTTCGGTCAGTTTCCACTTAGGAATCGGGTGAAGTCTCAAAATTGCCGGGGGCGGTGGCAAGATGCAACTAACACAACGATCAGCTAAGAACCGACGGCCCCCCAACCAATGGTTCCCGCCACGCCAAAACACCCTCAACTATCGCCGAAAGATGGCCTTTACCGGGTCTACCGCTGTCACTTTGCATCGGCAAAGATGCGAAAACGCCAGATTGTCCCGATAACCGCATCGAGTGCGGCACCGTCACTGAAACCGGCAAGGTTTCGTCCTGCCTCGGAAGCGATCAACCAGCGGTGATTTAGCTAGTGACGCTTAGTTTGCCCCGGACGCAGGGCTAGGGCGTTGATTGACCCACGCGATGCTCGCTTGGAAGAAGAAAAGACAGTAGAAAAGTCCCAAAAATCCGGTTCTGGTAACTCTTAGGCATGAAAGCCCAGACCATTCGGCAGCCACGAATCGGCATAGCAAACGGCGAAGTATCGATATCGCAGCAGCACCTTGGGTAAGACACGCAACCTTTGAGGCCCAGTCGGCGGTATCGTCGCTGAACAGATCGCGATCGAAGATTACGACATACCGGGAGCCGTTATGCCAATTTGGACACATCAATATCGAAACTCACCAGGCTCAAGCAGGAACATGCCCCGCAAGCTGAAGTTTGAGAACAGGCCCCCGCCAACCGATCAGTAACAATGACTGCACGGTCGAGCGTGATCGGCGAGCAACCGTGCTAGCACGTTGTCACAGCGTTGTTGCACGGCAGCGTTTACATTCGATCAGCTTGGTTGCACGATCCGCTGCCCTTGGTTAGGTCAAGTGGTTTAGCGAAGTGGCTTAACGCCGTGGCTGACTCCCAGAAGGGCCCCGACCAGAAGGGCCCCGACCACTAGTACCCCGACCACTAGTACCACGGCCACCCACACCGCCACGACCTCGGCCTCCACCTCGATGGTCAATTTCTCCGTCACCGTCACGGTCTTCACCGTACGGCACCGCTCCCTCGAAATAGATACCCTCGCGGGTTCCTTTGGCGACGTGCTGCGAATAGACCTTCTTTTCAGTGGTTGCCGCGAACTGCGTATTCGCTTGCCGCATGGTGGCAATGATCTGATCGTTTGCTGCATTCAAGGGCAACTGCTTTAGCACCTTTCCACTCATGCCAAATTCACCAGGGTGGATCAAGACAATCCCCGGCTGATTACTAGAACCCGTAACGTTCGCCTTCCAATCACTCCCCTGCTCGAAATCAAAATGAAATCGTCCAATCACGGATTTATCATTCGCAACAGCCCGAAGTGATTCTCTCAACTTTGCCTCCTGACCAGCGGGGGCATTGATCAACACGAGCACGCGTTGGTCAGCTGAAGCAACATTCAGAGCCTGCCTGAAACTATGAAAGTCCTGAACCGAGGCATCCTTGGAGTCCGCTTTGGCAGGATACATCAAGGCGTAACGATGCAGGGCCGCCGTGGCGCCGCTGCGTCCGAGCACCTGTTCAGGACCGCGACTTGCCCGACTTAGCCATTCCTGACCATCGGGGGCGAGTATGCAGAAAGCACTGTTCTCAAAACGTCCGTTCAGGAACGTGCGAACATACTGTTGATGTTCAGCACTCTCATAAGACTCAAGCCTGACACAGACCAAGTCACGGGAAGCATCAATAAAATCTGGGGACGCGAACAGACCGTTCTGCGTAGCAGTGTAGCCAGGTCAGAAGACGCCCGAGACACCGTGGCACTGGGTTGCAGCCGCCACAAACATGATGGCGCGACCGCTGCGTTTTGCCTCCGCTTCGGCAGATTCCCACGTCGTGTACCACTGGATTCCAGGCTCGCCCAAATCAAGCTTGGAGGCGCCAAGATTGCTGGGGCGAGGCCCCTGAGCATCAACACACCCACCAAGAGCGGCTAAACAGAAAACAACTGCAAAACGCCTTAACATCAAAGCAACCCTTCCAAGCTGAATAATTGATCGGGCCAATGAGCCCACGGAAGGTTAAACGGCACCAAGTGGCGATGATCCACTCAACTCATTCAATCCCGCTGCAATTATTGCAGATTTTACCCGTCCCGCCGAATTCGCCAGTGGAAAACCTGCATGCCTGCGACTGCAACCCAGCGTCACAGTCGCTGAACCCTTGGTTGGCTAACAGTGCTGGCTGGCTAACATTGCTGGCTGGCCGGGCAGGCAGGTTCCTACCCGGACCAGTGTTATCAGCACCCTCGGCTCCATCTTAACTGCGGTCGAGATAGCGATTGAACACGTTCAACAACATTTCCTGTCGCCCACTCTGATTCGCTGCTGCCTCACCTTTCTCGAGCATGATTGCCTCAAGTTCCGCCAGTGACGATTCGCCAGCCTCAATTTTTTTGCCAAGATCCCCATCCCAACTGGAATAGCGAGCAGTTAACGGATCACTCAAAGCGTTATCAGCCTCGATCGCTGCGGCTACCCGTAACCCTTTGGCGAACGCGTCCATGCTTCCGATATGTGCGTGGAAGAGATCGATGGGCTCAAAACTCTCACGTCGCACTTTTGCGTCAAAGTTTACGCCGCCGGGCGACAAACCATACTTCAACAGCACCAACATGATCTGCGTGGTGAGGTAGTAGTCAGTCGCGAATTGGTCCGTGTCCCAACCGAGCAGCAAGTCACCGGTATTGGCATCGATGCTACCCAATGCCCCCTGCATGCCGGCATATTCCAACTCGTGCATCATTTCATGCCCAGCAAGCGTCGCATGATTGGTTTCGATATTCAGCTTGAAGTGATCGGTCAAATCATAAGCACGCAGGAAGTTCAAACAGGCAGCGGCGTCAGAATCATACTGATGCTTGGTAGGCTCTTTGGGCTTCGGCTCAATCAAAAACTGACCGGTAAATCCAATCTCTTTTGCATAGTCAACAGCCATGTGAAAGAATCGTCCGAGATGATCAAGCTCGCGTTTCATGTCTGTGTTGTACAAGCACTGATAACCTTCCCGGCCACCCCAGAACACATAGTTCTCACCTCCCAGATCGTTAGTGACCTCCATCGCTTTTTTGACTTGAGCTGCAGCGTAGGCGTAGACCTCAACGTTACAGGTTGTAGCCGCACCATGCATGAATCGGGGGTTACTGAACATATTCGCCGTACCCCAAAGCAGTTTGACACCCGTACGTTGCTGCTCTTCTTTCAGGACGGCAGCAACCGCGTCAAAGTTGGCATTACTTTCAGCCAATGACGCCCCTTCAGGAGCAACATCCCGGTCGTGAAACGCATAGTAGGGTGCGTCTAATTTTTCGAAGAACTCAAATGCAGCCCTGGCACGATTACACGCGTTCTCGACTGACTCCGTGCCATCATCCCAAGGTCGCACCATCGTTGGACTACCGAAGGGGTCAGCCCCCGTGCCCCTGAACGTGTGCCAGTAGACCACCGTGAAACGCAGATGCTCTTTCATGGTTTTACCGGCGACCACCTCGTCGGGGTTGTACCAACGGAAAGCGAGCGGATTATCGCTATCGGGGCCTTCGTAACAGATCTTGGAAATTTCGGGAAACGCAGTCATGAGTGTTACCTGCCACCATCGAGGAGTCGGAATTCGGAGGATTTGCGCACGATTGCGAGGCTGTGCCAAAACCATGTAAAATCGTTTGAGACGCCATTCTTGCGGATCCACCGCCCAAATCCATGAGAGAATGCGCAATCCACCATAGAAATTTAACAAAGCCTATCTGTCCATGTCGCGCCGCTCTGTCGCCTTCCTGATCGAAACCTCCAATGGCCACGGTCGCGGACTGCTTGATGGCGTGGTTGCTTACGTGAAGGAATCAGCCGATTGGTCCGTCTTCCTAACAGAACAGGACCGCGGTGCTGTTCCCCCCAACTGGCTCAAAAACTGGCGCGGTGATGGAATCATCGCGCGTATCGAAACCGATGACATCGCCGACCAACTTCGAGGTCTGCATGTGCCCATTGTCGACTTGAGCGCCACACGGCACGTCAAGGGAATCCCCTGGACCAGCACAGACGATAGGGCAATCGCAGCCTTGGGAGTCCAACACTTCATGGACCGAGGCTTTCATAATCTCGCTTACTGCGGCGACCCCGGCTTTGCCTGGTCAAACCTGCGACGAGACCGCTACCGCGAATTAACGCTGGCTGCCGAGCGTAAATTCTTCGAATACCAATCGACTCACCGGTACGATCCACTGTTTGATTGGGAACAGGAAAAGACACGGCTTGGCCACTGGCTGACGACGCTGCCCCGTCCTGTGGCCATCATGGCCTGTTATGACTTTCAAGCGCAGCAGGTCCTTGACGCCTGCCGTCAGTCAAGAATCGCTGTGCCTGAGTCTGTCGCCGTTCTCGGCGTCGACAATGATCGCTTGATCTGTGAACTGGCCGAACCATCACTGAGCAGTATCATCCAGGACACACACGCCACCGGCTACGAAGCTGCCCGCCTGCTGGATGAGATGATGGATGCACAAACCAAAGCATCACGTCCCCAACATCGCTCCAACAGCCATCACACTTTGGATAGCAGTAAGCAATCAACAGACCAATCACTCTCACAATTAACCCCCATGACGGACCCGCCCCTGCTTACCAAGCCCTTGGGAATCAGGGTTCGTGAATCTACCGATACGTTGGCAATCGACGATCACGAAATATCCGAAGCATTGCAATACATTCGTCGTCATGCCCACGCAAACATCCGTGTTGCCGACGTCCTGAAAACACTTTCCCTATCACGCCGCTCTCTTGAACATCGATTCAAAAAGCTGGTCGGTCGCACACCTCACGAAGAGATCCAGAGGGTACGTCTCAACAGCGTCAAACGCCTGCTATCCGAGACGGAGCTTTCGATTGCTGCAATCGCGGAACGCTGTGGGTACGAACACGGCGAATACATGACAGCTGTTTTCCGAAGGGTCACTGGTCTAACACCCACCGAATATCGGCGTGAGCGGCAGGAATCTTCTGAGTCTTGAACATGAAAAACAAACGCAGCCTCAGCAGAAGTCCATTACCAAGCGTTATCGTCACGCTTCCCTGATCTCCTGTGTTCCCTTCACGTTTTTTATTGTCGGATAGACGATCAACACTCGGCAGACCACACTGATCACATGGCAAAACGCAAACCCAAAATACGCATGCGAACGTATGGCATTTACACACAATGGGAATCTGACTCGCGAACGTTGCCGAAAATCGCCGAAGTGACCACCAAAGTCAAAGCGGTTGTCGACATCGAATTTGGTTTCATTGTCAACGTCACTGGCGGCAAGAATCAAGAACTGTATTACTGCATTGATCACCCCGGCATCCTCGACGACCAAGGTAAACAACGCCCCCCATTTGATGGAGTTGTTTACATCAAAAAAAACGACTGGGATTTCTACCTCGGAGACACCATCTGGGATCCCATTCACGACAAACTCGGGGACTGGCATATGTGGCTTGAACTGGATGGCAAAGTGGTTGCAGAAAAAACATTTGAACTTCTGGACGCCAAAGATTGAAACGAAGTGCAAAACCTAAAACTGTCCACCCTTTCCGTCTACTGAACGGAACGTTCCGAACGCGACCGACCGCAACACCTCCAGCAGCAACACCCCAAGTTCAGAAAGTTGCGTCCTAAGGGGGCGCTACCTGCAAAATCATCATTCGCTCCAGCGTTGCAGAACACGCTCAATGGCATCGCGACGCTCGAGACTGACCTCACTGATCTGCTTGAACTGCTGCCAATAACTCTGCTCCTCTCGCAATGACTCAACAAACGCAGGCTCTCGACGCTGCAACAGCCAAGGCCCGAAAAGCAGATCGGCTTGATGGTCAATTTGCGGGAAAGCAGGATCGACTTCCTGCCCGACTTTTCGATAAGTCAAAATCACGTATGGCCAATGACCAAATGCAACCTGCTCATCCACAAGATGAAATCCGCTTTTGAATCCCCAACGCCGGATCAAGTCTGGGCGTCGATTGGGCTGCAGGACAACGAAGTCTGGAATTCGCTCAGGGCTACGCTCCAAAATGGAGACAATGCTCTCTGCCCCCAGCCCACAAATGCTCAGGCTATCCGCCTCGCCTGCCAACAATCCGTCCAGCCCATCGGCAAAACGGGCTTCGGCATTGAGCCCTAGCAAAGCATGCTGGGAATGCAAAAGCGGCTGCTGCTTGTTTTCGATAGCAATCCCCTTCTCCACGCGTCCGCTACGCAACAATGCGACGAGTAGGTTGGCATGGTCGGAACCAATATCCGCATGCGTCGTGACACGGATTTGTTGGGCAACCTTTTTCAATCGTTCATCAAGATGCGGCAAAGATTATGACTTTCGAGTTAACGTGAGACGGCAGCAGTCTGCCTGCGTTACACCGCAACAAACAATGTGTATGTCATTGGAACCAACAATTCAAATGTGAGGTACGCAGCCCGCAACCAGCTCTCGGCAACCAGCTCTCGGCAACCAGCTATCGGCAATCAGTTATTTCGGCCGTGAAGTTCAGGGAACTTTTGATTCCGCCATCATGAAGCGCCAATACAAACACGGAAAATATTACACACCCGTGCGGCCCGCAACTCCCTGTCATGTTCCCCGCGCAGTGCGGCAAAATGATCCAACTGACCATTTTCGCTGTTAAACCCGCGATGCGGACCACGAAGACAAGTTAGGGTTGATGAGTCGAAGAGTGACTCACAAACGAAGCATCAGCGTTCATTGGATATGCAAACATGAGTCGACGCCAGTCTGCACTGTCAAAAAAACTCGGAACGATCATGAACCGAGTTCACTGGTTACCGGCAATTTTCGCTTATGTCGCTGCAATCTTGATTGCATTTTCGACGACTTCCAACGCATTCGCTCAGAATCAAAATTTTGAACGTGCTCCGATCAACTACCACGAGGCGAAAGTATTCGACCCTGTCTCGAAACTTGCCGCCAAAGTTGAGGCGGGCGAGATCAAGCTGCAATACGAAGAAGACTTTGGCTATTTGCGATCTGTACTGAAAGCTCTTGATGTTCCCGTCAGCTCACAGACTCTTGTGTTCTCCAAGACCAGCCTGCAACTGCACCGAATCTCGCCGCGTAATCCTCGCTCGCTTTATTTCAACGACGACGTTTACATTGGTTTTTGCCAAAACGGTGATGTGCTTGAATTGGCAGCGACGGGCCCAAAGCAGGGGGCAACCTTTTACACGCTGTCCCAGCAAAAACAGGAACAGCCCTCATTCATACGGGATCGTGGCAATTGCCTGACATGCCACGCAAACGGACGCACGCAAAATGTGCCTGGATACCTGATGCGAAGTGTCTTTCCTAACCGTGGTGGTCAACCG
>Ga0315330_10002888_pt1 | contig 11818 bp, 20 predicted proteins | sample M140m34915metaG_FD_203453 | JGI IMG/M metagenome (GOLD analysis project Ga0315330, IMG submission 203453) | Ammonia-oxidizing marine archaeal communities from Monterey Bay, California, United States - M1 40m 34915 | ecosystem: Environmental > Aquatic > Marine > Intertidal zone | place: USA... | reverse complement strand
GATATATAATAGTAGAAAAAAAAGACAATCATTTATACGACATTGTAGAAGGAGAACATAGAGTAAAAGCTTTAATAGAAGTATATGGTAAAGATTATAGTGTAGATGTTAAAATTATAATATAAAAAATGAAAACAAAGATTATAAACCTTTTCGGAGGACCAGGTATAGGAAAATCAACCCAAGCCGCCGGTCTATATGCCATGATGAAACGTAATAATATGTCAGTAGAACTAACATCAGAGTTTCCTAAGGTCATCGCATGGGAAAAGAATCATAGTGCAATAAGAGACCAGTTATACATCACTGCCAATCAACATAGAAATATCTCAAGACTATACGGTCAGGTAGAATACATCATTATAGATAGTCCTATTCTTTTCGGTCTGGTATATAAGGGAAGGTACGGTGATGGTTACCCAGAGAACTTATACGGGGATAGTTTCGATACCTTCATCATAGACCTATTCAAGAAGTATGACAATATCAACATACTACTACATCGGAACGATGCCGGTTTCCAAAAAGACGGGAGATTCCAAGACTTAGAAGAATCAAAGAGGGTAGATAAAGAACTAAAAGAACTTATGGTTAACAATGATATAGAGTTTCATGAATACTCAGTAGATTATAATACAATCAATAACATATATAAGGATTTTTTTAGGAAGAACGATAAGATAATACAAACATAATTAGGCCAGGTCAGTAAAATTTCGTATCTTTATAGTACAAAGAAAGAGAGATATTAACCTATAAAACCCTAAGATTATGTACAAAGACCTTATCCAAATCATCGACAAGAACCTAAGATACCTAAAGAGTTGTTTAGATTTAACCGAGGCACACATCACGTGGGGTAATAAAAGTATAAAAGAGAAATATTCTAAGATAAAAAAAGATATACTTAATAAGATGAAAGAAGAGAAAGTATATAAGAAACTTTATACAGAATTGTTAAACACACCTATTATAGAAGAAGAGCCAACACCTTATATATTTACCCCAAAACCATCTAGGTTCAATATCATTAATAGTTTATCTTTATACTAAGGGATATCATCTGTAAATCCTCATGTTTATTCCCCCTCACTCACGTTCAGGGTTAATCGTTCGGTCCACTAACGTTCCCCTCACTTAAACATTCAGATTCTCATATAATATCCCCATAATAATCTCACTTATAAGGGACCACTTAAATGACACTATATGGGTATATACATAATACTCCCATAATGGTGTATACACACCCTAAATTAGTATAATTATAATACCCATTCCTAATAACTCATATACATAGGTTTAAAAGTTTAACCCCTGCAAGGGGTTATGTATAAAAAACCCTATAATTAATGAGTATTTTATACGGTCATACCCTATATGGTCCCATAATTAAGGGACTGTCTATATGACACATTTAATTATGCTATATAAACCCAGATAATTTTGACACCATACGGTGTCTGTTGAAGGGTTTAATCTTGTCCCCCCGAGTCCTTATATTATTAAAAAAAGATAGTCCTTTAAATCGAATATATGGTATACTGAGGACTATTTTAGAGTCCTTAGACAACCTCTAAATTAACGTGTTCCCCTATTAACCCTATCTATCGTAGTCTATTTACCACTTTTATCCACTAATTACCACTCTATAACACATCCATAATTCCCGATAGGGGCGTTCTGTACGGTGCTTTTCACTATTTACCCTGTAAATGGATTGTTTAAGTACACTTCAAAAGCCGTCAAAGTCTCTGACCCCTTCGCGACCCCTGACTGACATTCTGACAATATCAAGTAAATCGACCTAAAGTTATTAACAAAATTCCCCCTGACACATTGTCACAAGGGATTACTATATTTTTTTAGTAGGGACCATAACCGGGGTTTATGTACCACTTATTAACATTGTCATAAAGTCAGGGGAATAATTTGGCCATGTCCAAGAAATGTTGTACCTTTAGGTTGTGGGAGGGCGGGTCTTATACTAATAAGAACAAACGCTTATCAAGTCTAATTCTAAATAAGTCCCCCCAAAAAGGAAAACCCCCTACAGAATTACCGTAGAGGGATTTTATATAAAGGGCTCATGGCCTCGGATAGTTACAGGTCTGAAGTGTGTACCAACTTAATAGTTCCAATCTTAAGTTCACCTTCAATACCAATCAACTTTAGGAACTTACGGATGTCATTAGCTCTACGGTTAGCGTTGTAGTCATAATCATCATTCAGTAAAGAATATCTGATAGCATTTCTTGGGGTCTTAGGATTACCCCAACCTCCGTTTAGGTTATAGTACCACTCACCATACTTGTCCATACAATCTCTAACTTTAGGGTTATACCTTTTATCTACTCTTTCTTCTTCTGACATGTCTCTCCAACCTTTAGTAGGTCTCTTCTTCATTACAAGATTTGTTGTAGTACCTGAACATACAAGATTAACTATAGTCGTTCTCCACTTTTCTCTATTAGTGGTTGGGTTCTCCTTACCATAAGACATTTTAATATTACTGATACGGTACTCGTAGGTTGTACTCTTACTACCCCAGTTTTTCACTGTAGTCTTAAACCTTCTGTCTCTGATAAGTTTCCTAAGTTGTATGTTGTCTATGTTTTTCATACTACAAAGATAAGAAATTAATGTGAGGTGGCCAAACAAAGATAGTAAAATAATTTGACACTATCCACTACCCCGGCTTATTTAGAATCATTCTAAAAACACAGGACAATAATAATGGGAAAAAAACTATGGCTACCCCTATGAATAATATCCCTATAGGGGAGGGAGGGAAGTATACATATAATACCAATATAGCCCCCATATATAAAGCCCCTGCTTTAGCCCCCTAATTATGGGGGCCTCCCCCCCTGTCCGTATCCCCTCTTATATAAGGGTATTTAGCGGCGGGTAAAAGGGGGTCAGAGCCTTCCCCGAAATATAAGCGTTTTTTTAATTTAGCTGCTAAACCCCTTTAAAAAATTTCTACAAAAATTTTAGGAAAATTGAGCTATACCTTTAAATAAATTATTCTTATCTTTAACCCATGGGAAAAGAAAATAAATTAACAGTGAAGGAAGCTCTTCATAATTTAAAGAAAGTAGTTGAAGGAATAGACTATTGTTGTGAAGCATCCATGGATAAACCATGTGTGTTGGATAACCTAAAAAAGATTGAAGAATATCTTAAGGAAGTAGACAAAAAGGAAAATCCCGTGGACATGAATGACCCCTTTGGAGGTTACTATTAAACCTATATAGGAACCACTTATGTTTACTATAGGGAATATGGTATTCTTTTTTTTGCTGTTTATAATATTAATACCCCCCGTGGACCCGATATAGGGGATTTATAGATAGAACCCTCCAACACACCGAAGGTGACCCGATTAGGAATATTAATCGGTTCATAATTTTGTAGCGTGTTATTTTTTACTATATTTATTACTATGAAAACAATCGATATAATATTCAACGATGAGGACTACTATGATGAGTTCGTTGACGACCTTACATTTTGGTGTGAGAAACATGACCTTCCTACAGATAAGGTTATCCTTAGTGCGGTGGAGGACAATGTTGACGACATTGATTATTTTGTTGTTACCGTTAGTCACACTCTCTTTAGTTATATAATGTGGAAGGAGTATGGTAAGACCCTACGGTATGGTAGTGATGGTTGGAATCGATATATTGAAGTTAGCTATGGTTGTGAAATAGTTTAACCATTCTTTAGCACCACTTGCCCCGACCGAACCCGACCCGACTTCGTCGGACCGGCGGAACCGGGACCCGTCCCTTTTTAACCACCCGTTTTATACAGTCCCTTATATTTATAATAAAAGAAATATGGAAAAAAAAAGATATCAGGTTTATATTGGAAATGATTTTTTTAAGGAAGAAACGGGAATCATGGACTCACCCGTTAGGGGGACGGAATTAGTATTAGACTTTGACTTAGATACTTTTGCAAGAATAACTGCAGGTGGACCTTGTATTTGTAGACAGTATCAGACGGGTCCTGATGGAATCTCCAAATGTGTAAAATGGAGTCCTCCTGGATGTGGTGATGCCCCATTTAAGGTTAGAGATGCTGGAGACGCAATACCACATACCGCTTTAGAAATTTTAAATTTGAGTAAAAAAGGGTTTATTAATGTAGACAGGGAAAGTACACAAAAAACAATAGAAACACAGATAAATTACGCTATATCAAGATTGGTACCCCCATCAATTCCAGGTGATACAGATAAAAAGTTAGCATGTAAAAACTGTGGTGGTGGAAGAGGACTCTGTGTACTTGGTGGGTGTTTTACCTTAAAAGGTTTTCCACCTACTAAAGGTTCACTAACCTGGACCTTCTAACATTTATTAATAATGAAAGATTTAACTAATAAACACTATTTATAATAAAAGAAAATTATGGCAACAAGTTGGGATACAGTAAAAACAATTTTACCTAATGGTGATGAAAGAGCTTATATATTTAGTCAATATTTTCCAGTGACAAGTCCAGCTACGGGTTTACCTGAGTGTCAGTGGGCTCCATCAGGTATAGGGCCGTGTACTTATTTTGCTGGTGTCGGTACCATGGGGAGTGATAGTTGGCAACCTGGATATCCTTTTGGTAGTATAGCTGGGTTACCGGGAACATACCCACAAGTAGGTGAGTGGGTGAGTACAATTGTAACAAATACACAAACTGGGGTAGTTAATACTTTTTGTAATAAATGTATAGCTGTTATAGATAAAGATACTTTTTTAAGTGGAACTTGTCTTGAGTGTTATAATAATGGTAACGCTGCAAATTGTTCTGACAATTTTACACCAGTACCAACTATACCACTTCCTGGTGACCCAGGAGGATGTAGATACGACAACTCAATTAATTTTAATGGAATAGGGTTGAGTTATTGGGCTGCTTACCTTCAAGGAGGTGGATGGAATGTGGTAACATATATAGCGCCAAATTGTGATGATTGTGTAAGTCCTACGGGCCCACCACCTCCACCAAGTAGCACACTTAACGTTATTTCAAATTGCTGTGACCCTAGTGAACAATACCAATTTTCACCAAATAGTGGAATATATAACCAGTTGGTAAATATAATGGGAGCGGTTGACACTAACGCTTTTAGAGCTGATTTATATATTGGTGGTGCACACACAGGTATGAAGTGTTGGCAAGTAGGGACTCACCTGCAGCCACAAATGATACCATTTGCTTATGGTATAACCATGGACCCACAGGATTTATGGCCAAATTGTTTACAACTAAAAGATTACATGCATAACTCACCAATTTACCCTGATTGTTGTGATTATGAACCTTGTGACCCACTTAACCCGTATTCACCATTGTATTTACAATGGCATATACCAGCGGTGGTAGACCAGTTCTGTCAAGAGTGTGTAACACCAGGTTCAGCTAACTATAACCACCAAGACTGTATATGTTGTAGTGGAGGAACACAATGTGACCCACCAGTAGCAGCACTACAAAACTTACAAGCTAAAGTTAAAGGGTTTAGTGATAGAAGAAATAAAGCTTTAAATGAACCAGTTGCGGACGAAAGAGAAAATACTGCATTTAGAAATACAGAGACAAAAACATATAGTAGAGGAAGAGTCCAACAAACTCAAACTAACGGTACTCAAGTAGCATCAACTCAACAAGAAAGTAGTAGCGGAGGACAAAGTGGTGGTGTTATGCCTTCAGGTGGCTCAGGTGGAGGATATTAATATTAAAAAAATAAAAAATTATGAGAAATAGATTTAACTTAAACGAATCAGAAAAGAAACACATTAGAGGTTTACACGGAATTAACCTTATTAACGAACAACCATCTACTGATACTGACGGTACTATTAATTTAGACCCGTCAATGACAATACAAGATAATTTAACAAACCTAAATAAACAAGATAAAGTTGATATGGTAACATGTGCTGAACAAAGTTACGACATTCCTGGATTAGTAATTAATATGGCTGGGAGTATAGCAGACAACATGTTAAGGTCAGACGCACTGGAAGGAAAAGATGAGTCGGTGATGTATGGAGTTTGGATGGGGGCTTTTATGAATAATCTATTAATGGATAAAAGAACAGACCCTCAACTAGTAGAAGATATTAAAAATAGTACTGGGTGTATGTATGATATACTGAAAAAACATGATATGTTAGATATTGCTATGAATGAAAGTATTAACGAAGATGCTGGGATGGACACACCTGGTGGAAACCCAGATTATTTTTATGGTGACGATTCATTAGATAAACTTAGAAAGTTTGCTGAAGAACAAGACTCGGAAATGTCCAAAGAAGATATCATTAATGAACTTATAGGAATTTACTCTTACTCACAAGATGGAGCAACAGACTTGGTTAATACCGCTTTGGAGTCATTAATAACTAATTTAGGGGGATTTAAAGAATAAGATTATGGGTCATAAAGTCTTCATTAGACACACATATATCTACAAATGTTCAGATAAGAAATGTAAGGAGGAGTGGAAAGTTAATGAAGCAAATGATTTAGAAGTATTACATTGTCCACATTGTGGTAAAAAAGATACGGTAGAATATGTAATGGTGGACCAACGAGAAAAATACCAAAGAAAGTGGGAGTAGAGATTATTTATTAGACCACTTACCAACCTCCTCTTTTGAAGGCCAACCCAAAACCAATTTACAATTTTGACAAACGTATCTTACTCCTTGGTGGTAATCGATAAACCTTATATCTTTTTTTTGGTGAGTACATTCATCTTGTATCTTTTTTAACTCTCTTTGATACTCAGATATTTTGTTTAGTAAATTATCAGCTTTTCCCATAACCTTAACGGTTTTTAGTTAAATCTATATAAGCACATATCACACAAAGGAGTAAATACCCAAAAACACACCAACCCCAATGTACGGCTAGTCAACCATCTATATCCATCTATTTTTTTTAAAGTAAATCCACATACCCACAATTGTTACAATGGTTAAACCAATGAATATCCAAAATCCATGGTCTCCAGTTAATAAAGGTACATCATCAAAGTTCATACCCCACATACCAGTGTAGAATGATAAAGGTAAAAATATTGTGGACCATATTGTTAATAAGTTAAGTCGTTTGTTCATTAACTCATTTTGAGACTTATCTAACATAGCCTCTAAAATCATATGAAGTTCTAGTAAATCTTGATTATCTTTTTTAGTATCGATTAAATGTTTTTTAAGTTTGTAAAATTCTTTTATATCTATATCCTTACCAGCAAAGATATCCTCCTCAAACCTATCTAACCTATCTTTTAATTTTTCCATAAATCCATTGTCCATAATAATGACTCCATAAAATATAAGATACCAACCATCATCATACCATAATGTGTCCATTCTCCTTGGTGTCCATAAGTAAAGTCTTGATAAATAGATGGTATTGCAGATAACATAATTGATAAACTAAATAATAGTCTTACCCATTTATTATCTAAAAATTTTTTCATTTATTTGTTGTTTAGGGTGAATCCGAAAGCTTGCCTATCCATTCTGTATGATAAGAAAAGTCCTTTAAGGAAGAAATATTTAATTTTTTTCATAATAGTTAGTTTCATTTAATTATATATAATTATCCTTCCAAAATCAATAAGTTTGTTTATATTTGTAGTGTCCTTGAGGCATAAACAATTTAAAACAAAAATATCATGGAAACAATTTTAACAGTTTTAATTACACTTGGGGTCGTGTCTATAATAGGTGCGGTTTGGGGGGTAGTGAGGTTGAGCGGAAGGGTCAATGACTTGGAAGTTGCAAGAATGGATATTGATGATGAAATTAGAATACTTAGAAAAGAGTTGGAGGCTGACATTGAGCATATTGACAGAGAAATGAGTAGAGATAAAGATAATCATAATAGAAATTTGGATAGAAGATTAGATACGGTATGGACAGAAATACACAAAATAATCGACATGTCACTTATCCCAAAGAAAAAATCCTAAATTATAAAAGAGTCCTCCGGGACTCTTTTTATTTTATCTAATATTTATGAATATGGGAAGAATATCAAAACTTAAAAAAGAAAATATGAAAAAAGCCAATGAGCTTTTAGAACAAGGACACCAACAAAAGTATCCATCAAAACAAAATATCCCACTACAACCATCTGCTAATGTAGTTAATAACCCAAAATCATTTGTTAATAAAATGAATAAGTTAAATAACTTACAAGAAGAAGTTATTAATGAAGAACCAAAAAAAGACACTTATTGGATGATAACAAAAGCTAATAGGGAAAATTTAATTAACCTTGGTGGTGTGGCTGAAGAAATAGGGAGGTCCGCAACAAATAATTTTAAAAAATACTGCAAATAAGTTAATCTTCGTCACACTCATCTATTTCTACATCGAAGGCTTTTCCAGTTGTATCTGAAAACCCATCACCAATTAATTGTAAACCACCATACCACATTTCTTGTATAATCTCAAAAATACTATCTGTAGTCTCAATCTGATTAACAATAAGTTTCAATTTCTTTATATCAAACTCCTCATCACCACCAATCTCAAATTCACATGTATCTAATGTTCCTTTTTCCCAAGTTATAAAACTTATCATTGTACCTGTAGCAAAAATTGGATAGTCTTGAGATTTGGTTTCGATTTGTGTGTCACCAGTTTCAAACTCATATTCTTCATCATCTACTGTCACATATAATTTACAACTTAGGTTACCTCCCATGAAATGTCCTAGGTCGTCACAATCATACCATTGACCTCTATCTTCTAGTACCTCTTCTAAGTCGTTGGTTAGAACTGACTCCATATCATCGTCATTCTCTTCACAGTATTCTCTAATTTTATTTAATTCTTCACAAGTAAAATTACTACGAGTTATCTCATGTCCCGTACCACCTACTAAGATTTCCACTTTTTTCATTCTACGAGTGCTTTCTTTTAACCTCCCATCTGTCTTTGGTCATCTTAACACCATACAAATAGTACTCCTCAAGTTTTTGTTCTTTATTTACAATAGCGGGACCTTTGTTGTTATGTGTTTTCATAACCCCGTTACATTCCATAGCATAAGTAAATGTTTTGGAACCATCGTTCTCCTCCCTAGTAAATTCTTTTATTTCATATCCAGTCATATATTAAATTTTTAAAGTTTTAGTACCATAAAGATACCAAAAATAAATCCAATCGTCAATAAATGTTTAAGTGGATTGGTGAGTATTTATATAAAAAGACTATTATGAAAAATAACTCATTTATCCTTTTAAAGGAAGAAAAAGAAAGAATAAAAAAACTTTATGAAGCAACAACTGCAAGTGCGTCAGGTTCATATAATCAACCAATGGGATTTTCTGTTCCTGGATTAGGTGGTGATGTTGAAGTAATTGATATGGAAACTACATTTATTGATGGTGACAACATCGAAGATGGTTCAGTAGAAATAAATTTAGACATTGAAGATATTGAAGAATTATTAAATGTTAATGAGGATGAAAGAATGAGGAAGTTACATAGAACAAATTCCGTAATTGAAGAACAAATAATGGATGTTGAAATTTCACCAGAGTGTTTGATGTGTGGAGTTAAATCTTTAAAAGGTGAAAGGACTACACCATTTGGTAATATGGGTACTTATGACTACACTGATGAAGCGGAAGAAATATTAGCAGCTATTATTAAGGGTATGGGTGGAAAAGAACCTAGTGTTGAGGATGTCGCTAATATTTTAATGAAGTTAGTTATGATACAACCTACAGACATTGGATTTATATCTTATAATTTATATGAAAACGGATGTTTGGATAAGTGTCTAGGTGACATCCCAGGATAAAAAATTAAATGTACAACTTCAACAACACATTAAGAATTTATAAGGATTCAGACCGTAGAACGTTTGCTAGATTTATGATTGATTTATTACAATCAGTATATGAACCACTAAATAGGTGGACAAAAATAGAAACTGAATCATGTAAAACTTATAGAGCTGGTGTAGTAGACTATGATGGTGATGAAATTAGTTGGTCACCCCTAAATAAGGTAGATGCACATATATTTGTACTCGCTTTAATCTTGAATGAATTAGAAAAAGCGGGTTTAGAACCTGTAAAAGATGGTAAGGTAGACATGGATGTTCTTTTTGAAGCCTCTGAAACTATAAAAAATGACTTTTTAGCTGAAAATGGTAAATTTTATGAAGAGGTTTTATCTTTAATAGAAAGAAGTTCAGGTCCAGGAGATAGAAATGAAGAAAATGCTTTAGAATATTTAAAAAATATTGAAACTAGACCAGGAAAATGGTTAAGAATGTGTCCCGGAGACGAAAGAGATGTATTCGGTGGGATAGATTTGATAAAAATGAATGATGATGGGTCGGAAATGACGTTTCAAGTCAAACCATTTAGGGAGGTATACAAGGATAATGGTGTGGTAACTGTAAATGGGGTAGGAAACTCTAAAGATTATAAGGTAGATTTTCTAGTTTTGGTTGGTCAAGGTGAAAATAACGAAAATTTTCTATTAATTGATAATAAAGGTCCTGTCAAAAGTGGTTATGGGACATATACCTTCCCAGAAAGACTCTTAAAACGAGATTCTGGTAATTTGGTGGAAAATTTTAACATTTTTAGAGAAATTTTTATATTATAACCTAAAATGAAAGACTTAATTAGGCATATACTTCAGGAAGAACTACTTAAAGAAGAAAAAGTAGTAAATTTTGATAATCCTAACAATAATTTTGTTGTTATAGCTGGAGGACCAGGAGCTGGGAAGAGTTTTATCACTAAAAACCTAATAAATTTGGATAATGTTAAGAATTTTAATGTAGACCAGGTTAGAGTTATGACGGCAAAGAAATTATGGGGGGATGAATGGGAAAAAAATATATCCACACCAGAAGGATACCAAAAAATACTTGATATGACCTTCACAACATCTGACCCACGTAATAAAACAGTTAAATTTCTTAAAAATTTTTTAGAATACGAAAGAAATCAACCAGTAAATGTGGTTTATGATGCTGGGGGTGGACAGGAACAGGTAATGAAAGATGTTCATAAGTTAGCTAAAGATAATGGGTTTAATACAACACTAGTTTATGTAAGAACACCATTAGAATTAGCACAAATGAGAAACGATGAACGACCAAGAAGTTTACCATCTGATATGGTAGCACAATATCACCAAAAAGTTAAGGATAACATGAGAAATATGATTCCTATTTTTGATAATGTGTGGACAGTAGATAACAAAGAACTTATAGACTTATCAGATAGACCATCTGAAAATATAGAAAAAATTAAATGAAACCTCTAATTCGTAGAATTCTAAAAGAACAAACAGACCCGTCATTTACAGATAAATTATTTAAAGCTATTAAGGATGTCGGTAAAATGGGGTTAAAGTATAATCCGATATCGTGGTTACTAAGACAAGTAATCGGTGCTACACCAACAAAAGCAAGACTAATATTCCCTAAAAAAGGGTGGGAAACTATAGCTGTTAAAATTTTAGAAGAAATCGGTGTTGTAACTGGAACATATACCACACTAGAACAAGCTAATGAAGTTTTTAAACAAATGAAAAATAGTGGAATTGTGTTGGAAGAGTTATTAATAGGTTCTCACGGTTCACCAGGTAATTTACTGTCAACTGCGAAGGGTGGTGAAAAATTTGAAGAACGAGTTTATGACCCTGAAACACAAGAATGGGTTAAGACTGGTAAAATAAAAGAAGGTGGTAAAAGTTATTATTACGATATTAGTTTTTTAGAAAATATAAAACCAGTAGTAAATTCTAGTACTAAAGTT
>Ga0315330_10002886_pt1 | contig 11822 bp, 8 predicted proteins | sample M140m34915metaG_FD_203453 | JGI IMG/M metagenome (GOLD analysis project Ga0315330, IMG submission 203453) | Ammonia-oxidizing marine archaeal communities from Monterey Bay, California, United States - M1 40m 34915 | ecosystem: Environmental > Aquatic > Marine > Intertidal zone | place: USA... | reverse complement strand
CGATAAAAATGATATATCAGCATACATACGTAAAATTCAAAAGTTCCCAATACTCACGTTCGAAAATGAGCAGAGATTAGCTCAAAATTGGATTGATAGAAGATGCAGCGAATCAGCTCATGAATTGATTAATTCACACTTAAGACTTGTTGTAAAGATAGCAATGAAATTCAGAGGCTATGGTCTACAGCTGAGTGAGTTAGTTTCTGAAGGAAACCTAGGTCTTATCCAGTCATTAGAAAGGTTTGATCCAAAGAAAGGGTTTAGACTCTCTACTTATGCAATGTGGTGGATCAGAGCATCTATACAAGAATATATCCTTCATTCATGGTCACTCGTGAAAATTGGAACTACAGCTGCTCAAAAGAAACTCTTTTTCAACTTACGTTCACTTAAAGGAAAGCTTAAGGCTCTAGATGATGGTGACCTTCCTCCGGAGATGGTGACAGAAATAGCCGAAAAACTCAGTGTATCAGAACATGAAGTTGTAGATATGAACAGAAGGTTAGCAGGACATGATCACTCACTCAACAATCCCTACTCTGTGGACAATAGTGAAGAATGGATAAATGGTATCCCTGACGATAAAGAGAATCATGAAAAAATATTTATTGATAAAGAAGAACTTTACAAAAGAAAAGAAATGTTAATGTCAGCAATGAAAAATCTCGATGAAAGAGAGCGAAGAATACTTACACAAAGAAGGCTTGTCGACGAACCACTTACACTTGATGAACTTAGTAAATCATTTGGAATTTCAAGAGAAAGAGTCAGACAAGTTGAAGTAAGAGCTTTCGAAAAAATTAGAAAGGTTGTTAAAAATATTGATTATAAGAGTAAGAACTTTAATCAATAAATGGGTCCTTCACAAGTATCGTATCCTCTCTTTTAGGACTTGTTGAAAGTATCGAAACCTGAGTTCCCAATAACTCTTCAATTCTTCTTACATACTTAATTGCTAAAGCTGGTAAATCCGACCAACTTTGAGCCCCCTGAGTACTTTCCATCCACCCTTTATGAATCTCATATATTGGCTCAATAGATGATTGCATTGTTTCTGAAGAAGGGAAATAATCTATCTTTTTTCCATTTAACCTATAACCAATACAGATTTTAACCTCTTCAAAAGTATCTAAGACGTCAAGTTTTGTAAGAGCAATTCCATTCATTCCAGAAATATCTGCAGAGTGTTTAGTTATTATTGCATCAAACCAACCACACCTTCTTTGTCTACCAGTAACTGTGCCAAACTCATTCCCTATTTCGCCTAACTTCCTTCCTATGTCGTCATTTAATTCTGATGGAAAGGGTCCACTTCCAACTCTAGTATTATATGCTTTAACAATTCCCAATATAAAACCTAATGACTTTAATGGAACTCCACTACCAGTTGATGCGGTACCTGGCAGTGTATTTGACGACGTTACAAAAGGATATGTTCCATGATCAATATCGAGTAAAACACCTTGGGCGCCCTCAAATAATATTTTTTTCCCTGAAATTCTAGCATTTTTTATTAATGGCGAGACTCTTCCAACATATTTTAATATCTGATTCTTATATGAATTTATTTCTTTAACTATCTCATTTACAGTTAACAGCTTTGAACCAAGACCCTTCAAAACAATATTATGAAAATTTATTAAATTTTCTATTTTTTTAATTAAAACCTTTTCATCGTCTAAATCACAGAACCTGATTGCTCTTCTACCAACCTTGTCTTCATATGCTGGGCCTATACCTCTTCCAGTTGTACCAATTTTATTTTTACCTTTCTGTACCTCTCTAATTTTGTCAATTTCTCTATGGAAACTAAATATTAAACATGCATTTTCTGAAATTAAAAGATTTTTCTTTGTTATTTTTATTCCAGACTTCTTTAATTTTTCAATTTCTTCAATTAAAGCTTTAGGATTGACTACAACTCCATTGCCAATTATAGAAACTTTATTATCTCTTATTATCCCAGATGGTAGCAGACTTAACGCGATTTTTTTTTTATTTACTACAATAGTATGGCCTGCATTATTTCCACCTTGAAACCTGACTACAATGTCTGCTTTGCTAGATAACCAATCTACAATTTTCCCTTTACCTTCATCGCCCCACTGCGCTCCTATTACTGTAACATTTACCATAAAATACCAACAATATGAAAAAATTTGCTAAACACTATAATTACAAGCTCCTACTTCTTAATAAGACTCTCAACCAAGCCCGAGAAACCTATACATCGTTCTCCATTTACCTCATAAAAACCACCATTAAATAATTCAGTGAAGCTTTCAGAGTATATTTTAAATGAAATTATACAGTGATAGTCGATTTCATCAACTTCTAATGGATCAATATAAATTTTATCACTTTTAAAATTTGTTTTTATATGTGAAATTATATTTGTGAATGTTAGAACTTCCTTTTTTGTATTACTTTTAAACTTATAAGCGCTTAGTTTCTCAAGGGATTTTCTAGCATCTCCAATACATGATAATAAAAATCTTGAAATATCAATTACTTGACTGTTTAAGACATCAATTTCGTCAAGGTTCTTATTTTTAAAGCTATTCACAAGCAAATTATGTTCATAATCATTTAGTTTATAATCATTAGTTATTGCTCTAATTAAATGAGGCATTGAAAGGTTAATAAAGAAGTTTTTAAATTTTAGTTTTTTTAGAATCTTTACAATCAATTCAATAATCTCCAATATTATTAAATTATCAGTTATACCTATTATTTCAGCACCTAATTGAGTTGATTGTCTTGACATACTAAGGTTATTATTTTTTACTTTTAGTATCTCACCAGAATAACAAAGTTTAAGTGGACGTAAATTTTTAGATAATGAACCACAAGAAATTCTAGCAATTTGAGAAGTAATATCAGATCTTATCGCCATTATTTTTTGTGAAAGGGGATCTAAGATTCTAAAAGATTCATTTTTTTGTTTTTCATTATTCAAGAATAGTGAATTTTCGAATTCAACCAATGGAGGTCTGACATATTGAAAGCAAAACTTTCTCATTAAATCTAAACAAATGTTATTAATTTTAAATTCTGTTTCAGCCGCCTCTAGCAGGCTATCTCTGAATCCCTCTGGTAATAATTGGTTTTTCACATCTTTACCTTAGTTTAAGATTTTTAAAACACCAATCTAGCCAATTTGTTAGAGCAATCAAATCATTTTTTTTTATAGTTGGTCCTATCCAGATTCTTATACCTTTTGGTGCTTTTCTATAGTTCCTAATATCAAATGCAATTTTTTTTTTAAATAAAAAATCAAATAACTTTTCATAATTTATTTCTTTATTAAAAATAAGATAGACCGATGAAAGTGCTTCATATTTTTTTTTTTTTGCAAATTTTTTGACAAAATTATTTTTATCAATCCAGCTATCAATAATTTTTTTATTTTCTTTACAAATTTTTTGATTCTCTTTTAAAGTTCCTCTCTTTTGATAAAGTTTTAAGCAAAGCTCCAGATCAGAGATTGATAATAGAGATGGAGTGTTTATTAAATAATCATGATTAGCAATATCCATTATCTTTGGAATTTTATTATCTTTATTTAACCTTTCTTTTGCCTTTGGACTAATTGTAATCATCCCATGTTGAGCCTCAGAACCCAATGCCTTTTGCCAGGAAAAAACTGAAACATCAATCTTTTTCCAAGGAATATCATTTATAAAAGTAGCTGATGTTAAATCACATATAACTAGTCCTTGATGCTCTATACTTATTTCATCTAATTGGTTTATCGACATACCTGTTGATGTTCCTGTCCATACAAGTAAAATATCATTGTTATTTGGAATTTTCTCTAAAGGTGGAATAGTCCCATCTAATGATATTCTTGAATCAGTTTTAAGGTTCTTTTTTTTCAATGCTTCGTTCCAGGTGATACCCCAGTAGTCATAAATAATTGAGGAAACTTCTTCTTTTCCTAAAAATGACCAAATAACAGATTCCATTGCACCTGTAGCTGATCCAGGAAGTATTTTTAGGTCATGATCATTAGGAACTTTTAAAATCCGTCTTATAGTACTTATAATATCATCAATATATTTTTTAACATCACAAGATCGATGATATCTTCCAAGAAATTTTTTATTAAGTTTGTTCAATGACCAACCATCAGGTTTTCTGGTTGGTCCACACGAAAAGTTTGGATTTTCTGGTAAAATTAATTGAGGAATTTTCATATATTATATATTAGTGGAAATGAAATATAAAATATTATCCAACATATCACTGATAAAGGAACTCCAAGTTTAACATAGTCTATGAATTTATAGTGTCCAGGCCCCATAACTAACAAATTTGTTTGGTATGCAAGAGGAGTTATAAAGGAAGTGTTTACTGCAAATATCAAAGCAATTGCCATTATTTTTGGATCTAAACTTAGCTTATTTGCCATATCAATTGCTATAGGAGTGAATAGTACAGCACATGCATTATTTGATATAAAGTTTGTTGTCACAGACACTAATATATAAAAACTCATAATTATCGTCATATTTGAAGAATCCCTTAGTAGCTCTAATAATGAAGCTGATAGAAAATTTGCTGTTCCCGTCTCTTGTATAATATTTCCTAAAGCGAGAGATGTTACAATTAGAAGAAGAAGCCCATTATCTACACTTCTCAATACTTGTCTTAATGAAAGAACTTTAAAATACATAACAGATGCAACCCCTAGTAAGGATGCTACAACTAAGGGGAGAATTTCTAGTGCACCAAGAGAAATAACCGATAAAAATATTATCAACGATTTATTTGCTAATTCTTTATTAAATATTTCTGATGTTGCCCACTCCATTGGTAATAAGTCACTTTTTGTTCGCAGATTCTTAAGAGCATTTTTACTACCCTGAATAAGCAAAGTATCTCCAGGTTCTAATGGTAACTCGCCAAAATTTTTTGTTATAATTCTTGACCTTCTTTCAAGACCTATAACTATACAATCATACCTATATCTAAAACTAACATTTTCTAAAGTATTGCCGATAAGACTAGAAGATGGGGTGACCATTGCCTCCGTTATTATTTTATCCTGATTATCGTCTTCTGAAGTATTAATTGAATCATACGAAATTGTTGCAATATTTTTATCAAGAACCTCAATAAGTTGCTCTCTTGTGGATGAAATCACTAGAATATCCCCTTCTTCTATTATCAAACCATCAAATGGACCATGTTCAGCATGTTCCCCTCTTTGAATCATTAAAACTTTTATTTTCTCAAGCCCAAAAAACTTTCCCTCCTTAGTAGTTTGACCAATAAGTTTTGAATTATTATTTATTATAATTTGACTAATAAAGTTATTTTTAGAGTTATTTATTAATTCATTTGCAATTGGAGACCTATCTTTTAGGAAAAAGCTTGAAAAGAAAATTAAAAATAAAAATCCAAAAAAAGCTATGATTAAACCTGGATATGAAAATTCAAAAAAGTTTAATTTTATATCAGCATATGTTTTTAATGAATCTGAAACTAGTAAGTTTGTACTCGAACCTATCAGAGTTGTCATACCTCCAAGAATAGCAACAAAACTTAATGGCATCAGAAACTTACTTAATGAGCTTTCTGTATTTTTAATTATACCCTGCAATATTGGAATAAATATTATAACAACGGGAGTATTATTTATGAAAGCACTAAGGACTAATACAAAAAAAAGGCTTAAGAAAATAACAATTTTAGGATTATTTGGGAAAAAACTTATTAGGTTTGAGATATAATTATCTAAAACTCTTGTTTGCACAACTGCCTGACCTAAAATTAATAACGATATAACTGTAATTAACGAGGTGTTACTGAAACCACTCAAAATTGTTTGAGGGTTTAAAAGGTTTTCACCTTCCGCATCAAGAAAAGGAAAAATTGAAAAAAAGACTAACAAAAAAGTAAGTATCACAACAGATTTGAAAACTATTGAAATATTATCTAAAGCATAAAAAACCATACTAGATACCACTATAAGAAGGCTAAGATAAATAAATGATTCTTGTTGTAATATAAACATTTTTTGGAAAGTAATATTATTAGATATTTTTATGCATTATAATAATATTAAAAGATACTATATATATATAAAAATGCTAAAAAAAGTTGAAAAAAAATCTTTAAAAGACTCTAGGAACATTTCTAACTATAAATCATTTCCTAAGTCTGAAAAAATTTATATAAATGGGTCAATTTTCAAAGATCTACGCGTTGGAATGAGACAAGTAAATCTTGAAGACAAAGATTTTAATAGCATTACTTTATATGACACTTCAGGTATTTACTCTGATAAAAACTACATTCACAGTTATGATAAAGGCTTACCTAAAATTAAGTTAGATTGGTCTAAAAAGAGAAATGATGTAATCGAAACAACTAAAACTAAATTAAAATATTTAAAACTAAATAACTCGAAAATTAAAAGTTTCCCAAACATTTCTAAAAAAATACTTAAAAACAAAGATCATAAGGAAATTACTCAATTATATTATGCTAGAAATAATATAATCACCCCTGAAATGGAATACTGTGCAATTAGAGAGAATGAAGGTAGGGAAAAATTAGTAGGGAATCTTTTTAAAAAGCAAGACTTAGTCACTCCCGAATATGTAAGAGATCAAGTTTCAAAAGGATTGGCTATAATACCAAATAACATAAATCATCCTGAATCTGAGCCAATGATTATAGGGAAGAATTTTTTAGTTAAGGTAAATGCAAACATTGGCAACTCATCTGTTCTATCTAGTGCCTACGATGAGGTTGAAAAATTAATATGGGCTATTCGTTGGGGAAGCGATACGATAATGGATTTATCCACTGGGGAGAATATTCATGAAATAAGAGAATGGATTATAAGAAATTCGCCAGTACCTGTTGGTACTGTTCCAATTTATCAAGCTCTAGAGAAAGTAAATGGAGTTGCAGAGGATTTAACCTGGGATGTATATAAGGAAACGCTAATAGAACAAGCTGAGCAGGGTGTTGATTATTTTACAATTCATGCAGGTGTAAGATTAAGGTATATCCCATTAACAGTCGATAGATTAACTGGTATTGTTTCTAGAGGTGGTTCAATTATAGCTAAATGGTGCTTAGCTCACCATAAAGAAAATTTCCTGCTTACAAACTTTGAAGAAATTTGTGAAATAATGAGTAAATATGATGTATCTTTTTCTCTAGGTGATGGGCTTAGACCTGGTTCAATTCATGATGCTAATGACAAATCCCAATTTTCTGAGCTTGAAACACTTGGTGAGCTTACAGAAATTGCTTGGGGTAAGAATGTACAAGTTATGATTGAGGGTCCTGGTCATGTTCCAATGCATAAAATAAAAGAAAATATGGAGAAAGAAGAAAGTTTATGTAAGAGTGCTCCATTTTACACACTAGGTCCTTTGACTACAGACATAGCGCCTGGTTATGATCATATAACAAGTGCAATTGGCGCAGCCATGATAGGTTGGTATGGCACTTCTATGCTATGTTATGTTACTCCAAAAGAACATTTAGGTCTTCCAGATAAAGAGGATGTTAAAGTTGGTGTTGTAACTTATAAGATAGCGGCTCATGCCGCAGATTTGGCAAGAGGAAATACCGGTGCATATCACAGAGATTATCTACTTTCAAAAGCACGCTTTGAATTCAGATGGAGAGACCAGTTCAATCTTTCTTTGGACCCAGAAACTGCAGAAAACTATCACGACCAAACACTACCATCCGAAGGAGCAAAAATTGCGCATTTTTGCTCGATGTGTGGTCCAAAATTTTGCTCAATGAAGATATCACAAGAGATAAAGGATACTGCTGAAAAAGGAAAAAGGGAAATGTCTGAAAAGTTTAGGGAACTTGGTAGTAATATTTATCTCAAAAAAGACTAATGACCAACTGGACCATACCCAACACCTAACATAGGGCTATTTAGAATAGCTTTCCTCGTATATTTTTTTGATAGCTTTAGAGCCTCAAATAAAGTGTTCCCCATAGCTAAATAAATTGCAAGCGATGATGAAAAGGCGCACCCAGAACCGTGTGTATTATTAGAAACAATTCTTTTTGAAGAAATTTTTTTTATTTTTAAATTTTCATCTATAACATAATCAGTGGAGTAAGTTCCTTCATTATTCCCACCTGTTAAAACTACATTACTTTTATATTTTTTAAAGAATTTTTGTATAAGTAAATTTTTATCTAATTCATAACTTTTTTTTACATTCAAGAGAATTTTTAATTCATCAATGTTAGGTGTAAATACTGGGTTAAGTTTTGCAAAAACTTTGTGAATTTTCAGGTATGTTTCCCTTTTTAAAAAGTTAGTTTTTGATGTTGATCTGTATATTGGATCAATCACAATAGGAACTTTTATTTTAAATTTTTCTAATATATTAATAATAGATATGGCAGAAGCATAGCTATTAAGTAAACCAATCTTTATACAGTCTACATTAAATTCGTCGAATATAGTGTTTAATTGTGAGATAATAACTTTTTGGGGAATGTTAACTATTTGTCTAACTCCATTTGATGATTGAGAAGTAACTGATGTAACACAATTCACACAATAAGTATTTAAAGTCAAAGATGTTTTTATATCACATTGTACACCTGCACCGCTGGTATTGTCACTACCAGCAATTGATAGTAGAACTTTTTTAAATATTTTGTGTCTCATTTGCGCTAATAATCAATGAAAACTTATCTAAGAATTCATTTATTTCTGATTCTTTATTTGATTGAACCATTAGTCTTAAAACATTCTCAGTGCCAGATTTTCTCAAGAGAATATCACACCCTTTATTTTCAAATAGCAATATTAAATCTATAACCTCTCTAGACTCAAGAAGACAATCAATGGAGTCATTAATTTTAAAATTCACAAGCTTTTGCGGGTTCTTTTTGAATAGATTATTACATATATCAGCTAATACAAGATTTTCTTCAGCAAGGATTTTGATAAGATAAAGTGCAGTTAAAAGACCATCACCACAAAAACTATTATCACTGAAAATAATGTGACCAGATTGTTCTCCTCCTAAAAAAGAGCCTGTACTTTTCATCTTTTCAACAACATATCTATCTCCAACATCTGTCATATATAGTCTAAATCCTAATTCTTTTATAAAATTTCTAAAAGATAAATTACACATCTTAGTGCCTACTATTGAGTTATTAATATTTTTTTTTGTAAGAACATATTTGGCTAATAAGGCTAAGATAAAATCTCCGTCAATTATTTTACCCGAGTGATCACAAACAATTAGTCTATCTGCGTCACCATCGAAAGAAATGCCAATTTGTGCATTATTTTGAGTTGTCATTTTTGATAATTTGTCATTTTCAAGGGCACCACACTTTTGGTTAATATTCTTACCATCAGGAGAACAACCATAACTTATGAAATTAAAATTTAATTTCTTGAAAAAGTTTGGGGCAAAATATGATAGTGAACCATTAGCACAATCTAGGACTATTTTTTTATTAAAACCTTTAAGAGAACTGAACTTTTCTAATAAAAAATCTTTATATTCATTTAAATTATTGTGTGGGTTTGATAGTTGTTGATTATTAATACCTATAATATTATCCAATGAAATATTATTTTCTATAATGATTTCTTCCTCATCTGTTAACTTTTCTCCATCTGCTTTAAAGATTTTTATACCATTGTCATCACTGGGGTTATGCGATGCTGAAATCATTATTCCTAAATCATAATTTTTATTTTTAGTATAAAAACAAAGAATTGGAGTAGACACAACTTCTAAGCAATCACAACTAACTCCATGTTTTTCAAATCCAGAGACTAAAGAGTTTTTAACATACTCTCCTGATTCTCTGGTATCCATTCCAATTAAAACATTACTTATATTTTGATTTGATTTTATAATACTACTTGCTAGATTCGATAAAAATTTTTCTTCAATTGGCTTTTGATACGCCTTCCCCCTTATTCCATCTGTGCCAAAATATTTTTTTTTCATTAATTGATTATTTGTTGGAAGACTTTAATTGATTGTACAATATCAGATACATCATGAACTCTATGAATATTTACACCTTGGTTCAAAGCTGCAAGTGACGCAGAAATTGAACCACCTAATCTTTTTTTAGGGGGTTCTTCTTTTGATATATTTGAAATAAATCTTTTACGGGATATTCCAATCATAATTGGACAACCAATGGCGTGGAAAATAGAGAGATTTTTAAGAATTGAGAGGTTTTGTTCAAAGTCTTTACCAAAACCAATTCCAGGATCTAAAATTATATTTGATTTTTTTATCCCATGTTCCTCACAAAACTTTACTCTATTTTCTAGAAAATCGTAAACATCCAGAACTACATCTCTGTATTTATTTTTTTTCATCATGTTTTTTGGATTCCCAGGCATATGCATAATTATGATTGGTTTTTTGAATTTACTTATTACCTTTACACTTTTTAAGTCATGTTTCAATCCACTTACATCATTTATTATACTCACACCAGATGACAATCCGAATTCCATTGTTGATGAGTTTCGAGTATCTAATGAGATAGGTATTTTCGAATTCGAAATTCTTTGTATTACAGGCATCACCCTTAATATTTCATCATTCACATCAACTTGCGCCGCTCCAGGCCTTGTTGATTCTCCTCCTATATCAATAAAGTCTGCACCTTCCTCAACCATTTTTTTTGCTCTTTTGATAGATTTTTCAAGATTAAAATAGTCTCCACCATCAGAAAAGCTATCAGGAGTTATATTTAATATTCCGAAAATAAGGAAGTTTTTTTTTTTGAATAGATTATTACTGTAGTTATTTGAAAGCATCTGGAGTGAATCAAATAATCTTTGCAAATTTTCATTATTCTTTGACTCAACTATAAATTCTGAAACAGATAAATTCTTTTTTACAATACTTGTTTTTGTTTTTTTTATTACTTCTATGCTATTGAAGTAAGCATCATTAATTTTTACAACCTGCTTCTTTTTTAGAAGTGGTACTGCGTAACGGCTTTCTAATAACCCATTAGGTCTAAGATAATATTTTTGAGAACCTCTGGTCAATTATGAATGACTATCAAGTAGTCGCTGGTTTTGGGTTGAGCCCTATATTTTTTTTATTTTTTACGCTTGTTTTACCTAAGGGTATTGAAGTTTTTTTATTTGTTGAATCGGTATCATCGTTTTTAGTATTTTTTATTTTCCCTTTTTTTATTAGTTCATGGACCTCATCGCCTGATAACGTTTCAAATTCTAGTAAAGCCTTGGCTAACGAATGAAGATGTTTTTGATATTTTTTAAGAACTTTCCTTGCATGAGACTCTGCTTCGTCTATAAACTTTCTGATTTCTTGATCAATAAGTTTAGCAGTTTCATCAGACATGTTTGTCTTTTGGGTTACTGATCTACCCAAGAATACATCCTCTTCATTTTCGGAATATCTCAACGGGCCAAGTTTTTCACTCATTCCCCATTCCACAACCATTGATCTAGCTTTTTGCGTTGCCTGTAGTATGTCATTAGATGCTCCAGATGTTACATTACTCTTACCAAAAATTAACTCTTCAGCCACCCTTCCACCAAACATCATCGCAAGTTTTGCTTTCATTTCTGTTTTAGTTTCGGAATATTTATCTCTTTCAGGGAGATTCATTGTAACTCCAAGCGCTCTTCCACGGGGTATTATAGTGACTTTATGTAATGGATCGTTGCCAGGTGTGTAGATTCCGACAAGTGCATGGCCAGCTTCATGGTATGCAGTGAGCTCCTTTTCTTTAGTTGTCATCACCATAGACCTTCTTTCTGCGCCCATAAGCACTTTATCCTTAGCATCTTC
>Ga0315330_10002883_pt1 | contig 11825 bp, 3 predicted proteins | sample M140m34915metaG_FD_203453 | JGI IMG/M metagenome (GOLD analysis project Ga0315330, IMG submission 203453) | Ammonia-oxidizing marine archaeal communities from Monterey Bay, California, United States - M1 40m 34915 | ecosystem: Environmental > Aquatic > Marine > Intertidal zone | place: USA... | reverse complement strand
TTAGACAGACATTGTTAACGTCGTTCGTAAATTAATTAATTAATTTCTCAATGGTTGAACCCAGTTCGTCCTCCCAGGCCCGAGATGGACACCCCGCCTCCACCTCCGACTCCCGAGAAGTGGTTCTTCAGCGCCCGTGAGTTGGCCCACGCGCTGTTGGTGTAATCGTCCTCGTCGTTCTGCGCCAGGTGTTTCATCTCCTCTTGCCGTTTGTGGTAATACGCCAGCATGGCTTTGTGCTCCTGAAAAACAACACAAACACGGCGTCAGTCAGTCGAATTGACCATACGGGAATTAAAATAAGCTCACCTCGGGCGTCACCGGGTTTTCTCGTTGCGGCGCTCCGCTTCCCTTCTTCGTCAGCTTGGCCACGATCTTCGTCTTTTCGTTTTTCCCCACGTGCACGCTGAGCTTGTTCCCCGGTAGCATCTGTTTCCCCGCCCACCACAGCTGTGCGTTTTCGTCCAAGATGTCGATCCCGATGGGCGTCTCTGAAGGCGCCTCATCTTCTTCGATGTCTGTGAATAAAACACAACGTCATTCTGATTGCCCGTACGTGCGCGAATAAAAATAAACTCACCGATGCGAACCGGGTCGTACTCGGGCAGGCCCATCGGGTATGCGATCATGACCGCGCCGCGGATCAGGTCGATGTGCTCCATGAGCTCCTTCTTCGTGAGCGGGTGCTTCGCCTCCACCTGCTTCTTGGACGCGGCGGCCGCGGCGTCGTCGAGCGCTTTGCGCAGGGTGGTCTGCGCCGGAGTCACGGGCGCGTCACCGGTGCGCTTGCCGATCGGGTCTTTGCAGTAGGTCGGGCCCCTCGGTGGGAGCTCGATGCCGTCCGCCTCCGCCTGGATGTCCTCGTCGAGGCCTTGTTTGTCGAGGGGTTTGCACGGGCCGTGGCTCGCCAGGTCGTCGCCCTCGGACTTGAGCCTCTGCAGCCGCAGTCGCAGGTTGTGCACCTCGACGAGCTCTTTTATCAGATCCTTGACGGCGATCTCGACGGTGGTCTCGTAGAGGAACGAATGCTCCTCGCCCTTGTACTTGCAGTGGATGAGCACCATGGTGCGGACCCTGGCTTGGGATCAGCGGTGTGGGGTATCCGTCCGCGAGCCCGTACGTCGTGTGGGTGGCGACGCGGGTCTCTCTGTTTCTTAATCGGGGCGAGCGTGAGAATCTTGACCGAAGGGTGCCGAAACTCGAAAACGTGGCGTATTTCAATAATTCAAAGTGCTGACTGAAGACGCATATTGAAAGTAATTCGTTAACCACAATTACGCCATTCACATACTGAATAGCATGCCTAACTTCAAAAAGCGCGCGGACCTCAGAAAAAGTCTCCAGATTCGGTGCAACGGTATAATAAAGTGCAGGCGCGCCTCTGCGGAGACACAACAGGACGCGCTCGTGCCTTTCGTCGAACGCGGAGATCTCTTCGAGACTCGCGCCTTCAGTAGATCGCGCCCGTGTGTTCGGCTTGGAAATCAGCGACCCACCGAGACGGAAGACGTCACCGCGACGCGAAAGCACGGCGTGACAAAACGGAGGTGACAAATATCTACGAAGGAAAGATGCTGCTCGCCCGCGCCGACGTCGCGGCCTCCACGGCCCGCGCGGGAACCACCCGCCCTCGTGCGAGACGCGAATCTCGTATCGCGATCCGTCCCCGCCGCTCGGCGTGCGCCGACCGCGGACGCTCGGTCGCCATGCGCGCAATCTCCGACCCGCCTCCCGCGCCCAAGAAGGAGTCCGGGCGTGAGTCCGGGCGAGCGCAAGGAGGAGAGGACCGCACGCCGAGCCTCGAGGACTACGATTCGACCGAGTACCCCGCCGCCGACGTCCACGACCAATCGCCGATCCCACGACTCGAGCGCGCCGTCAACTCCGCCATCATCTGGTCCGCCGTCCTCGTCATCGACAAGCTCTACGAAGGACGCGACTACCCACGATTCTACGCCCTGGAGACTGTCGCGCGAGTGCCGTACTTTTCATTCCTCTCCGTGCTGCACCTGTACGAGACGCTCGGGTTCTGGCGACGCGCGGACTACCTTAAAGTGCACTTCGCGCAGACCATGAACGAGTTCCACCACCTTTTGATCATGGAGAGCATGGGCGGGGACGAGCGGTTCACCGACCGATTCTTCGCGCAGCACATGGCGGTTTTTTATTACTTCATCGCCGTCGGGATGTACCTCGTCTCTCCCCGCATGGCGTACAACCTGAGCGAGCAGGTGGAGGAGCACGCGTACCACACCTACGACGAGTTCCTCAAGGCGAACGAGGCGGAGCTGAAGTCCACGGCGCCGCCGCCCATCGCGACGCATTATTACACCCAAGGCGACTTATTCCTCTTTGACGAGTTTCAAACCGGGAACCCGTACGCGGGCGCGGTGACGCCACGCCGGCCTTCCATCGATACCCTCTACGACGTCTTCGTCAACGTTCGGAACGACGAGGCGGAGCACATGAAGACGATGCAGTTCTGTCAGTTACCTGGGACGATTCTTCGATCGCCGTCGGAGGCGGCGGCTTGCGCGGTGAGTCCCGGGGTGGAGCCGAGCCCCGGTTGCGTGGAGTCGTACCGCGAGCATACCGATCGGACGTGCGAGGGCTTGGTGGAGTGCCTGTTCAACCCCGGGTTGGGCGGTGTCGAGGAGGAGGAGAAGGAAGCGGAGTCCGAGGGAGCTTCGGCTCGATGATACAAAAATGTACCGCTTTACTCTAGTTGAACCCCGCGCGCAAACATAAGAATAGATAGCCGCACGACGATTGTGAATACTTACTTTTAGAACGTCAACGCACGCGCCGATGATACGTCTCGTCTCGTCTCGTCTCTCCGTCAATCTCTACCCACTAGTCTACGTCGGCTACGCGTCGTTAGTCGTAAGTACGTGTGCGCGTCTCTACCTGTGCGGTTTCATCTCGGGGGCCCTTCGCTCGACGCGCCGCCCGACCGCCGCTCCACGAACACGTCGACGTTAACGATGGGCGTCACCGCGCTCTTCACCGGCACCACCTCCTTCCGGACCCCTTCCCCGAACTCCAACCTCGGCTCCATCGTACCCACTGAAGGAGCAGGTCCGGCTCCCCCGTCGCGGCTCGCGTCTCCCGTGGCGTAACTCGCCCCCGCGCCGACCCTTTCCTCGCTCCACTCGTCGCCCGCCGCCATGGACGCCGATACCCCGGACCGCGTGGCGTACGCGACGATCTCGAACGAGAGCCGCCCTTGGTTCATCGCGGCTTGCGGTAACGGCGCGAGTAACGCGTCGGCGAATGCTATTTTGCTAAGGCACGCGGCGAACGCCCTGGAGCACAGATCGACTTCATCCCGTGAAGGCTTACCACCCTCGTCGTTGTCTCCGCTGTGCAGGAGGAAATCGAACGTGAACCGTTCCAGCGGGCCGTAGGATGCGGCGGCGGTCTCCTGGTCGTCGTCCTTGATGGCGAGGACCACGCGCTTGACGTCGCCGGTCGCGATGGGCCGTCGCAGCGCGGAGATGGCGTCGCCGATGTAGGCGTCGAGTTCGGGATGTCTGCAGCGCTGCGTCCTCGCGCCGTAGAGCTGCCTGGGTTCGAAGAGCTCTTTGGGGTAGACGTGTCTGGCGTGTAAGGTGTGGTGGATCGCGGCCTCGAGGAACTCGAGCGTCGCGTCGACCCTGGACGTTGGGAGGTGGTGTGGGGTCGTGGCTCAGTGGGGAGCCCGAGATGAAGGGGGTGGGTGGAGACGGGGTCGCTTGTTGAGCGCTCGTACCTGAGGTCCGCGTGCCGTGAAGAAGGCCCGGGCTCCGACACTGGCGCCATGAGAACCGCGCGATACCTCCCGAACGATCGATCTTCGGGTCGTCGGGTGCCGGGCGCGTGAAGGTCTGGCGCGTGAAGGTGGTTCACCTGACTTCTTGAACTTGAAGTTTGCAAATACCGACACGCGCTACAGCGCCAAAACACCCGGGCTCGCCGATGTCTTGATGCCCATAGGACTATCCCGGCCACTTGCGAACGAGCGCTCGGGCGAGTAGCGCCTCCGCGACGCGACGCATCGCCGAGTCGGAGAGACCGGCGTTGAGTGCGACAGGCACGGACGCATCCAAACCCGGGAGCGAGTCGCGCACGACGCTCCCGATGGTGTCGGGTCCGCGAGGTACGCCCGCAACCTCGACCCCGAATCGAGCCAAATTTAGCCTAAATCGTCAAAGAGCTCGTCAACAACGACGATGTCGATCGACCCCGACGCCCCGTGCCCCAATCCGCTGACGTCCACCCGCCTCCTCCCACCCAATCCCATCGCAGCTCGCTTCGGGCGCAAGAAACCCATCGTTCCGAACCCCAAGGCGGACGTCCTCAACCTTGAGGACCGCCTGCCGGGCGAAGATGACCGCTCGGATGAAGCCTCGGACGCGGCGACCGACGATGGAGACGCGACGTCGTCGTCCGCGCGCGATGACGAGGCATCCTCCGAGACGGCGAACGTCGCCGAGGGCGACAAGACGGACGCCGCGCCGGGAACTCCGCCGCCGGGTGCCGAGGGTGCCGACACAGCTGTGTCCCAATCATCCCCGACGCGCAAGACCCTCGAGGATCTGCTACAAGAGGACGACTCCATGATCCCGCTCGCGCTTGAACCCAAAGTCTTCGCGCCGTTCAGAACCCGCGTCGGGGACGTGCCGCGGCGCGTGCAGATCGAGCGCAAGAAGCGGAAGTACCGCCTCGACGGAGACCTCGACGCGTTGTTACGATCCTTCGACGGCGCCGAAGCGCTGGTCAAGACGGCGCACGATTTGCCGCTTGAATTTTTCGACGATTGGGAAGCGTTCGAGACGCGATCCAACGCGCAGTGGCTGGAACGCGACGCCATCGACGCGCCGAACGGCGGCGTCCGCGCTCGATGCGCGGTGTACCCGCGCGCCGATCGGACCGGCTTCCCGCTCTGGACGCACTGCTCCGTGGTGAGCGGCGATCCGAGCGTCAACGCGTACGACGTTCGGCTCGATAAGAATCGTAAGATCCTACCCAACGTGTCCCGAGTGGACCTGTGTTTCGATACCGAGGACCCGAACGTGTTCTCGGCGAGGCGGCACGCGGCGTACGTGGCGCGTGCCAGCGCCGTGGCGGGGTTACGCGCCGACTTTTACGTCGATAACATGCCAGCCGTTGATTCGATTGATTCGGTTGAGATGGACGAAGATTCCGTCGCTCGCGTCGTCGCCGTCGCTACGAACGGCGGATCTAAGCGGTTCAAGGAGTGGGCGTTCGACGAGGTCCCGGTGATGCGGGACCGTGTGTCTTCGCCTACGGAAGGAGGGGGTGCCGAGGGGGGTGCCGATGGTGCCGACGACGAAGGGGCGCCCGTGGAGACGACGCTGCGACCCAGCGCTGCGGCGGCGGCGGCGACTGAAGTTTTGGTCTCTCAGGTCAAGTCGGAGTACGCGCGCGCGATGAGCCGGTGCGTCTTCGACGACGCCGTCGTCAAGCCCCAGCACAGCCTCGGGTCACGCGTGGACCGCAGGGCGGCGCGCGGCGGTGTCTCGGCACCCGCGGTGGACGCCGACGCGCTCATCGAGGGCGCTCCCGACGATTTACTGGTCGAGGCTCCGGAGCGCTACGACTTGATCGTTCGATCGAAACCGGCGCCGATCAAAGCCACCGCGCCGGATATGCCGCCGTACGACTTCACGCGATCATTCGGCGAATTCGCGCAGAGCACTAAGCTGACCAAGGTGGAGGCGTACGCCGCGGAGATGGCCATCGCGGCTGAAAACGCGGCGCTCCTTCGCAACTACGCCATCTTTCGCGTTTTATTCACCAAGAGCGTCAAGCTCGAGGAGTTTGAAGGCGCGCAGAAGCAGGCTTTACAGAACCTGTGCGTGGCGCGCGATAAATGGATCGCGGGAGTGCGCAAGCACATCGTGGACAAGTTCAAGACTGCCGGTAAGGGCTGGTTCAACCTGAAAGAGACGGATCAGACGGCGTACAATTACAGCAAGCTGAAGCGGTTTATAAAAACGACGCAGCTGCGCGTGGAGGATACCCTGCGTTCACTCGCGGAGGCTAACGTGGTGGCGTTTCGGGACTTTATCCTCGAGCGGTGCGAGCCACGGCTCGAGGTGGTCGCCACGAACGAGGTTCGGTTCGTCGACCCGGGTATTAATGCCTCATCCGACCCGCTGTTCACGCTGGACCTGGTGGTCAAGGAGGATGCCAAAAAGAGCGAAAACTCCAGTTTCCAGTACACCACGCAGACGCGCAGGTTCGAGCCGTGCGTGCTCGACGTGTTTGACAACGGCGTGACCTCGTTGCACGGGATCAAGAGCCTGGAGCCCGGGATCATGAGCCACCTGCACTGGACCACGTGGCCCGTAACGGCGGCGGTGCAAACTTCAGAGGCGCTCGTGTCCGACGCCCAGGCTCGAATCGCGTCCGCGCTCAAGAACAGCGTCGACTCCTTGAACCAATACTACGCCCTGTACGAGACGCACTTGCCGATCCTACGCCTCGATATCAACGCGTACGTCAAGTCGTTGTTGGCACGTGACGAGATTGAGGAGGGTGAGGGTTTGCGGCTATTCCTCGGCGAGATTGCGAGCCACCGAGCCGGTCTCGCGTCGATCGTGAACACGGTGCCGAGGGTCCAGCGCGTCGGCGCGTTTCGCGTGCAGACCCACCACGTCCGGGAGTTTCTCATCGCCAAGTACGAGAACCTCATCGAGCGGTGCGTGCAGCTCGTGGCGGATGTTCCGATGAGGGTATGCGAGGAGGTTTGCCGCGTGTATAAGGAATTCAGCGCGAAGCTGGTGACTCCCGCGGAGGACCCGGAATCGGTTAAAGACGTCCGGGACCACGCGGATACCATACCGCTGACCGTGAACCAGCAAAAGGTGGTGTTGGACGAGGCGTACCCGTACCTGGACGCGCTCGAGGCGATGCGGCGGCCGTTGGACGACGCCCTCAGGAAGTTGCTGGCGGCGGCTCAATTTTTCCCTCGTCAGCTCGAGGACTCCGCCGCGGTGGTCGAGACACAGAACGCCGAGCTGATGCTCAAGTTCCAGGAGGACCAGGCGGCGGAGCAGGACGACTTCTGGAGCGCGGCTAAGAACCTGGAGACGACGGTGTCGGAACTCGGAGGGTTCACCGACATGGACGAATGCGAGGGCAACGCCGGGCGGGTTGAGGAATTACAAAAAGAGCTCAAGGAACTGCAGGCGAAGGCGGACCTGTACAACTCCAGGGAGGGCATGTTCGGCGCCAAGCAGACGGACTACGGCTCCATCAAGAAGATCGCCGACAGTTTAGATCCGTTCTACCAGTTTTGGACGTACGCGCATGGCTGGCGGGACGGAATGGATCGGTGGCGCGACGGGAGCTTCACGGAGCTCGACGCCGAGGCGATGGACCGCGACGTCACCGCCGCTTTCAAGGTTATGTTCAAGATGGGCAAGGCCTTCAACCAGCGCCAGCTGCCGGACTGCGCCAAGAACTGCGACGCGATTCGTGCCGAGATTGAAGCCTTCCGGGTGTACGTCCCGCTCGCGTTGGCGATGCGGTCGCCCGGCATGCGCGATCGGCACTGGGAGAAGATCGAGGCGGACGCGGGGCTATCGATTCCGGCGGCGGATCCCGAGTTCACTTTCGGCGCCGCGATCGAGATGGGGGTCAAGGCGAAGGAGGACGCGATCGTCGCGGTGTGTGACGTCGCCGGAAAGGAATACGGCATCGAGACGGCGCTGGAGAAGATGCACCGCGAGTGGGAAGGTATCGTACTCGAGGTGAAGGAGTATAAAGAGACTGGGACGTACGTCATTCGGATCGAGGATGAACACGCGCAGATGCTCGACGACCAGATCGTGATGACGCAGGCGATGTCGTTCAGCCCGTTCAAGGCGCCGTTCGCGGACGAGATTGCGACGTGGGAGGCGACGCTGCGGATGACGTCGGACGTGCTCGAGGAGTGGCTCGAGGTGCAGCGTTCTTGGCAGTACTTGGAACCGATCTTCGGCTCGGACGACATCATGGAGCAGTTACCGTTGGAGGGCAAACGTTTCGGCGCGGTTGACCGGCAGTGGAGGAAGACGCTGGTGATCGCCGAGGAGGACCCAGGGGTGATCGCCGCGTGCAACAAGAAGGAGCTGCTCGAGCTGTTCAGGGAATCCAACAGGGTTCTGGATGGCGTCCAGAAGGGTCTGGCGGAGTATCTGGAGATGAAGAGGCTTGCGTTTTCCAGGTTTTTCTTCCTGTCAAACGACGAACTCCTCCAGATTGTGTCGCAGACCAAGAACGCGCTCGCGGTGCAGCCGCACCTGCGCAAGTGCTTCGAGGCGGTGCACTCCCTGGACTTCGAGAAGGACTTGAAGATCACCGCGATGAACTCGGTCGAGGGTGAGAAGGTTCCGTTCGCCGAGCACATGTACCCCACCGGGCCGGTTGAGATTTGGCTCGGCCAGGTGCAGCGGATCATGATCAAATCGTGCAGACAGAGCATCATCGACTCACTCGTGGATTACCAGGCGCAGAAACGCGCGGCGTGGGTCAAGTGCTGGCCCGCGATGACCGTCCTAGCCGTCGGGTGCACCTACTGGACGTCCGAGGGCGAGAGCGCGATTAAAGCCGGCAAGTTGGCGAAATGGTTCGATAAAAACATCTCGCAGCTCGACGATCTCACCGATTTGGTGCGAGGTAAGCTCTCCAGGCAGGAGCGCGGGACCTTGGGCGCACTCATCGTCATCGACGTCCACGCGCGCGACGTCGTCACGTTGTTACGGGACCAGAAGGTGACCGAGCTCAGCGATTTCGATTGGGTCGCGCAGTTGCGTTACTACTGGGAGAATAGAGGTGAAGAGGAGGACGAGCGTGAGCACAAAGGGGAGCTCTACGTGAAGATGGTCCAGGCGACGCTTCCTTTCGGTTACGAATACCTCGGCAACCAGCCGAGGCTCGTGGTCACGCCGCTGACGGACAGGTGCTACATGACGCTGATGGGCGCGATGCATCTTAACCTCGGCGGCGCCCCCGCGGGACCCGCGGGTACGGGCAAGACGGAGACCACCAAAGATCTCGCCAAGGCGCTCGCGATGCAGTGCGTGGTTTTCAACTGCTCCGACGGCCTCGATTACCTCGCGATGGCCAAGTTCTTCAAAGGCTTGGCGTCCAGCGGCGCGTGGGCGTGCTTCGACGAGTTCAACCGCATCAACCTCGAGGTGCTCTCCGTCGTCGCGCAGCAGATTCTCACGATTCAGATCGCCATCCAGCAGAAGCAGAAGCGGTTCATCTTCGAAAACACCGAGCTCGACCTGGACGACCGGTGTTGCGTCTTCATCACCATGAACCCCGGCTACGCCGGCCGGTCCGAGCTCCCCGATAACCTCAAGGCGCTCTTCCGCCCGTGCGCGATGATGGTCCCGGACTATGCCCTCATCGGAGAGATTTCGATGATGTCCTTCGGGTTCAAGAACGCGAGGCCGCTGGCGAAGAAGATGGTCGCCACGTTCAAGCTGTGCTCCGAGCAGCTCTCCGCGCAGGACCACTACGACTACGGCATGCGCGCGGTCAAGTCGGTCATCACCGCGGCGGGTAACTTGAAGCGCGATTTCCCCGAGGATGACGAGGAGATTTTACTGCTCCGGGGTTTGATGGACGTGAACGTGCCAAAGTTCTTGGCGCACGACCTTCCGTTGTTCAAGGGTATCATCAGCGACCTCTTCCCCGGGTCGTCCAAACCCGAGGCGGACTACAAGGACCTCATGGGAAGTCTATCAATGTCCTGCGCCGAGCTCGGGATCCAGCCAGTCCCCGCGTTCATCGACAAGGTGATCCAGATGTACGAGATGACGCTGGTGCGACACGGGTTGATGTTGGTGGGTCCGACGGGCGGCGGCAAGACGATGAACTACCGGGCGCTGTCCACCGCGATGACCCGGCTCGCCAAGGGCGGCTCGAGTTTGTACAACAAGGTCAAGTACGTGGTGCTAAACCCTAAATCGATCACCATGGGCCAGCTGTACGGCGATTTCGACCCCGCGACGCACGAGTGGGAAGACGGCGTGCTGGCGTGTTACATGCGAGATTTGTCCGAGGAGCAGACGGTGGACAAGAAGTGGCTCATGTTCGACGGGCCGGTGGATGCCATCTGGATCGAGAACATGAACACGGTGCTGGACGACAACAAGAAGCTGTGTTTGGTGTCTGGTGAGATCATCCAGATGAGCGCGACGATGACGATGATGTTCGAAGTCGAGGACCTCGCGGTCGCGTCCCCCGCGACGGTGAGCCGCTGCGGGATGATTTACATGGAGCCGACGACGATGGGATTCACGCCGCTGCTCGATTCGTACCTGCAGTCGTTGCCCGACCTGTTCCAGCCGCACGTCGAGAAGTTCCGCGAGATATTCGAAAGCGTCGTCCCCGGCATGGACGGCATCGTCTTCTTCATGCGCAAGACGCTGAAAGAAACCGTGCCAACCGTGGATACCTGTTTAGTGCAAGGCGCGTTTAACCTGATGGCGTCGTTACTTAAGCGGTACGTCCGGGACCCGATGAAGGGCGACGAGCCCTTGAGCGGCGAGGAACGAAGGAACGCGGATAAAGCCGCGGTTCCCCTCTGGATCTTCTCCATGATCTGGAGCCTGTGCGCGTCGGTGACGGGACCCGGTCGGCCCCGGCTGGATGAATTTTTACGCAAAAAAGCCGAAGCTCACGATTTCGCCGCGTTCATGCCCCCCGAGGGCAAGGGCGACGCGAGCATGTACGAGTACTGCTACGACCAGGACAAGTGCAAGTGGGTGGAGTGGATGACCACGATACCGGAGTACAAGCCAAACCCCGACCAGGCTTTCGCGTCCATCATCGTCCCAACCGCCGACACCGTGCGGTACACGTACGTCATCGATAAGCTCCTGCTCAACGACAAGCACGTGCTGTGCGTCGGTGACACGGGCACGGGTAAAACTCTGAATGTCATGGACAAGCTCAACAACAACATGCCGGACCTGTTCGTCCCGATGTTCATGACGTTCTCCGCCAGAACATCCGCGAACCAGACGCAGGACTTTTTAGACTCGAAGATGGACAAACGGCGAAAAGGCGTGTTCGGGCCGCCGATGGGTAAAAAATACGCGATACTCATCGACGATTTTAACATGCCCATGCGGGAGAAGTACTTCGCGCAGCCGCCCATCGAGCTGCTGAGGCAGTGGATGGACCACGGCGGGTGGTACGAGCGCCACCCGCCGTGTCCGTTTCGGCGACTGCAGGATATGATCCTGGTCGGGTGCATGGGACCCCCCGGGGGCGGGCGTAACCCCGTGAGTAACCGCATGCTCCGCCACTTCAACTTCCTCAGCTTCACCGACATGTCGGACGAATCGTCCATCCGCATCTTCGACACCATCCTCAACTCGTACCTCAGCAAGAAGTTCGACGCCGACGTCGCCAAGCTGTCGCTGCCCATCTCGGAGGCGACTGTGCAAATTTACAACACCGTCAGGGCGGATCTACTCCCGACGCCGGCGAAGTCGCACTACACCTTCAACCTGCGCGATCTCGCCAGGGTGTTCCAGGGCTTACTCCGCCTGGACCCGCGCGCGGTGGCGGAGGACAAGAACGAGCTGTACGGGCTGTGGATGCACGAGAACCTACGCGTGTTCCAGGACAGGATGGTCAACAACGAGGACCGCGAGTGGTTCCGCGATTTGATTGATAAAACCGCGCGGGAAAAGCTTGGCGTCGGGTGGGACGAGGTGATGGCGTTGCCGGAGGCGACGCGGCCTCCCGAAGAGGCGGATAACGAGGACTGGGTCCCGCCGCCGAGGGTCGACAGGCTCATCTACGGCGACTAC
>Ga0315330_10002881_pt1 | contig 11828 bp, 14 predicted proteins | sample M140m34915metaG_FD_203453 | JGI IMG/M metagenome (GOLD analysis project Ga0315330, IMG submission 203453) | Ammonia-oxidizing marine archaeal communities from Monterey Bay, California, United States - M1 40m 34915 | ecosystem: Environmental > Aquatic > Marine > Intertidal zone | place: USA... | reverse complement strand
CGAACAGCCATTGGCTTGCGGCGGCTCATGCTGCCACCCCACGAACCTGAGTCCAGTATTGAGGGTTGATAGAACCACGATCGAACACCGCGTCCATGAGGTACTCGGCGTAGCTCATGTCATGCTGGTATAGTTCGCTCATACCTAGACGCTTGTAGTAACGCCACACCGAGCCATCGGTACCCTTGACATAGACATGAGCATCTTGGCCGTCAGTGATGGTGTTGCCAGCACTGATCTCCATGACCTCGATACGCGGTTCGTGGTTCGCGGGACGCGGATCACGAACGAGAGTCCACTCGTCCGTCTCGATGCCAAACATCTCCGCGAAGTACATGACCTCGTCCGCTCCGGTGAGCAGATCGCCGTGGTCGCCAGTGTCGCACAACTCGTTGTGGCGATAGACCGCGCCGTCGGCAGTTATTGCATAGATGGCAACATGAGTGCCACTATGCAATAAATTACCAGTTGCTACTTCAGTGATAGTGATGTTCATAATACTTACTCCTATTGATTGATTAATTGGTTACACCAATTGATCCGACGCGCTGCTCGCGTAGCGAGCGAGCCGTTTTTGGGACAAGGTTCCAGAGAGAAAAACAAAAACAAGGTTCAAGAATCGCGATTCGGGGATAGGGGTACGCGCTGGGGGCAGGTGGGAGATAGTGCGTCAGTAATACAGATACAAAAATGAAATTTTTTTTGAAAATTTTTTCTAACTACATGCTATAGTTCTTAGGTGGCCACTAAAGAAACTAATACCTGTACAGCATGCGGTATTGAAAAACCACTGACGGAATTCAATAAAGACCGTAACCAATGCATTCCTTGTAAGCTCAATAGATTCAATAAAAGAGCTTCAGGTTCGTATCAAGCTTTTTGTCGCCAGCTTTTATCAAACGCTAAACATGCACATAAGAAACGTATCGGAGCTGTGAAAGACCTGGAGTTCGAGTTAACCCCAGAAGAAGTCATAGCTAAGTGGGAGATACAAGAAGGTAGATGTGCACTCACCGGGTTATTCCTGACGCACCACCGTGATGGTAGTGGTTATAAAGAACACAACGCATCAATAGATCGGATCAATCCAAAACTCGGATACACAGTAGATAACATCCAATTAGTCTGTTATCGAATAAATTTGATGAAACATGCGCTTACTGAAGACATGTTTTACTGGTGGATTAAACATATTCACAATTTCTCTTGCGATTAAGTATTAGTAGAGCTAATATAATGTTATGGGTAGATACGTTTATACACTGATTGAAGGTCTTGATGACGCAATCATTGGTATTAACCATGTGGATGAAGAAGAAGTACTCGTTTATGACTTCGGAAAGTCTGTGCATCTACTAGTAATGGCTGGATTTAATCGTTTTGACGCTATTTCTCACATCGAAGAACTAGCCGCGAGCGACGATCCACGAGCGCCAATGTTTGTACATACGAGATATGAACCAGACGACTTTGAATGTGAAGGACGACCAGCAGACGCCACCCTCCATTGAGAATGGAGTGAGTGAGCATACGGTATTTGAATCAAATTTACCGTATATGGGCCTTAAAAAAGGTCAGCTGACCATGCAACAGGAAAAACTGGTCTCTTTGATATGCAGTGGCATGTCAATCGCGGCTGCTGGTCGCGGTGCGGGGTACGCGAGCCCCTCAACGGCGTATGCAGCACACAATTTGCCTGCTGTGCAACAAGCAATACAGTGGTATCGCGATGAAATGCGCGAAACGGTCAAATATACGACCGAAAATGCACACATGATGTACATGGAAGCGTATACCGCGTCTGCAAACGCGACAGAAATGAAGAATACGACCGATTCGTTAGTGAAACTGCACGGATTGGCTGCACCTGACAACGCGACGCAGGTGAATATCAATATAAATGGCACAAAGCAGCTCGAAAGAATGAGTGATGCAGAGTTGTTAAAGATCGCGGGCAAAGATATTGATTATCTTGAGCCTAAAAATGAGCGTTTAGAGCACGACACCGACGCATGAACTGTTGGACATGTAAGGATCAAGAGTTAATTTGGGGTGGAGATCACGATTTGGAAGATGAATCGGATGCATATTCGATCGTCTCCAATTTTTCGTGCCCTAAATGCGAAGCTCATGTTGAATTTTATACACCTCGGGAGATTGACGATTTCATAAATGACAGAAGTCAATAAGATCGAATGTGTTCGTTGTAAAGCAAAGCATGTCGAATCTCTTTTCGCGGGGGACGATCGACTTTGCGTCTATTGTAAAGCAGATATACATGAACAAGGCCCAGCAGCAGCAACACCTGAAGCTGACCAGGCACCAGTTGAAGCATCAATTGAGGAAAAAGCAAAGGCTGAACTTGCGCTTAGATTCCTTACAAGAAAAAGACTGCTCCCATTTGTCGAGAGATTCAATCCCGACTACCACGCGGGGTGGGTTCATAAAGATATATGTCAACGCCTGGAACAGTTTTCTCGAGACGTTGCGGAGAAAAAATCTCCGAGATTAATGCTGTTCATGCCACCGAGACACGGGAAAAGTACGTTAGCCAGTGTCGCGTTTCCTGCATGGCATCTAGGGCGCAATCCACAACACGAATTTATTAGTTGTTCGTATTCAGGATCTCTTGCTATGGCGTTTAGCCGGAAAGTAAGGGGCCTACTACGAGAAGAGGGTTATAAGGCTGCTTTTAAGTCGCGCCTAGACCCTACATCACAATCAGCAGAAGCATGGCTAACAACAGACGGCGGCGGTTACGTTGCTGCGGGTGTTGGCGGTGGTATCACGGGTAAAGGGGCCCATATTTTATTAATCGATGACCCAGTTAAGAATAGGGAGGATGCGGAGAGCCAAAACAACCGCGACAGCAACTGGGACTGGTATACCTCGACTGCTTACACACGTCTCGCTCCTGGTGGCGGTGTGCTTGTTATTCTCACTCGTTGGCATGACGATGATCTGGCTGGGAGGCTACTAAAACAAGGTGCAGAAGGCGGTGATGATTGGGAAGTTGTTAAATACCCAGCGCTCGCAGAAGAAGAGGAAGAGTTCAGAGAGGTAGGTGAAGCGCTGCATCCTGAGCGTTACGACGTTGAAGCGTTAAAAAGAATAGAACGCGCAGTCGGCCCCAGGGACTGGTCTGCGTTGTATCAACAGAACCCGGTTGCGGACGACGGCGACTACTTTACTCGGGAAATGATTCAGTACTTTGATCCCGAAGATATCGACATGGATCGTATGAAGTTCTATGCCGCATGGGACTTGGCGATCGGTAAAAAGGATAGGAATGACTATACGGTGGGTATGGTCATCGGTGTTGATGAGTTTGATCAATTATTTGTTTGTGATGTCGTAAGAGGCCGCTTTGACGGCTTCGAATTAGTAGAACAGATTTTGGATCTTTATGAGCTATGGAAACCAAGCATTATAGGGATCGAAAAAGGCCACATAGAAATGGCTCTCGGACCTTTCCTCGAAAAGAGGGTAAGGGAAAGGGGTTTATATGAAGCCTATTTTAAAGACCTGAAAACAGGCCGCCGTGATAAAGAAGCTCGAGCTAGAGCTATTCAGGGTCGTATGCAACAAGGGATGGTATTCCTGCCTAGGGATGAAGTCTTTACAGGTCCGCTCGTTGCTGAGTTATTGAGGTTTCCTAACGGAGTGCACGATGACCAGGTGGATGCGTTGGCATGGCTGGGTCTAATGATGACGGAGTTCGCAACATTCCACGAGCCTGTGGTCCATACGCCAAGTTGGCGCGATAAATTACCTGGGCTTATGTCTTCTAAACGATCCAAATCAGCAATGAGCGCATAAACATGGCTAAAAAACAGAAAAGACTCTCACCAGAGCAAGAAGAAATCATAACTGAAACGCAATGGGCACGTTATACAAGAGCTAGAGACAACGGACACCTAGACTATATTGATATGGCGAAGAGGTGCGACGCCTATTATCAAGGAGAGCAATGGGATGAGTTTGATATTGCTGCGCTAGACGCAGAAGGACGACCCGCACTTACCGTTAACACTATTCTCCCTACCGTAAATACAATTCTAGGCGAGCAATCAAGCAGACGAGCTGACGTACAGTTCAAACCTCGTAGAAAAGGTACTGAAGAAGTCGCCCATACATTAACAAAACTGTATATGCAGATCGCCGACAACAATAAGCTCGACTGGGTTGAGCAACAGGTCTTCAGTGACGGCTTAATTATGGATGGTCGTGGTTATTTTGATGTAAGAATCGACTTTAGTGACCACATAGAAGGTGAAGTTCGCATCACGGCTAAAGATCCGTTAGACATATTAATAGATCCTGATGCAAAAGACGCAGATCCTAAGACCTGGAATGAGGTCTTCGAAACTAAGTGGATGACATTAGATGAGATAGAAGAGCGATATGGCGAAGGTAAAGCTAATGCACTCCAGTTTATTGCTGAGAACGGCATGTCATTCGGCCCTGACTCGGTTGAATACGAAGAGCAACGATTCGGTGACATCGATATAGATGCCTACACAGGGCAACATGTGCCCTCTGAAGATGACTATAAAAACGTAAGCGCATTACGGGTGGTGGAAAGACAGTATAAAAAACTTGCGAAAGTCACTTGTTTGGTTGACCCAGTAACAGGCGACCAAAGAGAAGCACCTGAATCTTGGTCTGATGCCAAGATTAAGAAGTTTGCTAAGCAGTATGACCTCGAGTTATACCCAAAAATGAAGAAGAAAGTACGATGGACAGTCACATGTGACAAAGTCGTTTTACATGACGATTGGTCACCCTACCAAGAGTTCACTATCGTTCCGTTCTTTTGCTACTTCCGACGTGGCCGTCCTTTTGGTGTAGTTCGTAACTTATTATCACCACAAGAACAGCTCAATAAGATTGCTTCACAAGAACTTCACATTGTTAATACCACAGCTAATAGCGGCTGGATGGTAGAGTCAGGCTCCCTTGTTGGTATGACAGCCGATGATTTGGAAGAGCACGGCGCAGAAACAGGCTTAGTGCTTGAGTATGCTCGTGGTACACAACCACCAGTTAAGATCACACCTAACCAAATACCTACCGGCTTAGATCGTATCGCACAAAAAGCAGCCGCTAATATCAAAGCTATCTCAGGTATTAACGACAGTATGTTAGGTAGTGATAGTGCCGAGGTATCTGGAGTAGCTATCCAGGCTAAACAGAACCGTGGCGCGATCATGATCCAGGTGCCATTGGATAACCTCAAGAAGACCCGTCAATATTTAGCAGAAAAGATATTAGAGATAGTACAAACATACTACTCAGAAGAGCGTGTAATACAGATCACCAACGAAGAAGATCCTCTCAAACCTCGAGAAGAGATGGTAATTAACCAGCAAACTGCAACAGGTGAAATCGTCAATAACCTTACTTTGGGTGAGTACGATGTGGTTATAGCAACAGCACCGGCTAGAGACTCCTTTGATGAAGTACAGTTTGCGGAGGCACTCAGTCTTCGTAATGCAGGTGTTGCTATCCCAGATGACGCTATCGTTGAATACAGCCATTTGGCGCGTAAAGGCGAGCTTGGTAAACGTATCAGAATGCTTACAGGTCAAGAACCACCTACACCTGAGCAAGCACAGGCTATGCAGGCGCAACAACAGATACAGATGCAGCAGGTACAACTCGAGCTGGCTAAGATGCAAGCAGAAGTTGTCAAACTACAATCTGAAGCAGAGCTTAATGAGACTAAAGCAGAGCAGATGGAAGTTGGCTCTAATCTTAGCATTGCCGAAATCCAGTCGAAACTCAAAATGGCTCAAGATCAGCTACAACTACGACGTGAACTCTCAGGCCAAACTAATGAGATTAGACGTTCACAAGCAGAAACATCTGCTGCTACCAAGATTGCAACAACAGCAATGCAACAGGCCAGAAATAGCGGCCTAACCCAACCACCCAAACCACCACAGGATCAAAAATAGGACTTGACTATGAGTGATAAAGAAGAAAGCGCAACTGTAGAAACATTTGATGTCATGCCAGGCGCAGACCGCCCAATGGATGATGATGTAGATGTAGATATGGACTTAAGTTTTGAAACACCACCGGAAGAACCAGTTGTTGCCGAGGCTGAAGCAGAGGAACCTACTGCTGAAGTTGAGGAGGCCGTTGAAGAGACCGTTGAAGTCGCCGAGGCAGAAGGTGATGACGACGAACCAAATACGGATGTACCGCCGGTCGAAGAAGAAGTACCAGAAGAGGTACAAGAACCATTACCACTTGCCGCTGAAGCCGAAGAAAAGCCACAGCTTAAGCAGCCAATGGTGCCTAAGTCTCGCTTGGATGAAGTGTTACAAAAGCAAAAAGTACTCCAGAAACAAATTGAAGAAATGAACGCACAGAAAGCCGCCGAGGAGAAAGCCGAAGCACCTGAAGAGTATGACTTTGATGCAAAAGAAGTTGAGTATCAAAACCTAGTTCTCGATGGTGAGTCACAGAAGGCAGCTAGCTTACGCCGTGAGATACGCGCAGCCGAAAGAGCACAAATAGAGTACGAGTTTAACGAAAAAGTCACCAACACGGTGACAAAAGACCGCGAAATGAGTGCTTTACAGCAAGCAGCGACGACTATGCAAGAAGCATACCCCGTGTTTGACGTTAACTCTGATCAGTTTGATGAGGGAATAACTAATGAAGTAGTGGAGCTTCGTAATGCATTCATATCTAGCGGATATAACGTCGTTGAAGCCTTGAGTAAGGCAGCTAACTTCGTGATTAAAGATAGAGGTTTAGATGCTGCAGAAGCACCTGCGTCTGAAAAGCCAAATATTGCACAGCCGGTTGATGAAGTAGCTAAAAAACGAGCCGAAGTAAGTAAGAAGTTAAAAGCCGCTCAAGCACAACCACCTGAGTTACCAGGCGAGAGTGCTGCTAACCACGGCGAAAAGGCCCTTGATATCGCTTCATTAACAGAAGAGGAGTTCGATGCACTGCCGGAGGCAACACTCAAACGCCTTAGAGGCGATATTATTTAGGAGCAATTATGCCTACAAAGCATCCTACTAAACGTAAAAAGGACTCCCGCCTCGCAAGGGCGGGGGTAAGTGGTTATAACAAGCCAAAAAGAACACCAAGTCACCCAAAGAAGTCTCATATTGTTGTAGCTAAACAGGGTGATACGGTGAAAACAATTCGATTTGGACAACAAGGTGTAAAAACCAATCAAACGGTTGGGCAGCGTAAAGCATTCAAGTCCCGCCATGCTAAGAATATATCGAAAGGTAAACTCTCAGCGGCTTACTGGTCTGATCGTGTAAAATGGTCGCCCAGTAAAACTAAATCTCCTTCCAAGAAATGGAAGAAGGGGTCGTAATGGCCGGTACTAAACACCCAACAAAACGCAAGAAAACTTCAGGAACTGCAACAAAACGTGACCCTGCCAAATGGGCAAGGGCTAAAGCTAAGGCGAAAGCTAAAATGGGCGGTAAACATTCTGCTCGAGCAATGCAGTTAGCAGTTAAATACTATAAGGAAATGGGTGGTACATACGCCGGTAAGAAAAAACCAGCTAACAAACTAAAGAAATGGTCAAAAGAAGACTGGGGTTACACTGGTAAAAAGGGCGCATCACGTTACTTACCTAAGAAAGCACGAGAGGCGTTAACACCAGCAGAGAAACGCGCAACAAATCGTAAAAAGGTTGAGGATACAAAAGCTGGAAAACAGTTTAGTAAACAACCTAAAAAGGTTGCCAAGAAAACAAAACGCTATCGATAATTATGAAATATTAATTATTTTGTTGCACAATAATATTAGTAGTGCTAATATTTAGAAAATTCCGTCCGTCACTACGATATGTGGCCGTCCCGTAGACGTAAAAAACGTATTCGCCTACACGAGGCGTAAAACTTGTCGAGATCGCTTCTCGTAAATCAGCGCTAGTTCGTCCACTTCACGATAGAAGTAACGGATTAGCCGCTCCATTAAGTCGGCTAATAGGGTGGCGTATGCCACAAATTTTATTCGTCTATTTATGGAGACAATTATGTCTAATCTTACTCAATATAGCTCGACCAACTTTGGCGGGTTAACAGGCGACCAGCTTCAGGCTTGGTCACGTAGTTTCTGGAAAGTTGCTCGCAACAATTCCTTCATTAATCAGTTTGCTGGAACAGGCTCAAATGCTATGGTTCAGCGTGTTACTGAACTTACTAAATCTTCAAAAGGCACAAAAGCTAACATTACGTTACTTGCTGACATGATTTCAGACGGTATCACCGGCGATAACACGTTAGAAGGCCATGAAGAAGCGTTACGCGCCTTCGATATCAGCATTCAGTTGGATCAATTACGATTCGCTAACCGAATTGCTGGCCGTTTAGAAGATCAAAAAACAGTTGTTAATTTCCGTGAACAGTCTCGTGACACTCTTGCTTATGCAATGGCTGATCGAATTGACCAATTAGCGTTTTTAACTCTCTCTGGCTGTGATTACACACTCAAAAATAATGGTGCTCTACGAACTCCATCTGCTACGGCAGGTCACGATCTTGAGGATCTTGAGTTTGCATCAGATGTATCTGCTCCTACTTCAGCACGTTCTATGTGTATTAATAGCGCAAGTGAAGCTGGTAACGGTCTTTTGTCTGCAAGTGGTGCTAACACTGCTAGCTTCTCTTCATTCGATACAATGGGCTATCGCCACATTGTTGAGTTGAAAGCCTACGCTAAAGATAACTACATCCGTGGTATCCGTGGCGCTGGTAACCAAGAAATTTTCCATATGTTTGTGACTCCGCAGCAAATGGCTAAATTGAAGTTAGATAGTGACTTCTTAACTAACGTCCGTAACGCTGGTGTTCGAGGCGAGCAAAACAGCTTGTTCTCTGGCTCTTCTAGCTTAATGGTAGATGGTGTGATGATTCATGAGTTCCGTCATGTATTTAACACTGTTGGTGCTACTGCTGGTGCTGGTTCCGGCGCAAATGCTGGTGATCCTGGCTACAAGTGGGGTGCTAATGCAGATGTAGATGGTGCTCGTGCATTGTTCTGCGGCGCACAAGCCCTTGCTATGGCTGATATCGGCAACGCTGATATGACAGAAGATACTTTCGACTATGGTAACCAATCAGGTATCAGTGTCGGTAAGATCTTCGGTTTACGCAAACCTAAGTACCATGTAGGTTCTGGAACTTCCGGCAACGTACAGGACTTCGGTGTCATCACAGTAGACACAGCGCAATAAGAAGCCATTAAAACCCCCTCGCTTGAGGGGGTTTTTCCTTATTCTTTCCAGGACCCCCTTCGGGGGGTACTTTTTTAAAGGACAATAAAATGCCAAGACGAAAGTTTGAATCCCAAAAAGCCTACAGAGAGCGTATCACTAAGCGAAAAAAAGAAACCGCAGGTAAATCTGTAAGTCAGCAGCTCAGTGACACAGGCAAAGCTCTAAAAAAATCTGCTACTAGTGTTAAGAACAAAGTTAAAGATGCAACTGGTATGGCGCGTAAGACCGTCAAAACAAAAGGGGGTGATTACAAAGTCTACGGAAAAGATACCAAGAAGGCTAAATCTTTCCGTGCAGCATACGCTGCCTCTACAGGTAAAACATTCACTTGGAATGGCAAAAAATACAAGTCTAAAGGCGCCGATAAGGCTCCAGCAAAGGCTAAAGCTGCTCCAAAGAAACAATCATCATTAATAAAGACAAAATTAGGGCCAGTTAAAAAGAAGAAAAAGACTAATTTTATTGATCAGGCCAGTCCTAAGTTAAAAGCCAACGATGGGACCACAGTTACCAAAGAGGACCTTGCGGCTATTAGAAACAAACCTAGGTCTACACGAATGACTCAAGCCCAGCGTAGACTAGCTAAATCTGATGCACGGGCGAAAGCAGAAAGAGAAGCTAAAAAAGTTAAGAACAAAAACCCGCGTTCACGCCGCCAAATCAGAACAGGAAGATAACATGAAAGTAGTCAGTGATGTAGATTTATATGTGTCTACAGATTGGGGCGCAGTAGCTCGATTACAGGCAGGTGTCCCCGTTGAGTATGGCGAAAAACTAGCATTAAGATGTATCGAAGAAGGCGCAAGAGTGGTTGAGGACAAACCTCAACCAGTCGAGCCTGTACAAAATGAAATAACAGCATTGTCAACTGTTTTAGAAAATATGATGGATGCAGGTAATCCAGCGGATTTTAAGGCAGATGGGTACCCAAAAATCAGCGCAGTAAAAGCTGCGTTAGGCAGACCATGTACATCAGATGAAGTATCTGAAGCGTGGGAAGCCATATTAAATTCTTAGAGAGTAATTATGAGCGTAACAGTTGATAGTGTAATTGATAAGGTTCAAATAACACTCCAAGATACTACTGGTGTTAGATGGCCTGAAAGTGAATTAGTGTCTTGGGTTAATGATGCTCAAAGAGAAATTGCCTTATTAAAACCTGACGCATCGGCTGTGAATGCAAACGTAACACTCGCTGAAGGTACTCTGCAGACAATCCCTTCAGATGGGAATAGATTGCTTAAAGTTATTCGTAATACAGATGCTGACGGTAAAGGCCAAAGATCAATCCGATTAGTTAAACAAGAAGTTTTAGATTCACAAACACCATCCTGGCATGACGAAAATGTAACTGGTGAAGCAGCACATAGTACTGAAGTTAAACACTATGTTTATAACGAAGAAAACCCAAGAAACTACTATGTGTATCCAGGTGCAGACGGCGCGGCAGTAAAAATAGACATTATTTATTCTGCTAACCCTGCAACGGTTATAACTGGAGCACCCGCAGCTGCCTGGGCTGCAGGTGTGTATACATATTCAGCAGGAGCAGGCAGTGAGATATATGTTGAGTATAACCAACTCAAATATAAATTAATTTTAACCACTACTGCGGATGCAGAGGATGGACCTGGTGGCACTGATTCGGCAACACATTGGCAATTAGTAGGGCGCGTATATTTAGCTGTACCAGATATCTACGCCAACGCAGTAATGAACTATGTTCTTTATATGGCTTATATGAAGGACGCCGATTTTGCAGCAAACGCACAAAGAGCTTCGACACATTATCAGTTGTTTAATGCAACCGTAATGGGCAAAACAAATACTGATGAGTCTACTTCACCTAATCAAAAAGCAAACCCACAAAGTCCTATGGTAGGTGCTTAATATGGCAGTATCCTATGAGGATTTACTCCCTAACATTATCCCTATGGTGCCAGGTTGCAGTGACAGCCTCATTATTCAAAGTATACGTTCATCGGTTGTTGAGCTGTGCGAAAAAGCCGAGGTCTATCAAGTTGAACTCGATCCTATTCAAGCAGCATCAGGTATTTATGATTATGAGCTTGATCTACCACAAGGCACTTCATTAGACAAAGTTCTGTCCGTCGTATGTGATGGCGTTGATCTTGAACCTATTACTCCAGCACTACTCGAACAACGTCTTCCTAAATGGCGTGAGAATACAGGTAAACCAGAGTATTACGTCAAGTTAAACGCTACGACTATAAGAGTTGTTCCAGTAACAACTTCTGCAGCAACAATTATCGTAAGAGCTATCGTTAAGCCCTCACATACAAGCACCAAGTGCAATGCTGAGATTATGAATGATTATAGAGACACTATTGTTAATGGCGCTCTATATAGATTACTTAGATTACCAAGCAAAGATTGGACAGATTATTCAGGTGCTGGTGTGTATGGCACTTTATTTTCTGAAGGTGTGACCCACGCAGAGCGACGCGCAAGGTCAGCAGATACAGGTGTAGCAAGGAAGGTAAATTATGGTGGATTGCAATCTAGAAGAAGGCTTAGAGGCTACAGAGCCCCGCGTTACAGA
>Ga0315330_10002880_pt1 | contig 11831 bp, 7 predicted proteins | sample M140m34915metaG_FD_203453 | JGI IMG/M metagenome (GOLD analysis project Ga0315330, IMG submission 203453) | Ammonia-oxidizing marine archaeal communities from Monterey Bay, California, United States - M1 40m 34915 | ecosystem: Environmental > Aquatic > Marine > Intertidal zone | place: USA... | reverse complement strand
AACATCATACTTTGTTCTTATGATCGCAGACTGTTGATCTATAAATTCTTGATTGTTTTCGATCCAATTGTTATCGTAGTTTGAGAAATATTCATCCGATTGGATTAATTCTAGGTAGGTTTGTTGCGCGAGTTCTTTTAACTCGTCTTCATCTAAAGTATCTCTGGTTCTTCTGTATTTACCACTTCCACCAACACCAAGAAAACCATCATCGGTTTCGTATAGGTATTCTGTTTGTACATTATCACCAGCTGTTAGTGTGACACCTCTTTTTTTAAGATTTTCTATTTGTTCTTCAGTAAGATCTGTATTGTAAAGATCATCTTCTTGTCTTTTTATTAATGTTTCTGCTTTTATTCTTATATCATCATCAGTAGCTTTAGAACCAGTATATGGAAGCATACCTTTATCATACATTTTTTTCATGTACTCTTTAAAGTCCATGTTATATTTTACAGCAGATTCTTCTAATTTTTTTCTTTCAAGAATGACCCCATCCATGATAAATTGATAATTATTATTTGCTCTATTAACATTTTTGTTTGTTATAGCTTCATTTTTTTTATCTTGATATTTATCAGTTTTTGTTAAAAGATAATAAGCATTTTTAAGTATCGAGGCTGGGCCCGTTGGAATAGGTATTGACATTATTTTTCATTTAATCGTTAGGATTTAAGGGGTCTTTGTCTTTTAATCGTGAGGATTATAAGGATCTTTTTCTTTTTTAGTTACTTCGCTTGGCCAGTAACTAGGATCTACGCCCGCATATCTGTATAGATCTTGTATTGCATTTGGACTATTTACGTTAATTCTAGATTCTTCCTTCCATTGGTCACCAGAACTTTTTTCTATTATTAATATTGCTGAATCATTTTCATCAAATCTTATATTCCAACCAGTTCCAAATAGTCTGGTTAAACTACTTGTATCTCCGCCTGGTTCTAAATTGATAAAAGCATCATCAATCATTTCTATTTTTTTAGCAGCTTTTCTTTCTGTTACAGTTCCACCTTTACTGCTATTACTAGGTGATACCTTTCTTTGACTAGCGCCAGTTTGTGATTGCTTAACCAAAACTTTCATATAGTTATCTACAACAAGATCTCTTAATTCAGCAAATGAAAGATCACCAGAGTTATAACTTTGTAAAGCTTTTGACATTATTTCGTCATTAGCCATAACAATATCACCTACTAAACCATCATGTAATATTGACATTATACCAGCATTACCAGATTGATCAATCATTTGTTTTAGTTTATTAGCATATTGAAAATATTGTATACCATCAGTGACTAAAGGTATACCTGTTTTTAAAGCGTTTTGATAAACTGTAGAACCCATTTTCATCATAGCATCAGCTGTTTGATAATCTTTTTGATAAAAATCAGGTAAATCATTTAAAGATATTTCACCATCTTCTCCTACAAAATTCAAGTTACCATTGTCATCTATATTTATTTCGTATTCTTCGTTAAATATACTTCTTAACATGTTAACATTAGCTATATTTTCACCATACAATGAAGTTGTTTGACCTTCTATAGATTCTACTACAGATGTTTTTGTTTCACCATATAGTTTAAACTGTTGATCTAGGTTTGTAAAAGTGTTTTTTATAGCGTTCATTTTAGCAACTGTTTCTATATAACCTTGTGATCCAACTTCCATTTCATCTACGTTATTAGCAGCTTGTACGTATTCCATTTTTTTGTTTGTCAAAAACTCTGATAATTTACCTTGATATTTTGCGGGTATTGCAGACATATCTACATCCGCGGGTAAACTTTTTAAATATTTTCTAAGCTTATTCTCGTAGTGATTTCTAACGGTAGCAGCGGGATCAGCACCACCTTGGCCTTTAGTAGCTTCATAATAACCTCGATCGAAAGCGGACATTGGATTTACTGATTTTCCTGCTGCAAAAGCAGCATCATATATTCTACTCATATTTTAAATTTTAAAGTGGTGTAAGATCACCAATAGCGGTACCAGCAATATCACCAAGACCACTAATAGCCATTTGATCATGTGCTGCTTTATTGGCGTTAGCTCCTTGTAGTGCTTGACCACTAGTTTGCATTAAAGAATCTATTTTACTCATTTCAGCTTGTCTTGACATTATCTCTCCTTCTCTATTCAATTTTTGTAAGTTTGCTGCTTGTCCTCTTTCGTTTGCTTGGTTAGCAGATTCTTGTTGACCTATACTAGCTGCTGCTTGTTGAGCATTTTGAGACTGTTGTTGTGACATGGCTTGCGCTAAAGCAGCAATACCACTACCACCCGCAGCTTGACCAAACTGATCCATTGTGTTAGCTTGTGATTGCATTTGCTGTTGTTTAATCATATCAGCTTGCTGAGTATTAACAGTAGCATCTTCATATACGTTTTCCATATTTGCATATGGATTAGAAGTGTCCATGTTTTCATATCTTTGCTTTTGCAAATCGTAAGCTCTTTGAGCTCTTTGTTGCTCTCTTTTTCTTCTTCCTCCACCTATTAAACCGATACCAGCTTTAACTAGTCCACCGGCCATAGCAGCTGCAATAGGTGCGAATTTTAACGGTGATTCACCGATTCTGTTTTTCATCTTAATTGTTTCTATTATAATTACACATTATTTACTACTTTCAAATACTTCCGACCCAACGCTAAATAATTCAGCTTTAGATGTAGAATTGTTTATAAACTCAACTTCAGCATAATAACCTAATAAACTAGCCATATTAGCTCTATTATCTTTACCAAACAATATAAAACTTGATGATGTAGGTAAAGGTGTAGTATTAGCTATAGTGGCTGTTATTGCATTAGTTGCATAGTTTATAGCTGTTATAGCTCCTATTTCAACTATAGTACTGCTAAACGGCTGTGCTTCACCATTAGCTAGCGTATGATTAGCTGTATTAGCATAATACAAAGTATCACCTATTTGCACTAGCTCATTTATATCTATGGTAAATGTTAAAGTTAAGTTTGGCATATTTATTTATTTATTTTAACAACTTGATCCGTTGGTACTATTTATAGAGTCAGCAGCTGAACTATAAGTTACTGCATTTTTAATATAAACACTTTCTAGTTGTCCACTTACATTAGTATCTAATATCTTACCTCCACCAAAATCAGTACCAGTACAACCAGCAATTTTTAGAACAATTCTAACAAAATCATTTACAGCGAAACATCCACCTGGCATCACCGCTACGTTAGTACCATTACAGTAATGCGTAGGACTTGCGTAATATATAACTCCAGAAGCACTTCCATCGGAATTATATACTTCTATTTTCCATGTTGTTGATTCAGTTACGTCTGTTACTGTTATTGTAAATTGTTTTTCAAAATATAATCCAGCAGCATCAGTAGATCTAACCCTAATAGAGTAAGAATTTTTAACTTCATAGTCAAATACCGCGCTGTTTCTTAAGTTGGCACCACTAATATTAAACGAAGCGTTATCAGTACTACCTGTACCAGACACTAAAGTATAAGTGTGAGTATCTCCAGCGTCAGCATCAGTTGTAGATAATGCACCAATTATAGTGTTAATAGCTGTATTTTCTGCTTGAGTAGCTGCTGATAAAGCTATATCAGTAGGTGCTTCATTAACATTAGTAACAGTTACCGTAAATGCTTTTTCAAAGTATTTATTGTCAGATGATCTAGTAACTCTAATTCTACATAGATATGTGTTGTTTGAATCACCATCAGCTGGACTTTCAAAATTACAATCATTTGTCATTCTTAACACATGTGTATTTGCATCTGACATTGCTAGATTAAATTTAGCATTATCAGTACTACCTGTACCTGAAACTAACGAATAAACATAATTACCTCCTACGTAGGCTTGATCAGGATCAGTAGCTGTTAATGTTCCTATTACAGCATTAACACCAGAGTTTTCAGCTAACGTATTAGCTGATAAAGCTATATCAGTTGGATCATCTGCAACAGCCGCTATATTAAGTGTAGCTGTAGCTGTATTACTATCTCCATAACCATCATTAACTTTCCAAGTAAATGTAACATTAGTATTATTATTTGAAGCTGGTGTATATGTGATAGCACCCGTTGATGCATTTACTGAACCTAAAGTTCCATTTGCACCACTGTTATCAGCAACAATAGAGTAAGTTAAAGCATCACTGTTAGCATCACTAGCATGTGCAGATAAATCTATTACTAAAGCATTATCCTCTGTACCATTAAATGTTGCATTAGCAGCTACTGGAAGAGTGTTTGCTTGAATAAATGAATCTACATTCACATTTATAATAGTATCTGCAGTACCTATTTTCCAACCATACCAATCAGTTCCTGTAAGAGTTAATAGTTGATTAGCATTACTACCACTATCAGCTGATCTTGTAGCTGTTAATGTACCTTGAGCAATTGTTGCCGCGGTTGCATCTCCTGGTGTTATGCTAAAATCACTAGAACTTAACGTTATAGTGTTTGCAGAAGCATTAGGAGCTTTAAAGATAAATTGATGATTATCATCAAGAACAATACTAAAGTTAAATTCAGCACTGTTATTATCCTCATTTTCACTACCAGCAAAACCATAAGTTGAATTAGAACCAGCACTTTGTGTTATTGCCGTACCAGCATAATTAGTATATGCTATTGTTTTACTTTGAAAAGTACCTCTTTCTGTAGATGTTGCATTTACAGTTATACTCTTGTTACCAGCTCTAGCCACCGTAAAAGGATGTGTTTGTGTTAAAGCTAAAGAGGTCGGTGAAACAGCAGCCAATGTAAACGTATAAGTAACATCAGCTGTTACAGTTGGAAATGTAAACTCTATTTCATTGAAACCACCACTTGATATAGTTTGCTCTCCACTATCTGTTGAAGAGCTTGTAAAATCTTTAGTTGTAAAATTATATGTATGACTATCACCTGTTCTTGTTACGGTTAACTTGTATTTAGCACCAACATCACCATATACTTTAAGAGTTCTTTTCTCTAAAGTATATCTACCGGTAGATGTATCAAAGCTATAACTATTTATATTGTTAGTTCCTGTTGGTACAGCCACTGCTACTGCTGATATTGCGATTACGTCATTTAAATCATCTTCTAAAGGTATTATACCGTCTACGTTAAAAGTTTTACTATTTAAATTACCACTACCATCGTTACTTGTGGTAGATGTAATTACATAGTTACTAATATCACCAGTTGTCACAGATATTGTGGGTTCTGTACTAAAATAGTAATTAGTATTAGCTGTTACTGTTTTAGTAAACAAATCTTTTGTAGTACCAGTTGTGTCTGTACCTGTATAAGCTACGTTCGATGCCGCACCACTAGCATTAGTAGCTGTTGTAGTAACTGCACCGGCTAATGTTTTTGGTTGGTCTTGATCTAATATAGCTGAACCATCTATATCTATAACAAAAGTAGTATCAACAGAATAAGAACCTGAGTCAGTAAGATCACAAGTTACTGTTATAGTATTATTAGCAGCATAAGGAGTTCCTGAGTCTGCTAAAACTATACTTGCTATTCCAGTTGGAGGTGATTGTTTTGTAAAATCAGCAGCCCTAAGAACATATCCCTCGTCTGGTGTTATAGTTAAAACCTGATTAGCAACACCACTTCCTATTTGCGATCCTTTAGCTACAGTTACCTGTGATGAATTTATTGTACAGTTAAATAATCCCATGTTAAAAATTTAAATCATCTTGATTTTCTTCTATTGTTAATACCACTGATGTATTTGCGGTTCCAGAAACTCCACCAGCTGGTAATCCTATACCTTGAACAGAAAATTCATTTGTATCAAGATTACTTAATGTTGTAGTAGTTCCTTGTATAAAATTAAACCATTTACCTTCTTTATCTTGAAAATCTTTAATCTGACCATCTTGTAAGTCAGAAACTATAGTATCTGCCCACCAGCCTGATTTTGCGTCTTTATTAAAAGGATTATTGTCTACATCTGAAGAATCGTTAAATACTCTAGCTTGACTACCTTCGTAGTTTAATGTTTTATATGATTTTATAGAACCTGGAGAATCATTAAATATAAACTTAATACTAGAGTTATACTGAGTACCATAAAAATTATTCCTTGTTTCATTATCATGAACCCATAAATCAGCATTTTTAAAAGTATAATACTTGTTATTTAAGCTAACACCCTGTTCTTGTAAATAACTTTTTCTACTAGCCCAAGCGTTTGTTGTTTCTTTAAATGATACTGTGTTGTGGTTTAATGTAATGTTATATTCTTTTTTAATATCATCATAACTACCAATTATGTTCGTAGAAGCCGCTAGATTGTCTCTAAAGTAATCTTCCATACCATAACGTGATATAGGTTCAAGACCATCAGCAGATAATCTTAGAACTACACCTCTTGCTTTATCTGAAAAATAAGCTCTATAACCATATTGTGCATATGATTCTGGATTTTGACTTATACCAAACTCACCCGTATAAGGGTTTGGTGCACCTAATACTTTTGATGACATTGTAACTTGTTTGCTACCATCAGCCGTAAATAATATATCTTTATTAGTAGGTATTTTAAAACATTTATCCTCACATAGAACATCTAAACCACCGTGTCTATGTCTCATTAATTGTATTGATCCGTAAACCGGGTTAATACTTTGTGTTATGTCATCAGCTTGAATAAACTGATTTGTGTTATTGGTTCCGCTTATAGAGTTATATAAACCAGAAAATATAACTTGATTTGTTTTTCTTTCTTCTGCATAAGGTGTGTCTAAAACCGTAGATGCTTTAATACCTTTCGACATTTTATTAGCATTAAAATCATCTCTTATTCTATCAGATTCAACACCATTAGCAAAACTAAAACAGTTTGAATAATCTAACGTTTGTTCACCACCATGAACAGATTTATTAAAAGCTTGACTTGATTCGTAGAATAAATTTAAATCAGGTAAATCACCTTTAGGTTCTGTTTCAAATATAGCTGGATTATCACTTGTAAAACCATTTTCATCACCAGTAGCATAAACATCTAAAAATTCTATTTTAGTTGCATTTGCTTTTGATGTTTTACCATTATCTTCTGGTGCCCAAATTATATTTTTATCTAATTTTAATGTCCATCTTATAACCCTCATACTACCCCATCTACCTATGTATCCATCTTTAAAAGCACTTTGATGACTTCTTCTCCAACCTTTAACTGTATACATAGTTCCATCAGGGTCATCTGAAAATCTAAATTTAGAATTTACTGTTTGAAGATTTTTTACAAAGTTTTTATATTCAGGATGTTGTTGTGTTTCAAAATTATACCAACCATCTTGCCACATTTTTCTGCTAGATCCACCCCACCAATGGTATGCTATTTCCATGTAATTATTACCGGATTGTGCTCCTGCACCTTGAACACTATGTGCTGTGCTATTATTAGTAACACCTGGTATTATACCACCTCTATATTTATTACCACCTTCTGATATAGAACCACCAGCATCAGCATAATGATAGTATTTAGCTTTACAAAGAAACCACTCAGCTTTTAGTTCGTTATTTTCTCCAGCACCACCTGGGTAAACACCTTTACTTGTGTTTCTCCAGTAACTTTGGTTGTTGTTGCTAGATTGAGTATTAGAGTACACGTAAGAGTTAGCAATAATTCTAACGTCATCAGGATTTTCTTGAGACAATATAGCATCTTCTAAAACTCCATCTCTTTCTATTTTTGCAAAAAATCTACCAGCAAATTCTGGTTCTGACTTTTCTGTTTTTTGTACTATTTCTAGTGATAAAGTAGCGTCTGATGCACTAAAATCACCTGTAAAATCTATATCATCAGTATCAAATTTATTTTCTAATTCAACCTCATAATAAGAGTTGTCACCAGAAGGAAAATATTTTATATTTGCAATTTCATAAAACTTACTTTGATTGTCAGTTCCTATAACCCTAAGCTCTAAATCAGATAGTTGATGAACAGGTATTATGTTAGACGCGTTATCATCATCTCCACCACCAAATATTTTAGTCCATTTAGTTTTTAAAACATGTACAAAACCCATATCTTTTGTTGGAAAACCTGTACCTAAAAATATATTTTCACTTGCGGCGTCTACATTTGCAGCTGTAAGTGTACCTTTAGATACCCTGTCTATCTTTAAAAAAGGAGGTGCTTCATTAGATATAGCTATAATTTTATATCTAGCTTCATCTTCAACAAACGCATTGTCATCATGTTTTTTCTTTAATATTAAAAAAGTTTCATCTGTTACTTTATTTCTTTCTGATGAAGGAAAAGCTATCCAAACATTACCATCTTCAGCTGGATAATGTCTATCCATTGCTAAGTTGTAGTATTCGTCAGATGATTCCTTTATATAATACTTATATGATTCAGCAAAAGAAGGTATTGGACTTGTTATTTTAACTTTTAAAACATTATAGTTTATTGCCACAGATTTATCTAAAGTAAAAGAACCTGTAGGATCTGTTAGTACTGGTGTTTCTCTACCATATTTATCTCTATACACTACACCAACTTGATATGTTCTTAATGACTTAATAGAAGGTTTAGGTGATCTAACATCAACAACCTCACTAGGATTTTGTATTATAGAAACATTAAACTTAACTGATATTTCTGCACCACTACTATCTTTTATATTAAAGTTTTCAAGATAGTTACCATACATTATTCTGTTAGCAGACATAGCTTGTGCTTTAGCTTTTCTAGGTACGTTATCATAAGGTCTTAAAGATTGTACTGCTGGTAGCACTTTAAATATAACATCTGATGTTATTTCAACCTCACCATTAGTACCAGCTGTATATTCAGAATCCGTTGTTTTTACACTTTGTACCGTATATATATTATTATTAGAACTTTCTTTATAAAGTATTTCTATTTCTTTAACACCACTTGGAGCAGCTTCAGCAAAACCACCTATTTTTAAAGATCTTAAGGTATTAACCATACCCTTATTGTAACCTTTCTTCGGTGCATAATCAAAATCACCAGGTAAAAAAGCTACAGGACTATATGGACCTATTGCTGAAAATTCATTATCATCGTACTTATATCTATAAGCAAATTGAGGAAATTTAAATTCAAATAAACCTTTGTTTTCAGTTAACTTAACTTTCCAATCCTGTACATTTATTGCTACATTTTCAGGAACTACGTCTAGGTTTACTTTAAACGTTGTTGCACTTATAACTTGAGTAACACTTAGTATTACCTTTATATCATCTTCACTTTCATCTAACAATGTTAATTCAAGTTTGTCACCTACTATAAAATTAGGTGAACTAGTGAATGTAACATTACCATAATCACCAGTATCAGTACGATCAAATGGATCAGACGTATCTGTAAAAGACTTTTGTAACAAAGCTGTTTCAGTTACACCAGTTCTTTCACTATCTGACATTGTTAATGTCGGTGGTTTTAAAGGTGATTTTTTTATTACAGTAATTTGATCTTCTGTAAAATTTGAAGAGTTTATCTGAGTGTGAGTGTAGCTTGTGTTACTGCTATTGTAACCTCTCCATGTAACTATATTTATTTTTTTTGGTTCAGTTTTATTATCTGACCAAAACATTAAATCATCTATTATGTTTATACCAGTTATTTTAAATCTAGTAGAAAAGTTTAAAATACTTTGAGTATCTACTAATATTGGTTTAACTACATTTAAAGTTTGATCGTACTCTAGTATTAAAGACTTTGTGTCACTAGCTATAAACCAGTATATCATTTCTGTTTTAGGATGTGCATATACACCAATACATTCAGCATTAGTACCCAAGTTAGCAAGAGCACTACCATAAGGTTTTCTATTACCAAGAATATTTTGCACAGTTCCAACATCACTAGCCTCTGAACTAGAAACTTGGATATTCAAAGCGTCTCTATACGAACCGTTAGGAACTAACCTTTCGTCAAGGTCCTTATTCATAGCACCTTGTCCGAATTGTCTCTTTATTTCTGGCATATTAATGTTTTATTATTTTAGATTTGTTTCTCATCGTTTGAGTTAACTCCTCTAATTTTAAATTTGATAATCTTATTTTAGCTTTTCTTGTAGCAGCAAATTTTTCTTTTTTAAATCTGTTTATTATATATTCAGGTGTATTTATTCTTGATGATAACACAGAGTGTGCTACAAATTTATATACAGCTTCTTCAGCGAATTTATGTACTCTTATTTCTTCTTCAGTTCCTAAGCTGTCACTTATGTATTTTAAAACAATTGTTTTACCAGCTATACCTCCGCTAAAATGTATATAACCAGTTTTATTATCTATGTAATATAATCCATTATGATTAGCGTGCTCAGGTGTTAAACCATATCTTCTACCTTCTGCTAAAGTAACATCAGCATCTGGATCATTATTAAGTTCTTCTGTTGTATCTATATCTGTTGTTTTTTGAAAGTTAATCCACTGGTTTGAATCTAGAGATTCTAATAGTGTATTATCACCATTATACATGTAATCATAGTTTTCTTGTTGTAATATAGCTGATGGATTACTTGTTTTTCTAGCAGGATATATAATTCTTTCAATACCAGCGTTATCTACCCAATAAACTTTTACATAGTTAACATAATCATGTGGTAGCATCATTTTTAATGATGGTGGTATTTCTATTTCTTGTGATTTTTCTGATCTTAATGTATCATAACTTAACTCCGCTATAGCTCTTTGTATATGAAAAGATAACTCAGGTAGTTTTAATTTTTTAATTATTTTACCTTCACCAACGTAGTTTATTTGAAAGTTTGTTATTAGATCATTTATACTTATATATTGATAGTTTCCTAATTTTTCAGATAAATTAAGTTGCTTAACTAATAATGTAGTATTAAGAGCTGGTGCTGATGTCATTGTTAAAACACCAGTCGATGAATTTAAAGAATATGTTGTGTTTTCAACCTGTGAACCACCTACAAAAACTTTAAGTTCAGCTTCATTAGAAGGTATAGGACTAAATGTTAATGTAAATGCAGTTGTTGAACCATCACCGGTGAAACTCTGACTATTGTCGTAATATTGCTGTTGTGTTCCTTCAAATAATGGCATATCTTATTGTTTTTCTTGTTGTGTGTTTTTAGCATCTTCTTGTGCACCATATGAAGCTACTAGTTGATCTTTTATAGTTATACCAGATAAAGCTAGTATTTTAATAACTAAATCTGTTTCTTCTGATTCATGTAATTCAAAATGTGTTGTGTAAGATGAGCTAGCATTATATAGTGCTTTATCATTTACAATAGTATAACCCCACCTAACTACCGCTGGTTTAGCTATATAATTACATGTCACAGCTGACGTTATAGTTGTTGGATAAACTTGTATACTTCTTTCTCGTAACGTTTCAGTGTTACCAGAAGTTCTTACATATATGGGTCTTTTTGTTGTTGGTGCTGTTAGTGGAGAGTTAATGTATAAGTGTAATTGATTTTGTGATATGCTTTCAATTTCACAATACTTACCATCTGATAAATGGTATAAAGCACCCATTCTATAATAATCAGGAAGTGTACCTACACCACCTGAAGCCATAGTTACATCACTTCTAAACTTTTCAAAGTGATCTATTTTTTCTTGTAAAATATCTACAGTGTCTGAATAAATTGTTTCATTTATGCTTCCTATTCTATCAAACTGATTTAAGTCATAGAAATATTGCTCAAATATATCCATCTGAGCTTGATTAGCAAGTACGTTGAACTCCGCTGGAGTTATATATCCTCTTTGCTCTTTATTAGCAATGGTTAACACCCTTTGATATACTGTATTTATATTTACCATATTTTATTATTTATAGTAGTAGTCACCCCATAGAGATGACT
>Ga0315330_10002877_pt1 | contig 11840 bp, 8 predicted proteins | sample M140m34915metaG_FD_203453 | JGI IMG/M metagenome (GOLD analysis project Ga0315330, IMG submission 203453) | Ammonia-oxidizing marine archaeal communities from Monterey Bay, California, United States - M1 40m 34915 | ecosystem: Environmental > Aquatic > Marine > Intertidal zone | place: USA... | reverse complement strand
TTTTATTTATATCAACTCCAATATCTGGAACTACAAAAAAATTACTATCATCTCCTGAGCTTGTAATAGTATCTATCCCTTTTTCGGTTAATTGAATGCTATTACTTTTCTCTTCAATTGTAAAATATAGAGGTTCGTCAGCTTCAGGCATTAACTTTGAATTATCTTGTAGATAATAATTTTCTGTTTTTTGCATTATTGCCTTAGTCCCAATTTCACTTAAATATTTAATAAGAGGTTTGTATTTTGGGAGGCCTCTGTGTGCCCTGAAAAGTGATAGTCCACCTTCATCTTCATTTTTTTCACCTATGAATTTTTTTGCTTCTGACAGATATTGTGTTACTAGCTTTTTTTGTAGATCAAAGAGTTTTTGTATTCTGGGTTTTAACTCAAAGAATTCATGATCATCTCCTCTTGGTACTGGTCCAGATATTATTAAAGGAGTTCTAGCTTCATCAATTAAAACAGAGTCAACTTCATCAACCATTGCAAAATTGTGTTTTCTTTGAACTAGTTCTGACTTCTCTCTAACCATATTATCTCTCAGGTAATCAAAACCAAATTCGTTATTTGTACCATAAGTTATGTCAGCATTATAAGCATCGATTCTATCTTGAGAATTAGAATCGTATTTATCTATACAGTCAACTTCAAGTTCATGAAATTCAAAAATTGGAGCATTCCACTCCGCATCTCTTTTTGCCAAATAATTATTAACTGTTACAATATGAACTCCTCTTCCAGATAGAGCATTTAAGTAAGCTGGTAAAGTAGCAACTAATGTTTTACCTTCTCCTGTCGCCATCTCGGAAATTTTACCTTGATGAAGAACGATTCCACCTATGAGCTGAACATCATAATGAATCATGTTCCATTCAATAGGGACACCAGCAGCTTCCCACTGGTTTTTCCAAATTGCTTTAGACCCTTTAATAACTACATTATCTTTAATTTTTGCAATTTTATGATCAAAATTCGTTGCTGTTACCTCTAACCTTTTATTTTCAGTCAGTCTTCTTGCTGTTTCTTTAATAACAGCAAAAGCTTGAGGAAGTATTTCGCTTAAAGTATTCTCTATTATTTTATTTTGATATTCCTCAATGATATCAATCTCATTTAATAAGTTTTCTTTCTCAGATAAAGATATTTTAGGCTTCTTATATTTAATTCTTAGATTTTCAATTTCAGAGTTTTTTTCTTTTAAATTATCTGTTATTTGATTTTTAAAAATTTTAGTCTTACCTCTAAGCTCATCATCAGATAATGAACTTAATAAATCAAATTCAGAATTTATTATGTCAACTAAAGGATATAGTGCTTTTAAATCTTTATCTGACTTAGAACCTAATATCTTTTTAAGGAATCCAAACATTATATTTATTTTTACTCAAATTTAATCAATACAAATCCGAATTAATTAATTCTTTTAGTAGAATTGCAAAAAAAAGGGAACAGTTTACTATTATTTTAATCAGTAATTAAATTATAGAAATAAAATTTTAAAAAATTAAAAATAGACTATATTTGCATTCCAAAAATAAAATAATGGCTGCAGTGAATATTAATTTAAGTAAGGAGAATATAGAGTTAAAGAAATCATTTCCTGATTTTTCCTCAGGCGATACTGTAAATGTTCATATAAAAATTAAAGAAGGTAGTAAAGAAAGAATTCAACAGTTTCAAGGGACTGTTATTCAACGTAAAAGTGTTGGATCAAATGGAGAGACCTTTACTCTAAGAAAAATATCTGATTCAATCGCTGTAGAAAAAATTATGCCTATTTTTTCTCCAAATATTGAGAAGATAGAGCTAATAAGAAAAGGAAAAGTTAGAAGAGCAAGAATTTTTTATTTAAGAAAGAGGAAGGGTAAGAGTGCTAAGATCAAAGAAAAAATATAAATTTAAACCAATCGATTCAGATTGGTTTTTTTTATGAAGATCAAATATTTCAAATATCAGTCAGCAGGAAATAATTTTATTTTAATAGATTGTATTAATCAAAACTTCAATTTTTATAGTAAAATTAATACTTTAATTAGTAATCCTATAATTAAGAAATCTGATGGAATATTATTCCTAACTAGTTCAAATAAGTATGATTTTATTTTATCTTTTTACAACCCAGACGGATCTAGAGGTTTCTGTGGAAATGGAAGTTTATGTTCTTTACATTATTTAAAAGCAAAAAATCAAATTCAAGAAATAGCAAATTTCTTATCTTATGGCAAAAGATATTCTGCAAAAATTGGTAATGCAATTTCTTTAAAAATGCAAAATATTACTTCTTTTAAGTGTTTTAATGATGAATATTTTATAGACTCAGGTGCTCCGCATCATATTAAATTTGTTGATAATGTAGATAGTTTTGATATTAAAAAGGAGGCTAATTTAATTAGAAAAAGACCCTTTTATAGACTAAATGATTGTAATGTAAATTTAGTTTCTGATTTAGGTAATGGTTCAATTTATGTAAGAACTTATGAGAAAGGTGTAGAACGTGAAACTTTAAGCTGTGGTACAGGTGCTGTTGCCTCTATAATTGCATTTTCTTTATATAAAAAATCTTCAATTAATAAAGTAATAACCAAGGGGGGGGAATTAAAAGTTTTTTTTAAAATGTCTAAAAAAAAACATTTTACAGATATACTTCTTATAGGTCATCCTAAGGAAGAGAGCAGTGGAGATATAATATTTTGATAATTTTTAGTTATATATATAATGATTTCATAACATTTTATTAACGTTTTAAAAATTGTTTTTTTTTAAAATTGTATTATGAAAACACGTATTTTATACCCTTTCTTTTTAATACTTTTAATTATTTCTGTTAAAGATTTAAAGTCTCAATCGGTATTTCAAACCTGGCCTACGATAGATGTTCAAGGTGATGTTTTTGATGATATTGAGATTAAATTTGAATATAGAAATAAATATGATAATACATCAAAAGAATCTAAACAAGGAAGAATTGATCTTGGATTTGCTTATAAATTAAAAAAACTAAAGATTGGTCTTTACTATAGAGAAATCTATAATCTTAAAAATGACCAAAGAGTTTCAGAGTTTAGGCCTCATTTGGATATAACTTATAAGCTTAATGAAAATATGAAGATTAGGCTGAGGAATGAGTATAGAATAAAAGAGTTGAATGATGATGTATTTAGATATAGATTAAGATACTCTTATGCTCTTAAAATATTTGAAAATTATAATCCTTTTATTCAAAATGAAATTTTTTTTTCAGAAAGTCAATTTGCGCGTAATAGAATTATTTTTGGTATAAATATAAAATTTAATGATTCCCCTTTTGTCTTGAAGCCTAGTTATATTTTAGAATCAAATAGAGAAGTTAGTGGTGAAAATATAACTTGGTTCAGAAAAAATATTTTTGTTCTATCTCTTACTATAAAAATCAATTAAAAAACACCATTTTTATTTGCTTTGAAATCATAATTTGGAAATTAATTAACAATTCCTTAACATTGTCTTAACATTAAATTATTGTTATGTATATTCCTTCATTAAAAAAATCAAATAAAAAGAGATACTTAATAAAAGTGTTTATCGGTTTAGTTTTAACCTCTTTCTTATTAGTATTTTCATTTTAATAATTTCATTAATATTTAAATCATTCATCTAAAAGGTCAGGTCTTTCCTTCTTAGTTTTTTCATATGATTTTTTGATTCTCCATTCATCAATTTTTTTCTGATCTCCAGAAAGAAGAACTTTAGGGACTTTCCATCCATTAAATTCAGAAGGTCTGGTATAATTAGGATGTCCTAATAAATTATCTTGGAAAGAGTCTGATAGTGCTGCAGATTCATTTGATACAACTCCAGGGATTAACCTTATTATTGAATCAATTAAAATCGCAGCTGGAAGTTCGCCACCTGTAAGTACATAATCTCCTATGCTTATTTCTCTAGTTATTAAATTTTCTCTTATTCTCTCATCGATTCCTTTATAATGACCACAAATTATTACTAAATTTTCTTTTAGTGATAATTCATTACTCATTTTTTGATTTAATTTTTCCCCATCTGGACTCATATAAATTACTTCATTAACTTCTCTTTGATTTTTAATAAATTCAAGACATTTATAAATAGGTTCAATTTTTAATACCATTCCACCACCTCCACCAAAGGCATAATCATCAATTTTTTTATGTTTATTTTCTGAAAAATCTCGTAGGTTGTGAATTTCAATTTCTATTAGTTTCTTATCTTGAGCAATTTTTAAAATACTATTATTAAGAGGACTATTCAGAAGTTCAGGCTGACATGTTATTATATCTAATTGATTCATTGATTTAAATCTAATAATCCTTTAGGTATTTTAACATGAATTTTATGATTTAAATGATCAATAGATTTAATAATTTCATTTACAAATGGAATTAAAGCTTCTTTTTTATTTATTTCACAAAATATAATAGGTTGATTTTTTTCGTAAAAATTTTTTATGAAACCTATCATCTTATCATCTTCATATATTTTATAATCTATGATTTTTGATAACTCAGTAAGGTTTGATTTATTTGATATTTGTTCTATAAATACATCTTTATTAATTGTCTTTTGAGTTTCTTCTCTTCTGTTCAAGTCACAAAACTTTAGAAGATAATGATAAGAATCAATCTTTTTTATTTTTTCGATTTGGATAGGTACTTTGCTATTATTTAAATTAATAAATAGTGATTTTGTTTTTTGATAATTAAAATTAATACCAAAGTTTAATTTAAAAACTACGTTGCCGTCTAACCCTTTATGTTTAATGATTTGACCTAAATGGGTTAATCCCATATTTAGTCTTTTTTATCAGAATCTTTAGCTTCTTCAGCAGCAGGAGCTTCTTCTTTAGCTTCTTCTTTAGTTTCTTCAGCAGCAGGAGCTTCTTCTTTAGCTTCTTCAGCAGCAGGAGCTTCTTCTTTAGCTTCTTCAGCAGCAGGAGCTTCTTCTTTAGCTTCTTCAGCAGCAGCGTCTTCTAATTTCTTCTTAATTTCTTCTTGTCTCTTCTTATTAAATGCTTTTTCTTCATTTAATTTTTTCTTGTTTTCTTCATCTTTAGCCTGTGTTAAATTATCTACCTTCTTATTAATTTTAGATTCCTTTTCTTTTAACCAAGCCTCTAACCTTTTATCAGCTTCCTCTTGCTTTAATGCACCTTTTAAAACTCCAATTTGAAGATGTTTTTTCATCAAAATTCCTTTGTATGAAAGGATAGCTCTTACAGTTTCACTTGGTTGCGCTCCTTTCATTACCCAATCTAGGGCTTTGTCATTATCTATTTTAATTGTAGCTGGATTTGTGTTAGGGTTATAATTTCCGAGTTTTTCTATAATTCTACCATCTCTTGGAGAACGGGCGTCAGCTACTACAATATCATAAATTGCTAACTTTTTTCTTCCTCTTCTTGATAATCTTATTTTTACTGCCATAATATATTTAGTTTGTATGGAACACGTCCATTAACGTTAAAAAAAAATTGTGCGCAAATATATACATATTATATGTTATTTCAATAGCTACTAATATATATGTAGAAAGACATTAAATTAATAGATTTAAATTTAATTATTTGTATAATCGCTTAAACGGTTTCTTATTAATTAAAAATATGTATAATTTTATATAAATTAATTCAATGACAAAATATAACTACATGTCGGGTTCGGATATAAATTATATGGATGATCTATATTCAAAATATAAAAATGATTCGTCATCAGTTGATTCTTCCTGGCAAAAGTTTTTTGAAGGGTTTGATTATTCTATAACAAACTCACTCGGATCAGTAAAATTTACTGAATCTTCCGTTGCCCAATTAATTGAGGCTTATAGAAGATATGCTCACCTGAAGTCACTAACAAACCCAGTTAGAACTAGGAGAGATCATGATGTTGTTCTAGAGATAGATAAGTTTGGATTAACTGATAAAGATTTATCTCAAAAGTTTTCAGCTGGTAAAGAGATTAATCTTGAGGATAAAACCCTAAAAGAAATTATTGAAAAGCTTAATAAAATTTATTTAGGCCCTATAGGATTTGAATATGTAAATATTAGAAACATTGAAGAAGTTAAATGGATTAAGGATTGGGTTGAAGAAAAATGGTATAGTCAGAATTTAAATATTGAAAAAAAGAAATCAATTCTTACCAAGTTAAATGAGGCAGTTGTTTTTGAGAATTTTCTTCATACCAAATATATAGGTCAGAAGAGATTTTCATTAGAAGGTGGTGAAAACACAATAACCTTCTTAAATGAAATAGTAAAGTCTGCTTGTAAGGGTGACGTTAAAGAGATTATTATAGGAATGGCGCATAGAGGTAGACTTAATGTCTTAACGAGTATTCTTCAAAAAACTTATGATGAGGTCTTTAATGAATTTGAAGGTAATATGGATCCGGATAAGATTTTTGGAGATGGAGATGTTAAATACCATCTTGGTTACAATAGTTATATTAATGAAGATGAAAAAAGTATTTATGTAAAATTAATACCTAATCCTAGTCATTTAGAATCAGTCAATCCAGTTATTATGGGTTATGCTAGAGCCCAAATAGATGAAGAGTATAATGGAAACTTTAACTCAACAATCCCTATACTTATCCACGGTGATGCCGCGATTGCTGGTCAAGGAATAGTTTATGAAACCATTCAGATGTCAAAACTTAAAGGTTATAATGTAGGTGGTGTAATTCACTTTATTATAAATAATCAGATAGGTTTTACTACTGACTATGATGATGCTAGATCTAGTATATATTGTACTGATTTAGCAAAGATTATTGACTCTCCAGTACTACATGTAAATGGAGATGATCCTGAGGCTGTTTATTATGCTTCCCAGTTTGCTCTTGAGTATAGACAAAAATTCAAAAAAGATGTTTTTATAGACTTACTCTGTTATAGAAGGCATGGTCATAATGAAAGTGATGAGCCAAAATTTACTCAACCAAATCTTTATAATTTAATTTCAAAGCATCCCAGCCCTAGAGATGTTTATTTTAAAAAAATAATTGAAGTTGATGATCAAATAGACAAAGGATTATCTGATAAATTAAATAAGGAATTTAGAGGTTTATTACAAGAGAGGTTAAATGAAGTTAAGCAAAAACCATTACCATATAAACCTCAAAAGAAAGATGAGGAATGGAGTTTTCTTAGAACTTCAAATGCTGAAGATTTTAAAAGTTCACCCGACACAAAAATTGATAATAAAACCATAACTAAAATTGGAAAATCTCTAACAACATTACCTGATGGTTTTAAACCTTTAAAGCAAATTATCAAATTATTAAAGGATAGAGAAAATAATTTTTTTGAAACAAAATATTTGAATTGGGCGGATGCGGAATTACTTGCTTATGGGTCATTATTACTAGATAATAAAAATGTTAGGATTTCAGGTCAAGATGTAATAAGAGGAACATTCTCTCACAGACATGCAAAATTATTTGACGCAAATAATAATATGCCTTATTCACCATTAAATAATTTATCTAAAAATCAAGCAAATTTTAATATTTTTAATTCTTTGCTATCAGAGTTTGGTGTCTTAGGTTTTGAATATGGATACTCTATGGCTAGCCCTAATACATTAGTTGTATGGGAAGCGCAATTTGGAGATTTTGCTAATGGAGCTCAAGTAATTATTGATCAATTTATATCTTCTGCTGAAACTAAGTGGGAAAAAATGAATGGTTTATTAGTACTTTTGCCTCATGGTTATGAGGGTCAAGGACCTGAGCACTCAAGCGCAAGACCTCATCGATTATTAAGTTTATGTTCTGAAGATAATATGGTAGTCGCAAACTTAACTACACCTGCAAATTTATTCCATATGATTAGAAGGCAGTTAACTTGGAATTTCAGGAAACCATGCTTTTTATTAAGCCCAAAGAGTTTATTAAGACACCCATCTGTAATCTCAAAATTTGATGATTTTACAAAATCTAATTTTAAAGAAGTTATTGACGATAATGTTAAAAATAGAAATAAAATAAAAAAGATAGTTTTATGCACAGGAAAGTTTTACTATGATTTAATTGAATATAGAATAAAAAATAAAATAGAAAATACTGCACTAGTTAGGATTGAACAATTAAGTCCATTTCCAAAAATTGCTATAGAGAAATGCATTGACTCCTATAAAAATGCAGATAAAGTGATTTGGGCACAAGAAGAAAATCAAAATATGGGATATTGGTCTTATATATCTTCTTTTAATATTGAAAATATTGAATTAATTTCTAGAAAGAGAAGCTCTTCTCCATCAACAGGATTTTTAAAAGTTCATATTAAAGAACAAGGTGAATTACTTAAAAAAATATTTAATTGATTATTATGAAAAATGAAATAATAGAAATGATGGTCCCTGCAGTTGGAGAGTCTATAAATGAAGTAACAATTTCTTCATGGCTTAAAAAAGATGGAGATCTGGTTGAGTTAGATGAAGTAATAGCTGAGATTGATTCAGATAAAGCTACTTTTGATCTTACGGCAGAATCATCTGGAAAACTTGAGATCAAAGCTCAAGAAGGCGATACATTAGAAATAGGTGCTCATATTTGTTCAATTGAAAAAGGCGATTTTGAGATACAAGATAAAAATGAATCTGGAGATGGCAATGATAAAAATAAAAAAGATGAAAAAAAGCAAGAAGTTTTAAAGGAAGAAATAATAGAAAACGATAGCAGCAGTAATGTAACACCTGTAGCAAAAAAAATTATAGAGGATAAGGGAATTAATATTAATAATATTAGTGGGTCTGGTATTGGAGGTAAAATAACAAAAGAAGATGTGTTAAACCTTAACCAAAATATAATTGATAAAAAAATAGAGTCTCCTTCAAACCAGAATAGGGTGAAAATGACTCAACTAAGGAAAACTATCGCCAGAAGATTGGTAAGTGTTAAAAATGAGACGGCAATGTTAACAACTTTTAATGAAGTTGATATGTCTTCAATTATGGAATTAAGAAACAAATACAAAGAATCTTTTAAAGAAAAATATGGTGTCAACCTAGGTTTTATGTCGTTTTTTACTAGAGCATGTTGTGTTGCTTTAAAAGAGTGGCCAGCAGTTAATGCCATGATAGATGGAGATGAAATTGTTTATAATGATAATTGTAATATTTCAATTGCAGTATCTACCCCTAAAGGATTAGTTGTTCCAGTAATAAGAAATGCTGAAAGTATGGGGTTTGATAATATTGAAAGTGAAGTAATACGACTAGCTACTAAAGCTAGAGACGGAAAACTTTCTATAGATGAGATGCAAGGAGGAACTTTTACAATTACTAATGGGGGAATATTTGGTTCAATGTTATCAACTCCAATAATTAACGCTCCTCAATCAGCAATTTTAGGTATGCATAATATTATTAAAAGAGGTGTAGTGATTAATGATGAATTAGTAGTTAGACCAATGATGTATATTGCTTTATCCTATGACCATAGAATAATTGATGGTAGAGAGTCTGTAAGCTTTCTTGTAAGAGTAAAAGAATTATTAGAAGATCCCTCTAGACTCATTTTAGAGATATAAAAAACTTTTCAGTTTATAGAGCCTACATTCTTTTAGAAAAAACATTTAATTTTTTCTAGAAATTATAAAAAGTTTCAGAATTACAATTTATATTGCAAAATAAATTTCCATGCCTCGCGACAAGAGCATCAAGTCAATTCTTATCATCGGTTCAGGTCCTATAGTCATTGGTCAAGCATGCGAATTTGATTATTCTGGATCCCAAGCTTCAAGGTCACTTAGAGAGGAAGGAATCGAGGTAACTCTCATTAATTCTAATCCTGCAACAATAATGACAGACTCTGTCACTGCAGATAATATATACCTAAAACCATTAACTAAAAAATCAATAATTGAGATTTTAGAGAAGCATAAAATTGATGCAGTACTTCCAACTATGGGAGGACAAACAGCATTAAATTTAGCTATTGAATGTGATAAAGCTGGTATTTGGGAAAAACATAAGGTGAGAATGATAGGTGTTAATGTAGATGCTATAAACACAACAGAAGACAGAGAGCTCTTTAGATTAAAAATGAAAGAGTTAGATGTAAATGTTTGCAAGGGAGAGATAGCCAAATCATTTTTAAGGGGAAAAGAGATTGCTCAGGAAATTGGATTTCCTCTTGTGATTAGACCTTCATTTACACTAGGTGGTTCAGGAGGTGGAATTGTTGATGAAGAAAAAGATTTTGATGCAGCATTAAATCATGGTCTAAATAAATCTCCTATACATGAGGTATTAGTTGAGCAAAGTGTTTATGGTTGGAAAGAATATGAATTAGAATTACTTAGAGATAACATAGGAAATGTGATTATCATCTGTTCTATAGAAAACTTTGATGCTATGGGAATCCATACTGGAGACTCAATTACAGTTGCCCCGGCAATGACATTGCCTGATACTGTATATCAGGAAATGAGAAATCTCGCTATTAAGATGATGAATGGAATTGGAGATTTTGCAGGAGGATGTAACGTCCAATTTGCAGTTGATCCAGAAAATGATGATATAATTGGTATAGAAATTAACCCTAGAGTGTCAAGGTCTTCGGCTCTAGCATCAAAAGCAACTGGTTATCCTATAGCAAAAATTGCTGCAAAACTTGCAATAGGATATAATTTAGATGAGCTAAAAAATCAAATAACTCAGACGACTTCAGCTTTTTTTGAACCAGCTTTAGATTATGTAATAGTTAAAATACCTAGATGGAATTTTGATAAATTTAAGGGTTCTGATAGAAGGTTAGGCCTTCAAATGAAATCAGTTGGGGAAGCAATGGGAATAGGTAATAATTTTCAAGAAGCACTTCAAAAGGCATGCCAATCACTAGAGATAAAGAGAAATGGTCTAGGAGCAGATGGGAGAGAACTTAAAGATCAAAATAAACTTTTAGATAGTTTAAAAAATCCGAGTTGGAATAGATTATTCCACATATATGATTCTTTAAAATTAGGTTTACCATTTAAGACTATACAGCAGATAACTAAAATTGATAAATGGTTTCTTAATCAGATAAACGAATTAGTTTTATTAGAGAAAGAAGCTCAGAGTTATAATTTAGATTCTCTCCCAAAGCATACACTAAAGCTTATGAAAGAAAAGGGTTATGCTGATAGGCAGATTGCTCATCTTCTTGGTTGTCTTGAGAGTGAAATCTTTAATAAAAGAATAGACTTAAATATCAAAAGAAATTATAAACTAGTAGATACTTGCGCTGCTGAATTTGAAGCTGCTACACCATATTATTATTCAACATTTGGTGATGAAAATGAATCTGAATCATCAGATAAAGAGAAAGTTATAGTTATAGGATCGGGACCAAACAGAATTGGTCAAGGTATTGAATTTGATTATAGCTGTGTTCATGGAGTTTTAGCTGCAAAAGAATGTGGGTATGAGACAATAATGATTAACTGTAACCCAGAAACCGTATCTACAGATTTTGATGTAGCAGATAAGTTGTATTTTGAACCAGTTTTTTGGGAGCACTTATACGAAATAATTTTGCATGAGAACCCTATAGGTGTAATTGTACAGTTGGGGGGACAAACCGCCTTAAAACTATCAGAAAAATTGAATAAATATGGAATCAAAATTTTAGGTACTTCATATGATGCTCTTGATCTAGCAGAGGACAGAGGTAGATTTTCAGACCTATTAAAAAAGAATAAAATACCATATCCAGAATACGGAACTATAGACTCAGCAACTGATGCAATTGAATTATCTAAAAAAATTGGCTTTCCTTTACTTGTTAGGCCATCATATGTTCTTGGAGGTCAATCAATGAAAATAGTTATCAATG
>Ga0315330_10002876_pt1 | contig 11840 bp, 9 predicted proteins | sample M140m34915metaG_FD_203453 | JGI IMG/M metagenome (GOLD analysis project Ga0315330, IMG submission 203453) | Ammonia-oxidizing marine archaeal communities from Monterey Bay, California, United States - M1 40m 34915 | ecosystem: Environmental > Aquatic > Marine > Intertidal zone | place: USA... | reverse complement strand
TCGGCCGGCGGGAACTTGCCGTGGAGCTCCTGCAGCCGCACCGGCGAGAATGTCAGTGGCCGCTCGTGTCGATAGGTCATCGCGCGCTCGCGCCCCACTTAACGCTTGTCGACGCCAACCAAATGTCGATTCGCTAGAGGTGCGGGGCCGTCGCGCCGCGCCCCTAATAGCGAGCGGCGGCGCGATGTCGCACGTGCCGCTGCTCGCCCGGCAGACCGTGCCCAAGCTGCAGTCGCCGCGCCGGGGGCCGCAGGTGCTGCTGGCGTGCCTGGTGACGACGGTGGTGGTGCTGCTGCTGCCGCGCAGCGCGTACGACGCGCTCGCCTGGAACTCGACACGCGCGCCCGAGGAGCCGCCGCCGCCGGAGTTGGCGCGCGTCGTCGGCGCGGCGGAGCGGCACCAGTTTGTCACGCAAGAGACGCTCGACGACTTGTTGGCCACGGTCGGGTACTTGGCAAAGGAGAAGCTCGGGCCGCGCTAACAAATTGTCAAGGACTTTGCAACTTGTGGAATATGGCCGGCCGAGCGCAAACCACACCCACCCCGATACGCGATGTCGGCGAATGTTGAGGAGGAGTTTGCCAACCGGGTGGTGGGCAAGCTCAAGTCGTACCCGGCGTGGAAGCCCAGCCTGACGACGAAGAAGCGCGTGCCGCAGTACGAGGACGACGGCGAGACGTACAAGCGCGACGAGAACGACAAGATCGAGTACAAGCTGCAGCGCGTGCCCGTCCCCGCTGAGCAGCGCTCCGTGACGAACCACAAGCACATGAGCGCGCACGTCCAGAAGAACTACGGCGTGCTGTGGAACACGGCGGACAAGTGCGCGCTCTTCCGCCGCGGGGTTGGCGAGCGCAAGGACGAGGACGGCAACGTGCTGGCGCCTCCGGTCAACAAGAACGGCGAGGAGATCCTGACGCGCGCCAACCGCGCGCTCTCGGGGCACACGCTCAAGACGCTCGTGTCCGGCGCCGCCGCCGCGGTCAACGCGCAGCTCGCCGCCGACGCGGTGACGCTGCGCCTCAGCGACGCGCCCAACCTCGCGGAGGACGCCAAGTACCCGATCCAGCCCGTCGTGACCGTGGGCGCCGCGATGGCCATCGAGTCGGCGTGGATCGCCTTCAACCAGGAGATGTTCAGCGCGGCGGTCGAGATTCAGGAGGCCCACTACAAGAAGCACTCCAAGGTGACGCCCAAGTGCGCGCAGGCGGCGGCGGAGATTGCGTGCCGCCACCTGGCGGGGGCCACGTCCTTCGTGCCCAACGCGGTGAGCTTCCGCGGCAAGGCCTTCAAGAAGCGCACCAAGGCCAAGGAGGAGGGCGACGGCGCGGCCAAGAAGCCGCCCAAGGGCTACGCCAAGAAGACGGGCGCCAAGTGATCGGCGCGCGGGAGGGGTGTTTGTGCACCGTTGGTTAGCATGGCCGTTGTGTAATTCGTGCGTGACTAAAATCCTAGCAACGACAACTGCGCGTCCGTGGCCAGCGTGTCGCTGGCCAGGCGGCTCTTTGAAAACCCGAGCGCGCAGAGGTCGGCGGCGCGGAGGCCCGTCTCAAAGAGCGTCTCGGGGGGCACGCGGCGCAGGTGGCGGTACTGCGCGAGCACCTCGCGGGCCGCGCCCGGCCGCTCGGCGCAGACGAGCAGCAGCAGCCCCAGGTTGATGCCGAGCTTCTCGACCGAGGGCGAGCCCGCGAGGACCACGGCGTCGTTGCTCGTGGCCAGGAACTCGTCGAGCAGCGCGGGCGCGCCGTACGCCGCGAGGGCGTCGTCGCACCACGCGTCGTCCAGCAGGTGCAGCGAGGTGAAGCCGAGGCCGGCCAGGTGGCCGGCCGTGGCGGTGCCGTGCGCCTTGAGCTGCAGCGGCGTCACGCCGGCCGCGCGCAGCAGCGTGGGCGAGATCTGGTGCTCCACGAGGAAGGCGTGGTTGAGGTCGTCGTCCGCCATCGCCACGAGCGCCTCGGCCGTGACCGAGGCCTCCAGGACGAGCGCGACGCGCTGGCGCAGCGTGTACGCGGTGGAGGGCATCGGGCCGCAGCGCCGCGCGGGTCGACAATGCTTGTCGACCCGCGCGGCGCGTGTCGACGCCATAGCGACCCGCCGGCGCGCTTTGCAACTTGCGGGCCTGACAAGGGCGCTACGGCGGCGCCAACAGCATGCAGGCGACGCCGCAGGAGTACTACCAGCACCTGTACCCGTACCAGAAGCTCGTGGAGCTGCTCACGTGCAACGGCGACGAGCTGGCCAACATCGAGTTCGCGCTGGAGGGCGACGTGTACAAGCGGTACCTGTCGGTCAGGTCGGCCGCGGAGCTCAGGGCCGCGGTGGCCAACTTCCCCGGGATTGCCACCGTCCACTTTGGCGCCGTCTACTCCTACAAGCCGTCCAGCAACCCGCGCCTCAGCGTGCCGGTGCGCCGCGTGCTGTCCTTTGACATCGACCTGACCGACAAGGCCTGGCTGGAGCTCGGCCAGAGCGGGGTGACGGCCGCGCGGTGCGACAAGGCGTGGCCCGTGTGCGCCGCGTCGGTCGAGATCCTCAAGCGCCTGCTCAAGGAGGCCTTTGGGTACACGCGGATCCTGGTGGTGTACTCGGGCCGGCGCGGCGCGCATGTGCACGTGCTTGACCAGGCGGCCATGAACCTGTGCTCCGAGGCGCGCGCGGCCATCGTGGCGTACATCAACGGCAACGCGAGCAAGGACGATCTCCGCTGCGCCTCGGGCGTGCGGCAGGTCATGGTCATGCACGGCATGCGCAAGGACGTGTACCGCTGGTTCCGGCGCGCGTTCGTCATCGGGATGGGCCTCTTTGACGGCTGCGCCGCGCGCGAGGAGTTCGTCCGGCGGCTCGCGCTCGACAAGTACGAGTCGCTGACGCGCGCCGTGGAGCTGCTGAAGGACGACGTGTCGCGCCTGGACACGGGCAAGGAGGTGTGGGAGTGCATCCGAAAGAAGCTGGTGGACATGAGCGCCGTGGAGCCGTGGGTGATCGAGCAGCTGGACTGCACGGTGCTCGCGTACGTGTGGCCGGCGCTGGACGAGAACGTCACGCGCGACATTGCCCACCTGACCAAGGTGCCCTTTGCGTGCCACGCCAAGAGCGGCCGCGTGGCCTGCGCGGTTGACGCCGACGCCGTTTGGGAGTTCGTGCCCGGGCTCCAGGCGCCCCAGACGCTGGCCTGGGACCAGCACGCGATGGACGCTGCGCTGGCGCACTTTCACGACGGGACGGCGCCCGGCGAGGAGACGGGGGCGGTGGAGGAGGCGGTGGAGGAGGTGGTGGCGGACGTGGAAGACCTGGTCGCGAACGCGCGCCCGCAGCCGCGCCCGGGCAACCAGCCGCGCAAGTTGCGATGGAAGCGTAAGCAATCACCCCTCGTACCACTCAACTACGACTAGGACAGGAACAAACTAGGCGCGTTAGAGTTTGGGTAGCCGCAGTCGGTGTCGTCGGTCTCGGGGGAGAGGTAAATGGTGCTCTTGCACGGCTGCTCCGACGCCACCGGCCGGCGCAGCCATTCCACGAGGCGCACAATGCCCGCCAGCGCGATGCAGGCCGGGTACACGTAGAAGCCCGCGCCGATGAAGAAGGACGCGAGCCCCAGCAGGATCTCGGCGATCGACCAGAACCCGTGCGCCCAGAAGGGCGAGAAGGGGCCCAGCCCGTCGTCCCACGCGCACACGAAGCGCCAGTGGTAGTTGCGCCACAGGCTCTCGGGGATCTCGCGCGCCCACATCCACGGCAGCGCGACGCACAGCAGCAGCAGCCACTTGATCCCGAACCAGAAGCCGAAGATGGCGAAGCCGGTGTCGTCGGCGGGCACGCCGCGCTGGGCGATCAGGAAGTGCGCAAAGGTCTCCAGGATGTCGGTCGCGATCGCCCAGGTCGCGAGGGCGTAGAGCATCAGCCGGGGCGACTCGACCCAGCAGACGGCCTTGAGCTCGGCCCACCGCACGCCCGGCCGCGCGCGCGCGAGCAGGCGCGGGTTGGACGGCCCCGTGGGCGCGTAGAAGACGAGCCAACCCTCCCACCACCACCAGAAGATGAGCGCCATCAGCAGCGGCACGCAGAGGACGATCAGCACGAACGTCCACGCGGCGTCGTTCCACGTGGGCCCGTGGTTGCGCAGCACGTAGACCGGGAAGCTCAGCAACTCAAGCGGCGTGAAGCGCTCGCACTCAAGGCCCTCGCAGCCCACCACGGCGCCCCACACGACCTCCTCGGTGGCGTTGGCGTGCACGACGAGGCGCACGCTCACGTGGTGGCTTGAGCAGTTGGCGAGCTGCGCGGGCGTCACCTGCCGGGCCGCGCCCTTGGGCAGCAGCTCGTAGTAGGCGTGCTGCGTGAACGGCTCAAACTTGGGCAGCGGGTAGTGCGTGGGCAGGTCGCGCGGCAGCGAGAGCGGCTCGTCCCAATGGAAGGGCATTGACGACGCGCAGCCGCCGCACCCGGCGTACACGGAGAACGTGCTGGGGTCGTAGGCCTTCTTGAACACGACGTTGAAGTCGAGGGGCTCGCCTCTCAGGTCGTGCACGTCGTACTCTACGCCGCCGCTGCCCTTGAGGTAGGCCACCTGCGAGGTCTCCGGGCCGTGCGGCGGGTGGCAGCAGTTGTGGTCGCAGCCGCCGTACTGCGGCACGTGGCCCACGAACACGGCGAAAAACGCAATCATTCCCACCGCGATACCTCAAGGGGGGTGGCGCGGCTTTACGTAAAACGCCCGTGTGATACACGCGCCACGCTACGCACACCTACCACGCCGGGTTAGCCTTTCCCGGGTTGTACCGCCGCCACGTCTCGTACACCTCCCTCGCCGCCGCCTGCTGGGCGGGGGGAACCGCAATGGTCGTCTTCAGCTTCGCCTGGCGGTCGTCCAGCGTCTTCTGGGCCGCGTCCACCGCGCGCTGGGCGAGCGCCGGGTTCGCGTTGCGCTGCTGGGCCTGGGCGAGCTCCGCGTTCGCCTGCGCCAGGTCAGCTTGCGCGGCGGCCACCATCTGGGCGTGGAAGCCGCGCCCGTTGTACAGCAGGCTCTCGCTGGGGTCAACGTCAAAGACGTCAATGTCCATAGCGATCTTGAGCATCTCAAAGTACTTGCGGATGACCGCGACGCGGACGTGGGTGTTGCCGCGCCACTTGTCCACCTGCTCAAGCAGCGGATCCTTGTTGTGCTTGATCAACGTCTTGCAGTCGGGCGCGCACATGAGCCGGTAGAACAGGCTGTGGCGCTTGGCCGAGGTCTTGTCCGCGTGCACCTCGTCGGGCGCCTTCGGGTCCATCACGGTGCCCGGCACCGTGATGTTCTTGTGCCACCAGCAGACAAAGTCGACGATGGGGTTGAGCGCGCCGTCGTCCGTCCGTCGCACCGGGAAGCAGCGGAGCATGGTAAGGTGCATGTTGTTGTGCGTCCAGTTGTTGTCCGGCTCGGCCGATTGCGCCTTTGACTTGTCCCTCTGGCTCCTGAGCATCTTGCCTTGGGCCTGGCGGAAGTACTTGCGGATAAGCTGGTCCATCAGCACGACCTTGCCTTTTCCCCAATCCTCCTGGACGGCGATGAGCGGGTCCGCTTCAAAGGCCAGGTTGTAGTCGACAACCTGGCCCTGCCTCCCCGTCTCTTGCCACTTGGGAACGTCCTTGGTGCCGTCGGACATTGAGATCTCGCCCTTGAGCATGCGTATCCGCTTGGCCGCCTTCCAGAAGCCCAGCTCGCCCACTTTGGGGATGGCCCAGGGCAAGCAGGGGTTGCAGTGGTTTTGCGTCCACAGCGGCTTCACCTGGCCGTCGCGCTGGCTGCCATCAAACTCCGCCTGGATCCACTTCTTGTCCTCCACTTCCTGCGCCGCGGTGGTCTGCGAGGCGTCGGTGCCGACGTCCTCAAGCGCGTGCCACGAGATCACCACCAAACCAGGGACGTTGCTGCACGACCTGGCCTCGCCCGTGCCCGCTCCCGCGCCCGCGCCGTTGGCGCTGTCGTCGGCCGCGTCGCCGCCGCGGCTCCGCCGCGGCGGCGCGTCCGACTCGCGCTCAAACAGCATCCGAAACTCCTCCTCGTCGTCCGCCTCCATCTCCGCTGTAAGCTGCTCCCACGTGCTGCGCGTGAACCTGTGCCAGCTCTCCTCGTCCTGCTGGTGCGCATTTCGCCACGCGTCCTTCGCCTTGATGTTTGACTGCCTGATCGTGCGCAGAACGTGCCGGCGCGCCTCGTTCATGAAGTCCAGGTACTCGTCGATCATCGCGTCTTCCGTGACGCCGTGCATCCTCGCCAGCTCCGCCAGCTGCTCCTTGTCGTCCTCGCACGGCTCGGTGAGGAGCGGCGCGCGCGCCACGTCGGCGTAGGCCGCCTCCGCAACGCGCTTCGCCTCTTTGATGCCCGCCTGCTGCGCGATGTCCTGGGCGCGGGCGAGGAAGGCGTCGGGGTCGTCGTTGTCCAGCGCTTCCACAAGAAGCTCGTGGCGGTGCGCCTCCGCGGCCTGGCGCGGCGCCGGTCCATCGCCGGGGAGTTCGGTCATAGGCCGCGTCCTGAGCGCGCAGTCAATCTTCCGGCGCAGGACGCCCATCGCCTCCCGCTCGCTGGGCGCGAGCTCCCGCGCCATGTGCTTGTACGAGGGCAGCGGCCTGGACAGGTGCCTGCGCGCCATGAACTTGCTGGCCTCGGCGTCGCGCACCTTGGCCTTCTCGGCGTCCGTCCAGTCCGGGGTCCCCTGCTTCTTGGCGACGACGCGCTCGTGGGCCTTAAGCCGCCTGTCGTACTGCGCGTCAACCTCCTCCCGGTACCGGGAGGGCACGTCGCTGTAGGCGTAGACCTTCAGGGCCTTGGTGTCGGGCACGACCAGCCGCGAGGATCGGTGCCGGGAGGAGCCGTAATCCAGGTAAAGCGCGCCGCCGCCCTCGGCGGCGCGCTGGCCGCGGGCGACGTCTTCTGGCGCGTTCGCGAGATTGCCGTCGTCGGCGCAGTCGTTGGCGTCGACGCGGAAGCGCGGGTCCTGGCCGTATTCGGGGTCGTCTTCGTCGTCGGCGAGGCCGAGGTCCGAATCGGCGCCGTCCACGTCGGAGGCGCGCGCGCCGGCCTCGCCGCCCGAGCCGTCCTCGTCGGCCGAGTCGTCGTCGTCGTCGTCGTCGCCGTCGCCGACGTCCACAAACACCCGCGCCTGCCCCGACTGCTGCTGCGGCGGGTCGGAGTCGGTGTCCATGTAGTCAAGCTCCGAGTCGGCGTCGTCGACGTCGGCGCTCGTGAGCGCCACGGGTCGCTTCGGCGCGCGCGCGGCCGCGATCCTGGCCTCCAGGGCGCTTGTCGACCGGCGCATCGCTTGACAACAAAACGCTTGTCAATCTCACGAGTGCGGGAGGCGGCGGCGCGTGCCGACACGCAACGCCCTCCCCACACCCAAACCGGACAGGCTACGGACTTATCCCCGACACGCGTACCAACGGCCGTCTCACCCGCACGCAGAGGGGAACCCCCACGCGGCGCAGTTCTTGAACTCGCGCCGGTGCCAGTACGCGCACGTCCACAGCGCGCGCAGCACCTGCGCGTCGCAATACCTGGAGGCGTTTTCCTTGGCCTTCTGCATGCGCGGCACGTCCTTGAGCGACTTGGCGTACGCCTTGATCATCGTCACAACGGCGCTGTACGCCTCGCGCACGTCCTCGGGGCGCTCGCCAAAGATGCACTCCATGGCCTCCAGCGTCTCCGAGTCGCCGCGCACCAGGTCGCGCACGACGGGCAGGGCGAGGTCGGCGCGCATGCCCTTGACCTCTACAAAGTCGCAGCCGCAGCACGCGATGGCGCTGGCGAGGAGCGCGAGAGCGGCGGGCTGCTGCGCCCGCGTCTGCGCGTCCAGGCTCTTCGTGCCGTAAAAGTAGGTCAGCACGAGCTCGTGCAGCACCTGCGTGTCGCAGCACAGGTAGTGCGCTTCGGTGATGAAGTCGTCGCCCTTGCGCTTGCGCGCGCGCTCCTTAAGGCACAGGATCGTCAGCTCGTCGCGGTCCTCCTTGGCAACGCGCCGCTCGCGCCGGTTCTGCTGCAGCAGCTCGATCGCGAACGAGTCCGTGTCAATCGTCACCACCAGGTTGAGCGCCACGCCCGCCACGGGCGTGGCTGGGCTGAGCGCGGCGTCGTGCACGCGCTGCGTCACGTCGGTGAGCTTGAGGTCGCCCTCGCCGATGGGCGTGGGGCGGTACAGCAACGGCTGCCAAAACGCGTCGTCGCTCGAGAGGACGCTCGGGTCGCGCGACACGCCGAGGCCGCGGTCGGCGCCGCGCCGGTCGACGCCGTCAAAGGTGAGCGACCACGCGCCGTCGCCCGTCATGTGCGCGCGGAAGTGCTGCAGCAGCGCGACACACACCGCGTCAAAGAAGCGCGGGCGCGCCTTGCGGTGCTCCATCAGGAGCTTGACGTTGCACCCCTCGGTGCGCAGGTCGTTGGTGCTGAAGTTGTCGTCGGTGATCGTGGCGACCAGGTCCTCGGAGCACAGCGGCACGCGCGCCTGCCGCTGCTCGTCGCGCCGGCGCTGCTCGTCGCGCTTGGCCGTGGTCATGGCCTCGGGCTCGTCAAAGACCACCACGACGTGCGCCGCCGCCTGGACCGCGTCGTTGAGCTGGTTGGTCAGGATCGTCACGTATCCGCGGAAGGAGTCCACCGACGCGGGGATGGCGTTCATCATGACGTTGCCGTCCAGCACCGCCAGCGTCTGCGACCGCCGCACGCCCACGAGCTCGCGCACGTCCCTCAGGCACTTGACATTCTGGAACGCGTCGGAGAACTTGTCAACAAGCACCGCCTTGGCGCCGTGCGGTCCGCTCGACAACCCCATCGTCGCGACCCCACGAGTGCGGGAGGCGCATTCACAATTTGCAAGTTAGCGTGTCGACGTCGCACCAACCTCGACACACCCGCTATAAATGCATTTACCGCGAGGGTGCTCAAGAAGTTGGGAGACGCCGCCGCGCCTGGGGCGTCCCAAGAAGCTGCGCCTCTTTGCGGTATGGGATTTTAGGGACGACCTGGCCAGCGCGATACGAAAGGCGTGCTCCGGGCTGTCGCAGCTGGCCAGCCTCGTGATCCACGGCCCCGTCGCCGTCGCGCCGCGCCCCTTCACGGAGCTCAAGTGCGTCGCCGAGGCGCGCGACGGCGGCGCGTCGCCCGTCTCGGTCGAGCACCACTTTGGCGGCGGCGGGCCCGCGCCGCCGCCCGCGTCCAAGCGCGAGGCGCTGCCCGTCGCCGCGCTGTCCATCACCTTCCTCTACCAGGAGCTGATCAGGCACCGGCTGTGGAACGCGCGCTTTGAGCGCGGCGGCAGCGGCGACGCGAGCGGGCGCCCGCCGGTGCGGTCGCTCGCGACGCGCCACTGGAGCGAGCCCGCCGTCGACGGCTGGAACGCCGTCGCGGGCGCGGTGGACCTGGCGGAGGCGTGGGCCTTTGAGGGCGCGCTGCTGCCCCCGGAGGCGCGCAGCGCCTACGACCTGCCGCGCGACGTGCGCATGCGCCTCACCGTCTGCCTGAGCGTCGCGTGGAAGTTTGAGCGCCAGCTCTCGAGCCGCTTCCCGCGCACCTTCTACGACGACGAGCCCAACCTCGTCTCGCCGCACACGTGCGAGCTCGCGTACCTCGGGTACTCGTTCCTCTCCGTGGCGGAGCGCGCCGAGTTTGGCCCCTGGGGCCAGGAGAACGGGCCGCGCGTGCGCGCGCTGTACGCCGAGATGATCGCCCTGGAGGCGTCGCTGCTACTGAGCGTGCCGGTCTTCTCCACGCTCGTTGACGGCAACCAGGTGCAGGCAGAGGCGCGCCTGCAGGCGCTGCTGGACGCCGGCGTGCTCACCGTGGCCGAGGTGATGGCCGCGCGCGCGATCGTGCCGTACTTCAACGCGGTCTGGCTCAACGGCCGCTCCGAGCGGCCCACGGCGGGGGGGCTCGCGTGCGTGACCGCGCTGTGCGTGTGCTCCTCGGTCGCGACCCCCGGCCTGGAGGCAAAGCTGCGGCCCTGGTTCGTCCCCACGGAGCGCCGGCGCGCGCGCGCGCTCCTGCTCAACGCGCTCCACCCCCAGGACATCCCGAAGGCCCTGCTGTCGTTGGGGTGCTACGCGGACCCGGACTGGAAACACTACGATTGTATTAGCCCACACACACTCGAGCTGGCGCTCGTCGCCTCTAACAAATTCGTGTGAGCCTCACGGCAGAAACCACTGCTCCGGCACCACATCGTAAATTTTCCTTCGCTCGCTCTTGGTGGCAAAGGGCACGCACCACTCGAGGATGGGCAGCCACTTGCGGATCCTGTGCTTGTAGCGAGCGTGCTCCTCCTCGGTGTGGTCGTCTTCGTACAGGTCAAAGTCGCACCTGAAGGCCTCCTCTTCAAGTTGCTTGAGCACGACCGGCAGCCACGTCGCGTTAGGGTCGCACACGAAGCAGATCCGCTTGAGGACGTGCAGGTGCCCCTGAAGCGCGGCCTCGTGGCACGCGACGCTGGACAGCGCAAAGTCGCGCTCGCGCAGCCAGTCGAGCACGTCAAGGCGGCCCGCCTTTGCGGCTGCTGTGCACTCAATGCCCGCCCATCCAGGCCGCGGGTATTCGGCGGGCGCTTCGCTCTGCTTGGCGTAGGGCACCGGCGGGTCGGCCTCAAAGCACATCCACTGGATGACGTGGATGTGCCCGTGTAACGCGGCCTGCGCGGTCGTGTACTCGTCCCAGGCCACGCGCTCTCCGCACCGCGCCCACTGCATGAGGCGCAGCTCGCCCTTTTCGGCCAGTACGCCCATCAGGTGCTCGCCCTCGGTTCGGCGCCGGTGGGGCAAGCGCGTCCGCAGCCGCACGCGCCGGTGGGCGTCGAAAAGCGAGAACTCGCGGTCGGCGGCCCGCTTGCCGGCTCGGCACGTCCGGCGCAGCGCGAGCAGCGTCGCCACGTCCAGCCACCGCATCACGAGCGGGCCGAGGTCCTCGTGCGCGAAGACGGCGTCCATCCACGGCGGGGGGCTTGTCGACATGGCCTTCTCGCGAGTGCGGGAGGGGGGTCCCTTGTCGACTCGGTCTCGACACGCAACGGCTTTGCAACTCGGCCGCCTGTCCTCCGGTGGCGCTAGCCAGAGGCGCGGCCCCGTGCCTCGACAAGCGACGCGCGCCCCGCACTCGCGAGATAGTTGTCGGCCATGGCCGAGGAGGACCTCTCCGACGTCTGGTCGATCATTCTGCGGGAGTGCGCGACCGACCGGCGCCTCAACATGACGGTGCCCGGCCTGGCGCACGTGGCCAAGTACCGCGCGCTGTCCAAGGACATCCGCGAGGGCGCCGCGCGGCTTGACACGCCGTACGACGCGACGATCCGGTTCACGCCCAACGGGCGGTCGCGCGTGCCGGTCGCCTACTGCGGGGGCGTCCACTTTGCGGAGGCCCGCTTCGGCGCAGGGCTGTCCATCATCCGCGACCGCGCGACGAGCCAGATGTTCGCGGTCAGCCACGACGTGGCCCAGTACCACTCGGACTGGCTCGGCGCCGGCGCGGCCGCGTGGGTCTACACGGTCAAACGCGCGTACCCGCTGGCGCGGCTGGCGCAGCTTCTGGGCGGGCACGCGTCCGACTGGCAGAAGCGGCTGCCCGACCTCTTCAGGGTCGCCTTTCCGGCCGATGAGGCCGACGACCAGGGTAGCCGGTGGAGCCATCGGGTGTCGGTGTCGTTGCGCCAGTACAGCTTGACAAGCGCCACTCGACACGCGTACCAGGGCGTCGTCGCCCACGGGCAGCTGCGCGCGCGCGAGTGGGACGGCGAGCCGGGGCCGCTGACGACGCACCACGACGACTTCATCTCGCACAAGGTCCTTCGCGCCGGCCATCATCCCGACGGCCACGGCTACTTCTC
>Ga0315330_10002874_pt1 | contig 11841 bp, 9 predicted proteins | sample M140m34915metaG_FD_203453 | JGI IMG/M metagenome (GOLD analysis project Ga0315330, IMG submission 203453) | Ammonia-oxidizing marine archaeal communities from Monterey Bay, California, United States - M1 40m 34915 | ecosystem: Environmental > Aquatic > Marine > Intertidal zone | place: USA... | reverse complement strand
TGGCGGTTGGTTTGTTGGGGTATTCTCTGGTACCTGAATGGTTAATGTCCCCCAGCGGTCTCCAGAATCTGCACCATTACCATTTGCAGTCATCGCTGCTAATTGGAAATTAGCAGTTCCTGAACCCGAACTTGGAGCAGTCCAATCAAAGCCCCATGTTCTATAACTGGAACCTGTAATTGAATGAGTTGCGCTATCGCCAGTTGAACTAATTCCAACTGCGAAGCCCATATAACTGAATGTCCCTTTGTCAACATCCATACTAAAACCACCGCCAGAACCTGAAACTCCACCTGTAACAGAGACAGTCAACTGGTAGACTGAGCCTGGAGTATAGGCGGAAGGAAGACCTGTGACAGAAGGTGTTGCAACATTAGTTCCTGGTTGAGAATGACATCCGCATCCTGTACCAGAATTCAGTTTACCATTCTCTTTTCCTTGAGTAATGGGCGCTATTGAAAGTAGTAGGATAATACAAACCGCAGCTGCAGTTTTAGAGTAGTTCATAACCCTTGTATTGCTTGTTAGTATTGAAGGTTAACCCTAAATTGATTCGATGAGTGATTATTTCTAGTATCAATTATAATCGGCAAGACTACTTTGAGTACTATTTTCTTCTGTAGTTTCATCATCGATAATCGAGACTACCTTTTCGCTTAATTTATCTAATAATTGTTCTTCAGTCCAAATTTGAATTTCTAATTTTTGAGCCTTTGCAAGTTTAGAACCTGCATTATCACCGGCTATCAATACATCAAGATTAGATGAAACACTACCTACAACTTTACCTCCAGCAGTTTTCACCATCTGCTGTATCTCTTTTCTAGGATTGCTCAATGTCCCAGTTATACAAAATGTCATTTCACTCAAAACACCCCCTGACACAGATTTGGGTTCATCGATTAAATCAAGATAATTTACCAGATCCAATAATAATTCTTTGCGGTTTAGAATTCCATCTCTAACTTGAAGTGCCACTTTAGAGCCTACGCCATCATTTTCACACATAGTGCGTAAAGCAGAATTGAGAACATGTGGCTTATCCTTTGAATCGTGAACCGGTCCAAAATTATCATCTCCAGGCTGAGCCGTTGCATCATTCGCCCACTGCATTAGTCCCTCAAAATTCTTAGTTTGCTGAGCAACTAGTGAGGCGAGTTCAGGGCCAATTCCTGGCAACCCTAATGCGTGAATAAATCGACTAGTTTTCATGTTCTTAGTACGATTTATTTCTCTAAGTACGTTATTGGCTGATTTTTGCGCCATCCTTTCCAAAGACAATAATTGAGATTCTTCTAATCGGTATAGGTCTGCTATATTGGTAATTAAGCCCGTTTCTAGTAATTGTTCAACAAGCTTTTCACCTATTCCGTCCATTTCCAAAGCCCTACACCAATAGATGATCGCTCTACTGGTTCTAGAGTCGCACATCAAATCCATACATTTGAGGAATGCCCCCTCTTCTTTCAAAGAGACGTTGCAAGACGGGCAATATGAGGGGATCTGAATTGGTTTCCTAATTGGTAAGTTTCCCATAAATGGGGTGCCGTCGGAATGAAACCTATTTTCTAAATCCTTGTCAGTAGCAGGCCCTAAAGTAGATTCAATCTTTGGTATAACATCTCCTCGTCGAACAATCAAGACCCTATCGCCAATTTGTACCCCTAGCCTTTCAACTTCTCCAGGATTGTGTAAAGTTGTATTTTCTACTGTTACCCCTCCAACCTTTTGTGGAGCAATGCGGGCAACCGGAGTGACATTGCCAGTCCTCCCCGTCTGCCAATCAACATGCAGTAAAACAGAGGTTGCTTCTTCGGGAGGGAATTTCCATGCTAATGCCCAACGTGGGTGGTGAGCAGTCATGCCAAGGTTTTGGCGTTGCTCCAAATCATCTAATTTGAATACTAAGCCATCGATCTCAAATTGATAATCCGACCTTTTTTCAGACCATTCCCGTGTGTGATCAATCATTTCAATTTGAGGTCTATCAGATTCAAAAACAGTCCATGGCGCTGGCTCTATTCCCGCTTCTTGTAGCCAATGTAATAATTCACTATCATACTGAACAGTTGGAGCATCTGAAGGGAATTGAACGTCATAGGCGCAAAATACTAAGTCAGCAGCGTCTGCTTTACCATCGCCATGTTTTTGACGTAATGCGCCTGAACAGAGATTTCTAGGATTGGGAGATACTTCACTATACTTAGACTCAAACGTTGCTAAAGGCATCACTACCTCTCCGCGTACATGAATAGTGTACGGATGTTTCAAGCGAGTTGGGATGTTTGCTACTTGGATAGCGTTTAATGTTACATCCTCGCCCTTTTCTCCACTACCCCTAGTTGCAGCCCGATGTAAGTTCCCCGAGATATACTCAAGTGATAATGCCGAGCCATCTAATTTTGGTTGAGCTAAATAGCGTGTACCACCAGAGGTTGATTGGGTGACAAAATGAGTAATATCTTCGTCCTTTGTACCTTTGTCTAAAGAACGCATAGGGAACATATGTTCTACTTTTGTAGTACCTGGTAAAGGTTCTGGGCCCACTTCATGTAATACTGAATTATCGGGATCTAAGGATTTGAGTTCATCCCACAAGGAGTCAAATTCAGCATCTGAAATTTCTGGAGCTGAGTGATTATAGTATAATTCCCGATGATATTTTACCGCATCGGCCAGATGTTGAATCCTATCGTCTCCGGCCATACTTATCCACCAAGGCTAGAGGATATGAATATCACGAAAATTTCAGCCCTAGTAACTCGACATCTGGTAATGGACAGCGAGTCATAATGACCTTGGAGAGTATTCTAATATGAATTTCAGCAACTACGTGAACTATCGATTGAAACATGTGTCCTGCATGGACATTGTTGTCATCATCAGACCAACAGCAGTGAATATGAGTGAAAGCCTTACCTTCTTGCGTTCTAGCAATATTTCCTGAAAGGCTGACTAGTTCAGATGGAGAATCAAGGGGTCTACGTTGATACACTCCTTGCTCATTCATGTATCCATATAGATTATCTCGAGTTCTTCCAATACCGCTAGTTATCGCTGCTGCATTGAATCCGACTTCATCAGCTAAATTTTGTAAAGTTGAATGTATTTCTTCATCAGGGTCTAATCTAACAAAGAGATCATCTCCGCTCCTCGTCCACTCCATGGTTAAGCGTAATGAGGACGATTATTGAAAATAACGATGTTATTCTTCTTCTAAATCAGGTTGTAAAATCTGTATTATTCTTGATTTTGCCTCAACTAAATCATGGTAGTTACCGCCAAGTGGAAGTGGTGCGAAGATTCCCCACCCCTTTCTCAGCAAAATAATACGTCTTTGAGTCTTGCTTTTAGAAAGTTTAAGTCGTTTCCATTCATATCTTTGACCATCTGCAAAAAGATGAGTTTTTGTTACCGCATACCGCTTAGGAATCAGCAAGGAAATCAAATGTAGAGAAAGAAGAACATCCCATAAAATAGGATAGAATATTGGCGTATTGGAAATTTCAACTAAGCCCCAAGGTAGTGCCATCATAGCCGCCATAGAAGCTAAATTTCCCCACTGCCTAACTACCTCGTTTGGACCTTCACTAGACCAAGCAAAAACATCGTTAGATAGTTTGCCCAATTCAGGAATGTCTCGTTTCTGTCTAGTAAGCCAAAAAGCATCCCAAACAACGATTACTGCTAGTATAGAAATAGCAACAGAACCAATAATACCGGGATTTGGTATTGAAACAATGTCCATATTATCACTCTATGTATTGTTTATTTTCGGTTTCATCGCCATCGCCTTTCTTAATTCGCATAATGAATAATACTACTACTATGGCTAAAACAACTAAAATAAGCATTGTCAATGTATCAAAATCTCCAGAATCATCATTTGATTGACCTTCTAATAAATCTGGTATTCCGTCACCATCATCGTCTTGGTCTTCTACCAAAAGAGAGGTAATACCCAGAGGGCAATTGATTTCATCCGGTTGATTATCACTATCTGTATCCTGCCATGCGCAAGCATCAAATGGCCAAGCATCTCTTTCATCATCAAAGCCATCATTATCATCATCTGAATCATATATATCCGGTCCACACGAACGACCTATTTTCAAATCAAACCAGGTATCTTGGTCGCAATCCAATGTGTTATCTCCATCGGAGTCAAGGGGGATAGATTCAAATGAAATTGTTACCCGTTGCAAAGCCCCTAGTTGGTCTGTCACTTTCAATTCTAAAATATATATCCCAGGCCCTGGGACTGTCAAATTTTGAATAGGCATGTTAGACTTAACTTGGGAAATTTGATTATTCTGAGAATCGAAAATTGTCCATTGGTATGTCAACTGTTCCGGCGTATCCAAGTCATCTGAAACTGAAGCATTAGCTTGGAAGATTTGTTGTTGCATTATTTTCTGACCATATGAAGGTTCAACAAAAATTACAGATGGGGGCTGATTTGCTTGGAGTGATATTGTTACTATAGTGCCTTTAGCCCAATTATTAGAATCACTATATGCTACTGATATAGTAGGCAGGCCTGCCGAATTAGCAGTAATTTCTAAAGTTATGATTTCAATTACATCATCAGTACTAAACTGCTTACTGACTAGTAATTGATATGAAATCGCAGCCCCTGAAACTGAATCCGAAGAAATTGAACCATCTGAATAGCTTGTTGAGATTCCAAAATTCGTAATCTGAGAGATACCCGATAATTGAGCATCAAGAATTAATGTATGGTACTGATTTACCTGTGCACCATTCCATAAAGAAAGTGGCTGCTGTGAGAGGAATGTTGAATCTATGAAATTGATAGTTGTATCATCACTCAATTCGCTTTGCCCAGACAATATCGTATTCTCTACTAATGCAGAATAGTTTTCTGCTGAAATTGAGGTTGATGACGTGATGAATGAATCACGGATAATGAAAGGTGCTGAAGATTCACCATTGTCTGCGTGAAGGTCTAAGCCTACAGAATAATTATTCAAGTTTAGATTCTCCACGACCATTGAACTTGAAGAACGACCGTGATGACTGATTAAACCATTTCCAGAACCCAGTCCGTTCAATTCGATATTTGATAGAAGACCTGCTGAATAGTCGAAATCGATCGCTGGAGCCCCAGTTACTTCGATAGAGTCAATGGCCAAATTTCGATTATTTCTACCTGCAATAGCTGCTGAACCACCTGTATTTGCCGACACAGTATCGAGAGTAAATTGTTCATCCATTGAGTCCAACCAGAAAACGTTACCATTTCCCGTGAATTGTGTAGCATTAACAGATGAAATTGAACCAGATACTTCAGTTAAATCAAATCCTATTTCAGTTCCACTTCCAATTGTAATATTTGTCGCTTGAATTGTAGTCTGTCGGGCCCATATGGCAGGACCATTACAATTGGATAATTCTAAGTTGGAGAAATGAATTTCCGCTTCGGATTGGTATAACTCGATACATCCACTGCCCCCGTCACTGAACTGAGAATTTTTAATTTCAATAATTGCATTACTACCTGATTCAACGTAAAGAAGCGGTTCTGATGCTGTAGAACGCATCATGGTAACTCCATCAGCATAAACATAGCCAGTTTGAGAAACATGTAACGGAGTTGACGCCTCAACCACGTCAGTATTGGCTAATTCTATTCGAGAACTTAATTCCCCTCCAAGTATTAATCCAGCCCATCTTGCACCTAAACCAGTGGAAGAAATTGTGGAATCACCGGCGTCTAGAGTACCGTCAACTGTTATCGAAACTCCATCTGATACCCTAAAAGAAACTCCATCATCGATGATTAAAGATTTTAATTGTGGCACTAATAAATCATCTTCAAGGTAGTAAGGACTCCATTTAGCCTCAAGAATTGTTGATTCTACCATAGTTCCTGATTCTAATGTTGAAGCCATAAAAATATGAGAAAAGGATTTTGATGAGTCCCAAGATACGAAGTCAGAAAATGATTCAATTTGTAAAGTTATATTTTGTAATCCGCCAAAATTATCAGTACTTGCATCAATGAAGCGAGCAGTAGCATTGGTGTTTACTTGTCCATATTGGTCGGTTAATTCATTAGTCCCATTAATCGAAATAAGAGCACCTTGAACTGGAAGGCCTTTGTCGATAACTGAAATATCGAGAGCAGAAAGTTGAGTGAATGAAGCTTGATTTTGAACGCTCACTGTAGAAGTAATATCGCCCCCCAACATCTCAATGTGACAATTAGAATGTAGTTCTAAAGATTTGTTGAAAATAACTGATACAATAGAACTGGTTGGGGTGCATGACCAATTGACTACTGCATCGATTGTAATTTGGCTACTTTCAACAGATGTTATTAATGCTGAAGAATGGATGTTTATCTTATCTGCAATGATTATTGAATCTTCACCGATTATCTGCGAAGAAGAAAGCAAAGAAATCTCGGAATTAGAATCAATTATTAATTCGGAGTTAACTAATTTCAACGTACTTGTACCTTGCATCACTAGATCTCCTGAAATCGTGTGTGGTTGGCCATCTGGGCGGGGGCCAAGTATCACTGATTGATCAGTCGTTATCGTCCAGTCACCTTGAGGGATTACTGGGATTTGAATTACTTGGTTAGCCTGCCCGCCGAACAAAGATTGGGTTACGCCAGTTCCAGAAAATATCGCTTCTATAATTGAGCCTTGAGAGAATAGTGGAAGAGTTGCGTATCCGTTTACATCACAATCTATCTCAAAGCCATTAACTTTAATTGTCGCTGCGATAGGATTATTTGAAATATCAGTAAATTGGACATTTGTTTCTTCAAAATAACCAGAATTGGTGGTTGAAACGGTAATGCTGGAGCTGCCTCCGTAGTATATGGTGCCGTCGCCTGATGCATCATATGAGTTAGAATTGGTGTTTAGTGGCCCGAATACACGGATATTAGCTTGGGAATTATCGAAGAGTTTGAGCGGCGAATTATGAAGTTCTGCAGCCCAGTTACTAGTCTGAAGGTATGATTGCTCGTGAAGTTGAATTCCAAAAGCTTGAAACTTTGTAGATATGCTCTCAGTAATTAAATTACTATCACGCATCTCTATTGCAGTATCTGTTCCTCCGTGCACTTCAACTACAGTTCCTGTAAATTCACTATCTTGTAGATAAATTCCTGTTGAAAAATTCTCAATTCGGAGGTTATTAAACTCGACATTAGCATACCAAGCATTTACTGCTGTTGAAGACGAATCTTGTTGATTAAATTGCTTATGAATCATAATCTCCGACCATAAATGCAATGAATCAAGTATGTCGATGGCTGGTGATTTCACATTGGTGATTTCAATATGAGTCGTTCCTGTCAGTACAGACGAAGGCCCTCTAAAGGTAAGCCCTGAAGAGGCTGATTGTATGGAGAGGTTATGTCCTAAAATATGCCCACTTCCCGTTGCTTCAATGGCTGTTTCAATCGATGATATATTCAAATCGCTTATCATATGAGTCCCAGGGCCAGATAATGAAAAACCAGAATTAACATTAGTGATTGTGATATTATCCAAACTACAAATTCCGATACATTGTTGATCTAGTGCAGAAACTATACTGTTAACTTCGCCATCGAATGAAATATTCGAAAGTGAGAAGGATGTGGCTCCATTTGAAACTAAGAGCCTATATCCGGATACTATTACTCCATCTACTGTTAGGTCATCACTATTGCCTGCATCGATAAGTAAAGCAATATTTTGACCATGGACATTTGAGACACTAACCTTGGCTGAAAGTTGACTAGAAATTCCTACTGTTACTGAAAAGAGACCTATGTCCTCGGCAACTGTCTCACCTGCTATATTCTTCAGTGCAACGCCGATACTGGAAAAGTTTGATTGGATAATTCTTGAGTCCCCTGATGTTTGGACTCCGGATGCAGATTGGCTAATTTCAGCATTCGATAACTCTAATGTACCGCTATTTTGTATTGAATCATAATCGATTTCATCAGAAATATAGCCATTAATTATCGAATTAGCTGCATTGTTTACCCCGATATAAGAGTGAGCGATGTGCAGGTCATTTGCGGTTAAGTACCCGTTCACTAATATGCCAGTCTTAGCATTCTCGATATTAGTGTCATTAAGAAGTGCTTGCCCAGTACTTGCAATAACTAATCCCTTCCATAATCCTGCTCCATGAGAGCCTTGAGTTACCGGAGGAGTGGAAGAAAAGAAATAGGCACCATCGACAATTAGAGTTCCTTCGACTAGTATCCAATAGTTATCGCCACAATCTATCGTAGTGCCTGATTCAATAGTCAATGTTGCTCCTTGAGCAATAGTTAGATTCCCCGAGAGTATTTGCTGACCACTCCAAGTCACATTTGTAGAAATTGTACTATCTGAAGCGCTGACCATTATCGGACTCGATAATGAAATCAACAACAGTAAAATGATAGCAGACGCGACAGAAGTCTTTCCCATATACTCCCCTTCACATGCTTAGCATATCAAACCAAAGGCTTCCAGTCACATTTCATATTGTATACAAATCTGTACACTTTGGATAATTGTAACTTTGGTGGGCCCGCCCGGATTTGAACCGGGGTCTGACGACCCCCAGCCGCCAAGTATAGGCCAAGCTAACCCACGGGCCCTTGTGTGAAAATCACTGGCGAGAAGCGCTGAAAGGTGCAACTTCGTGTATCAGATCTAGGTGACCAACATACATTCTTCTGCAACAATAGCGAGCTAATCCTATTTGATCGAGTGCATCGGAAATTTCTACTCCCGAAGTAACTTTCTCATTGAATTCTTCCCACTTATGAGCAACAACAGCTCCACAACTAAAACATCTAATTGGTATAATCATTTTATCGCCTCATCGGTAAGATTTCTGTTTCTTTCTACGTGCACCACGGCCGAGTTGGTGTTTGGCTTCCTTACGACGTGGGTCGTTAACCAGAAGACTTCTATCAAATCTTAGATACTCGTCTCTTAACTCTTCATCTTGGCCCTTTGCTCCACCATTGTAGTGAACTAATCCACGAGCAATGGCGGTACGGATTGCATCGGTTTGACCCATGATTCCGCCACCAGTGGTTGTAATATTGATATCAACTTTAGACAATCTATTCATTGCATCTGCTATGATAAGTGGCTCCATTGCCTTTCTACGAGCCAGAGAAGGTTGTAGAATTTCAATTGGTTCACTGTTGACTCTTACTCTGCCTTGACCAGCTTTAACACTAGCTCTAGCAACTGCAGTCTTTCTCTTACCAGATGTTTCAACGGATTTCTTTTGTTTACGTGCCATTACTGTTCACCTCCGGTCCAACGATGACTTGGTGCACCTAGATTGGCACTTATTTCACCTAAAGAGAGGAATCTCTCTGGTGTGGATTTCCTAATCTTTGAATCATCGCCCGATTCATGGCCATCAGGCAGATCGCCAGACAGATGGCTTGGGCAACCAATCTCGACACGCAGATTACGAAGTGCTCTGCGGCCACTACTCTTCTTTTGATATGGAAGCATACCACGAACAGCACGCTTCAAAATCATATCAGGCATACGTGGGAAAAATGGTCCCTTTCTTGCGTGATTTAATTCATACTTAGCATGATATTTATTCAACACAGAGGTTGGACTACCTGATACGATAGCTTTCTCTGCGTTTATGATGATTACTTTGTCATCTCGGTCTTCTCTTGCAGCCTTCAGAAGAATGTTAGCAGTCGCTGACGCTAGACGGCCTAGAACAAGCCCTTCAGCATCAAAAACAAAGGTAGTTTCATCCAAGGATAACTACCCCCTTTCCTGATGGGTTTTCGTTCATCAGCTCGCCATAGGTCATTATTCGACCACCAGCGGCTTCTATCTTCTCGCGAGCACCGGTGCTCACACTGTAGGCGGCGATGGTATGGTTACTGGTTAACTCCCCACTGCCGAGTAGCTTACCAGGCACGAGGATTGTTGCACCCTCGGGGGCGTGGCGGCTAACGCGGCTGAGGTTGGGGTTGGTCCAGTTCTTGCGACTTCTAGATAGTCGCATGGCCACATCTCGCCAAACAGCGGAACCGGTTTCACGAGACTGGGCTTTCAGTTGGTTTATTACGCCAACCAATTGTGCGTTTGTCTTGTTATTTGGGTTACTCATTTGACTCCCTCGATGCTTTGAAGCATGCTGCCGAATCGCCAACCCATTATCAATGCACCGACGCGCACAATCACAAAATTTGCACGTTTTTATTGCCAGAACTACACTCATTCGTAAAGAATTTCGCCTTTTGCATCTAGCAATTCAACGGTTAGTCCAGCTGCCCTTCCTTGAATTATTATCTCATCGTGGAGAGTATCTGAGAAATCGTCAAGAGCGCCGAGTGCAGTAATTCCTGCGACATCAGTTAACTGGTCGATTAGATGGTTCAGTACACAACTTACCCCATAGGCTTGTCCGGCTCTAAAAGCGTGATCTACTCCACCAATCTCCGGATCTTCAGCCTTCATTCTGAGCATTACTTGCTGAGAGTAAGCGACTAGAGCACCATATATTGATTCTATAATCTGTGCTGCTTCCAAGTCACCAAGAAGCATTTGTGCTTCACTTAGAGCAACTCTTACGGCTTGGCCGTAAGTGCCATGTGCACCTATTACGTCTGAGGTTTCCTTCTGCATAGCTTGGTCGATGAGAGTTTTCCAGTCTTCCATGAACTACCCACATCCGACCTGCTCCTTGAAGGTTCGGCACGTTTTAACTAACTAAATAGCAATCAAATCTTGAAATCTGTTCCTTCACCTTCGACGATGCCTGCTTGACGGACGGTGCCATCTGCAGCAACGAATTCTCCAGCCTTGACTTGATTATCATACAGGTTAACATCTTCGAATCGCTTGACTAGAACGCCTTCTCCAAGAGACATTGTCAAAGTTCTAACAATCACATCTAAGGTTTGCAGTGCACGGTCTCTATGACTTGCATCTATTGTGTGATCAGAATATCTTGCTTCTTCAAAGATGGTCAAGAAGCCATCTAATTGTTCACTTGGAACCATGTTGAATGCAGTTCTAACGGCCGCTTCAAATTCTCGAGTGGTTTCGTAAACCTTCTTCATGAATCCATACTTACGGAAATGTCTTACAAGGTTCTTGTAACAATCAAAGATTGCTGCAATGAATTCATTGCTTGCTTCCAATTGTAGCATTGTATCAGTCAAAATACCTCTGAGGGCTTGAACTTGTCTTCTAGCCTGAGCTCTCTGATAGTATAATGCCCCGCCGATAACTAGTGCCATAAGTAAAATTACCAAAGCCATAGTATTGCCAGGAGTGAAGAAACCGGTGCTTGATGAAAGGTCAACCTGTTCAGCCCACTGAATCTCGTGTGTGATATTATCATCAGAAGGTGCAAAGAAAGTCGAGCCTGGATAGTAAGCAATAATACGCCATCTTCCATCACAATCCTTTCCTCCACAACTTCTTCCATCAAATGCCCACTCGAAGCGAGCAACCCCTTGTTCATTGGTTTTAGACTTATTATCTCCGTCTGTAACCCAACTTCCGTTGTCGAAGTACTGGCGTAAGAAAATAATCTCTTCATTCTCTACAGCAAGGTCTAGACGGTCCCTTAGCAATGCCACTTCACCAACTATAAGATCACCCTCAGTCTTTCCATTGTCCCCAATGTAACTCCAAGTTTGTTTAACTTGAAGATCTACTCTGGACCTCACTAAAATATTGACATCGGTAAAAGAACCGTTTAGGGCACTAGAAGCGTCTTTATCACAGCCACCAGGCACATTTGCATCCGGTTCAAAGGCTACACGTAATGTTCTGTAACCCTCAGTCTTACCACCAGTTGTTTCAACGCCCT
>Ga0315330_10002873_pt1 | contig 11842 bp, 5 predicted proteins | sample M140m34915metaG_FD_203453 | JGI IMG/M metagenome (GOLD analysis project Ga0315330, IMG submission 203453) | Ammonia-oxidizing marine archaeal communities from Monterey Bay, California, United States - M1 40m 34915 | ecosystem: Environmental > Aquatic > Marine > Intertidal zone | place: USA... | reverse complement strand
TAAACCAGGCAATTCAATATTGCAGGATCCTAAACCATTTGGAACAAGGATGTCACCAGTCCTTACTAGTTGCTCAAGTGTGGATTTAGTTGTTTTGTCTACAATGAGTTTTTTGTAAGATTTGTAGTTTGAAAAAGTGTACTTCATGATGTGTTCCTTGTGGATTCTTTGTTCTCCATAAATAGTCATCCGAAGCCTTAAAAACAAAAAAACCCCAACTCCGAAGAGAAGGGGCTTTAGATCTATCAGTTAGATAAGATTATGGTGCAGGTGTTCCACCAGCGCCACCTAGAAGATCACGAACGACAACCAATCCGTACATATCCGGACGAACCATCTTCTTTCCGTAACGTGTCATGACACCTTTACGAGGAACGAAGTCTTCAGGTCCAAAGATAGTTGGAGTTACTTGCAATGGCACGTAAGGTGCGTAAACATATCCACTTTCCAAGAAAGAAGATCCTTTACGACCAACCAAGATAGCGTTACGTGGGAAGTAAGGGTCAACGATAACGTCGAACTTACGGTTCAAAGAACCAACCTTGACAGCACCGATGTCGCCTTTGTCAGCGTCAGCAGTAACGTTTGCACGGAAACCAGCAGTAAACTCAAGAATGTTTGCAACTTCAGGAGAAAGAACTACGAAGTTAGCACCACCACGCAAAGTCTTACGATGGATTTGTGCAGAAACGTCGTTGATGGTTTCAATCAAAGTTTCATACCATTCAGAAACAGTACCAGTGAAGTCAGGAGTTGCAACGTTTGCACCAATTTCAACACCAGTCAAACGGTTTACGAACATTCCAGGTGAACGAGACCAGTAGAAAGTTCCAGCAGTAGCGCCTTTGATAAGGTCTTGCAAGATTTCGCGGTCGATTTCAAGAGCAATTTGCTCAGACAAGATAGAAGTCAATTCAACCTCAGCATCCAAGTTGTGGTAAGCGTTCAAGTCTTGACCCAATTCTGGAGTCCACTTTGCTTTCAACTTCTTGGTTACCGCTGTGATTGCGATTGAGTCAACTTTGATGTCGATCTCTGGAATGTTTGCTTCGTTTTCCAATCCCCAGTAATCACCACCAGCAACAGCTCCCAAAGGATTGGTGCTACTAGCTTCGATAGTGTCTGCAGCAGGATAAGAAGCGTGAACTTGAGTCACAATCCAATCGTCATGGGATGATGGGGTGCTTTGTCCAGCCGATGTAGCTTTAACTGCTGCAGTCAAGAAATTTGCAGCTGTAATGCTACCAAATCCATCACCAGCTTGGGCAGTGTTTGCAGCGGCATCAAGAAGAACCAGAGCATCATTACTAATAGCATAGAAGAAGTGGAAAGTCTCTGAAGATTCAACATATTTTGTTAAACGTCGAACTTGTGTGGCAAGAATTCCAGCACCCGCATCGTAATTATCGATGGTGAAGGGCGTCGCACCACTACCCGAAGCATCATCACTTAAACCAGCAAGGTCTGCGATAGGCAAGTGAATTTGAGACAAGCTTTTCAAGTTGACAGAATATCCAGACTGTTCAAGAGCTGTTTTAGTAACAGAGAGCTTCAACAACAAACCGTTTGTTGCGGTTAAATCTTGAGAACCATAAGTAGAAATTACATCAGAGTCCCATTCGATTTCTTGAAGGATTACATCGTCAGCCGGAAGATTTGCATCTGATGCCATAATGCGATCACCATCAATGAGAATGGTACCAGCTGCAGCTGCGACAGAACCAGTTGGAGATGAGTAAGCAGAACCAAGACCATAAGGTTGTTGATCCATAGTTGCATTATTCAACAAGACCCCACCAGTGATTTCTGAAGCTGTTACGCCTTGACCATAGATAGAACGTCCAGCTTCAGTACCAAGACGACCGTTAACGGCACCGTCAGCATTGTCTGATCCGAATGTGAAATCCATGAAGAAGATCAAACCAGAAGGCAAAGACATTGGTTGTACAGAAACCAAATCGTTTGCAATCAATCCAGCGAATACGCGACGGACGATTGGGAAAGCAACAGCGGCGAAACCTTCAACGTCGCCACCAGCCATAGTGTTAGACTCACGCAATAATTCGCGAGCTTGGTTTTCCAAAAGACGAGCCATGCCAGCCTTCTGTTCGTCGTTAGACAAGCCTTCCAAAAGACCAGTCTGTGACCATTTATTCAAAAGTGATGCACCTTCTTTTTGCATGTTACGGTGTACCATCCCTTCTGTAAGAGTTTCGATAATTGACATTTTAAAATCTCCTTAAAATTATTTTTTTATGCCTGCAAGCTTTTGCATCTTTTCCATAAAAGGATCAGCGCTTTGCTTGCTTTCGTTAATGTTTTGTCTTGAATTCAACATAGAACTTAAGTTCGAACGTCGGTTGACAGACTCGCTAAGTGATTGTGGACCTTTGGTGCGGTTAGGCGTTGATCCCACTGTAGCTTTGAGTGTCTCATGAAGTTGCTTAGCTTCCTTCAAAGACTCCGCGTTTGCGATGGCATCGACAATTTTTGATTTTTGTCGCTCATTCAGGGAGGCATCACCCAGAGTGCGGTTCTGGTATAAAAGTTTTGCGTTGGACAATAGAGCCTCGTCTAGATGTGTCTCGAGTTTCTCAAGCACATTGGCCATTGCTTCGTTTTGGCTTGCAAGGGCTTCAATTGTCTCATATAATTCTGTTTGTTTTGATTCGGCTGAATCGTCTTCTGAAGACTCTTCTTCTGATTCTTCTTCCAACTCTTGCTCGTCTCGTGCAATTGCCAAATCCTTATTCTTTCTTGCTTCGACGTCCATTGGTCCTGGATGACCTGTTGGTCTGTAAATGTCGTCATCATCAATGTGAAGCTCTTCTTCTAACATGTTGAGGATCTCATCAAGTTGCACATCTTCTTCACTCATTTCTTTTCCTTCTTGGAGGGTCGCCAATAGGTCGTCAAGGCTTTCATCACCACCGGAGGTGTCATCACCTTCTGGTTCTGCTGCAAGGTCTCCTGCGGGCTCTGAAGAGTCATCAAGTCCACCAAGCACTTCGTCGTCTGAGCCACCCATTGCCTCTTCCTCTTCTGCAGACATTTCAAACTCTCCGAGATCGAGATCGATCATCCCATCATTTGTTTGAGGTAGAGAGTCGACAAGAGCATTAAATTTAACTGACATATCGTCATAACGAGAGTCCCAAGCTGGTGGAGCTTCTATTGTAGCGCCTTCTTGACCACCTGCGAAAGATGCGGGCATTGCATTTGCGGCAGCGCTCATTTCTCCTTCTGCTTCTTGAATCATTGAGTTGGCAGCATCGAGGTTGTTGTTCTCCAACATTACATCAACTGCTTCTTTGATTTGGTGAGAATATTTTTCAATAACAGATTGTTCTGCATTCTTAATGGCTTGTTCTCGCAACGCAGCTGCGTCGGCGATAGCCTGCTCTAGCATGTTTGACATCAATTTTCTCCTAGAATTCTTTTCTCCTTTAAATAGTGTAACGATAAACAAAACTCCAAAAGGGCGCTTAAAAAGAAAATGCCTCAGCGCTTTCACGCCGAGACAAGTCTTTCTAGTAAATAAGTTTTATCTTAATTATGCACCAGCGTTGTAAAGATCGGTAACTTGCTGAGATGTCAACACTTCGTTTAGAACTTCAAACTTCTTGATCTCACCATCAAAGAAGGCATAAGGCTCCTGAGGAGTGCGATTCCACGGGTTTGCTCCAATATAGAGTCCCCAATCGGAAACATATCCATCAGAAACACCTGACGCGCCAGAGCCTACTTGAGAACCGTCAACATATAAAGTATAGCCAACAGATGCCTCCCAAGATAAGGCTAGGTGATGCCATGTGCCATCATTCAAGCCGCTAGGGCCAGTAAGCTCACCAGTTCCACCAGCTGGATGTCTAAATTTCAACTGTCCATCATTCAATCTTGCAAAGAAGCCGTTGCGATAATCTTCACCGCTCATGCTTCTAACGTGAGAAGAATAAATTCTTCTATCACCAGTTGCAGTAGTCTTGAACCAGACAGATGTAGTCATCTTATCTGTGAATCTAAATCCATCATCAATAACAGCGTAGTCGTCTATTCCATCAAGGACGAGAGAATCGTTGCTCAAGTTGGCACCTCCGAAAAGAGTTGCGTCAGTTTCAAGATAACTGTTGCTCGAGCCACCACCCTGATAATTTACAGCATCGGCTACAGACCAATCTCGTGTCCCGCCATTATACATAGCTAGGATTTGAGCGTCGGATAACGTAATGTCATCAACCCATTCCATAAAGTCAAACTGTCCATCACCTTTATAGCTTACAGAACCATTATAGTTCTCAGCACCTATGTAGTGCTTAGTTCCATTAGACATTCCAGCGTAAGCTCTGATTCTCGTAGTGGAAGAGTTTCCTGTTTTGGTGTATACTTCTTGGCCGTCAATAAACAACTTTACAGTCATAGATTTAGAGCTGGTAGAAGTATAAGCGATATCCGTTTCAACAGTAACTAAGGCATGGTGCCACTCATTGAGAGTTAATGGCGTTGCCAAAGTGACACCACTGGAATTTCCAATTGGAGTTGAGATGTGAAGAAGAGAAGTGCTCCACATTCTTAATCCAAAGTTAACTTGCGATGGATAGTGTTGATCCGAGTAAAGCCCCATCCGAGATTGCGTCGGATTAAACCACATTGAGAACACTGCCGTTGTTGCAGTTGTGCTCGGTGGAACCATTCCAGACTTCTTGTAGTAAGAAGGACTAGCAACAATCGTCGAAAGAACACCATCAGTGACTGTTCCTCCTCCAAACATTGTAAAATCCTCTAAGAAGGTCCCAGCGCCTGTTGGGGTGTATGATGCAACAGAAGCTGCAGCAGTCTCAATAGACATTTGACGATCAGATTGACCGGCAATAGCAGCAACTTGCTCGTCAGTCAAGGCGACACCATCGGCGATCTGCATTGAATCAAACAATCCTTTGACAGAGTATGATTGAGATCCAGCTCCAAATACGAATGTTTGGTGCGTTGATGGTGGGAAAAGTTTGGTTCCAAGTGGATAGCTAATGCTATTGTTGAGCTTGGACCCATTTAGATACAAACTTGCAACAGTGTTTGAGCTATCGTTTCTTATGACAATTGCCGCGTGAGTCCACACACCAGCCATTGAAACACCTGTCTCCCGATTCTGAGTTGTTCGAGCACCTCGAGTATACGAATAAAGGTCAGGATCTGTGAGCGCAGCACCACCGCCAAGATTGAACGTAAACCTTCGGACTTCGCCATTGACGGATGCAACATTCGACCCTACTAAACCTAGATTGCCTGCTACTTGCGTTGAGTCTAAGTGCATCCACCATGAAATAGTAAACTCATCGTTAACTGTTTCATTTGTGACTGGGTCGTATTCCAAGATGCCGTCATCCTTCAGCTCGACCTTCATACCCCCGCTTGAGCCAGTCTGGGTGTCCCTGTAAATTCCATTTGTAAATTTAGATGCATCTCTAGCAATAACTGAGCTGAGATCTTCAAGGAATGCCCCAGGAGATGATTGAATGGTTGGAATTCCAGACCCTTCATTAAACTTGGAAGTAATTTGAGAAGAATCCCAAACTGAGTTTTCAACTTCCATTTTTGTAAATTGTCCCTTGTAAGCCTCATTCGATCTAACTACGCCAAGCCCAGTTCCGGTTCCAATAATTAAACCATAAACATCATCACCGTCTCTAAATGGATTCACTTTGGCAGAGAAGTTGATATCCGATCCAAGCTGAACACCATCCAAATAAAGTCTTTTGACACCGTTTACATTATCCCAAACGGCGGTGATCATATGCCATGCATCATCATAGATAGAGTAGTGGTTAGGATTGGTTACCGTTCCAGCAGCAGACACAAATCTAAGATCAGCATCATTATTTTGCTGCAGAACGTGTGCGAATTTGTTGTTACTTGTGTATTCCGCTCCGAAAGACCATAATTTAGACTTTCTAGAGCCACCGTCGTTCCTGAACCACAAGTTTGTTGTCATGTAATCTTGATACATGAATTCTGCAATGTCACCATGGATCATATAAGAAGAGCCGTCGAGTGTCAAAATGTTATCTTGATAAACAGGATTTCCAACAATTGTTGTTGATGGGTGATTTAAGACATCTGCAATCAAACTAGGGGATGCAACATTAGGATTGTTGCTATCATCTTGACTCTCTTCTCCACCTTCCGATGGAACGATGAAAGACTCATTAGCCAACAACCATGCCAATGAACCATTGGACATAATTGTAAGCATCTTGTTTTCATCGCTAGATGTATAGATGGGAACTTCATCAATGTCATGCAATTTTGTGGCTCTATCGATCCCAGCAATCTGAGGAGTGGATCCTTGATATTTTTCGGTAGAAAAGAAAGAAACATTGAGAGTCTCTTCGGAACCTGTAAGCGACTTGAGATAGTAGCTTTGGTAGGTGTTGTTCATTTGATATTGTGGATCTAGAGAGTTCCACGTGTAGATAGTTGTCCATGCTGAGCCATCGAACCCGTGAATGGAGACATTCTTTCCTCTAAAGACAACAGAGATTTCACCGGAGTGAGTCACTGGTGTCGAGAAAGAGTTCTCTGCAGACGGATCAGATAGGTAAGCAGTCAACTTTAGCATCTTTTGCTTTTTCATTTTTGATACTCCTTAGTTATCTTGTAATCCAAACTAGGTTTCCGTTGTTATCAACAGATAGAACCTTCCCAGCGTCTGATGCAGTGAATGTGGGCATGTCACTAACATCAGCGATAGCCGATGGTGCCGGTGCTACGGCTTGAATCAGAGAGTCTTCCATGAAAACTCCACGCATTTGCTCCTCTTGTCCTGAATTGGACTTGAAGAAGACTTCTGAATAAGTTGTAAAAGGAACAAAGACGACTTTATCATCAGCTGTTGTTGTGCCAACCAAAACCCAGTTAGCTCCTTGTTTTCCGTAGACTTCGATTTCAACAAAGCCAATGCAAATCATTGTGTTTTGATTCGCAGCTGGAGATATCCCTTCGGATGCTCCATCCGGTGTAGATACACCAGCAGTATATTTTGTAACAGACATTCTAAATCCTCCATAGAAATGTGTCTTAATGAAAAAAAGGGCCTCAAAGTTTCCTCTGAGGCCCAAGGTTAATACCTCTAGGGCATTATGAACAGGCTAATCAGAAGATTAGAACATGTACATAACTCCACCTTTCTTAGCGAACATGGCAGAAGTTCCACCGTGAAGAACAACTTCACCGTCAGACTGACCGTCGATAGACTCACCAGAACCAGCAGCAAACGTTACAGAAGAAGAACCTTCAGCAACCTTAACCATGATGTAGTGGCTTTCAGCCATAGTTGGAATAGTGAAAGTCTTCGCAGAAGAAGCGTTAACGATGTAGTGAGTAGCAGTACCCATTGCAGAATCAACTTCAGTCAAGTAGTTAATTCCAATCTTACCAGCGTTGATTTCTCCAACAGAAGCAGTCAATGCATTATCAGCAGCAATAGAAGCAACTTCATTAGCGTCAACGTCAGCTTGGATTGCAGCTTCAGCAGCAATACGAAGAGTCTGTTCAGCAGCAGCGGCAGCAATTCCAGCAGCTTCATTAGCATCAACATCAGCTTGGATTGCAGCTTCTGCTCCAATACGAAGAGTCTGTTCAGCAGAAGCAGCAGCAATTCTTGCAGCCTCTTCAGAAACGATTGCAGCAGCATTTACAGCTTCAGCAGCCATTGCACGTGCCATCTCGGTAGAGATAGAAGCAGACAAAACAGCTTCAGCAGCTAATGCACGAGCTTCTTCATCATCAACTGAAGTTTGAAGCGCTAAGTCAGCAGCAGCAAATTCAGAACGGATAGCAGCACGATCAGTGTCACCATACAATTCGTTTGCGTCTACGTCAGCTTGCAATGTAGCGATAGAAGATACGATAGAAGTATCAGCTAATTCATAAGCAGTTACTAATTCAAGCAACGTGTCCAAATTAACAGCAGAACCAGCCAACAAAGTATCCATCTGGCTTTGTAAGTTTGCATCACCAGCAACACGAAGTGCAGCTTCAGAAGCATCAGCAGCAGCAAATTCAGAACGCACAGCAGCACGATCAGATGTAGCAGCAGCAAAAGATGCAACAGATGCAACTTCATTAGCATCAACGTCGGCTTGGATTGCATTTTCAGCACCAATACGAAGAAGTTGCTCTGCAGCAGCAGCAGCTTGAGAAGCAACTAATGCAGAAGCATCAGCAGCAGCAAACTCGCTACGAATTGCAGCACGGTCAGTTGTAGCAGCACCGAAAGATGCAACAGATGCAACTTCGTTAGCATCAACATCATCTTGGATTGCTTGACGAGCAACAGAAGAAGCGTTAGCTTCGAATGCATCAGCATTCATTCTGTTTGTAACTTCAGCAGCAAGAGCAGCATCGTTAGACACTTCATAAGCAGCTTCTTTAGCTACTTGAGCAGCAAGATTAGAAGTCAACGTTGAGTCAGCAGCAATACGAGCAGCAGCTTCAGCAGCTTCACGAGTGTCAGTGTAGGCTTTAGCATCAACTAAAGTCGCAGCGTCACCAGCAGCACGGTCAAGAAGTTCTTGAGCCAAGTTTCCAGTCAAAACACCTTCAGCAGCAGTTGCGCGAGCAGCTTCTGTATCAATGTTTCCTTGAAGAACGCCATCCGCAGCGATGCGGGCAGTTTGTTCTGCCAAGTCAGCAGCAGCAAATTCAGAACGTACAGCAGCACGGTCAGTTGTAGCAGTTCCATCAGCAGCAATTCTTGCAGCTTCTTCAGAAACCAAGTTAGATGCATTAAGAGCTTCTGCAGCAGTTGCACGAGCTAGTTCAGTTGCGTCAGCAGCGGCGAACTCAGAACGGATAGCAGCACGATCAGATGTAGCAGCTACGAAAGATGCGTCAGCATCAGCTTCATTTTGATCTACATCAGCTTGAAGAGCAACGATAGAAGCAATAATACCAGTATCAGACAACTCGTAAGCAGTTACTAATTCAAGCAACGTGTCCAAATTAACAGCAGAACCAGCCAACAAAGTGTCGAATTGATCTTGCAATGCTTGATCACCTGCAGCGCGAGCAGCAGTTAAAAGAGCATCAGCAGCAGCAAATTCAGAACGAATCGCAGCTTCTTGACCCAATGCGCGAGCTGCTTCAGCAGAGATAGCGTTTGCATTTGCCAATTCAGCAGCACGTGCAATCACAGCTTCTGCAGCAAGATTAAATGCAGCTTCTGCTTTAGCGTCAGCTTCTGCTTGATCAGCATATGCTTCCATAGAAGCTTGAAGTGCAGTGTCAGCAGCAGCAAATTCAGAACGAACTGCGCCACGGTCTGCCAAAGCAGCTGCAAAAGATGCATCAGCATCAGCTTCATTTTGGTCAACGTCTGCTTGGATAGCAGTACGACCAGCCAAAGCTGCAGCTTCATTAGCATCAACATCAGCTTGGATTGCTTGACGGCCTTGCTCAGCAAAGTCGATAGAATCTACCAAGTGTTTTTCCTGAATCAATTTTCCACCACCAGTTTGTGGCATGTTTCCTATACCAAGAAGAACTCCAGCGTCAATTTCTGTAAGATTCTTAATAGCGCCCGCAGGAAGTGTAAGTTTCCCTGCAGTCAATTCTGACATATCAAATTCTGAAACCTGATCATCAACCTTGACTTTTCCAATAAATAATTTACCCATTATTATTTCCTCCAAATAATGTTTATATAACCGAAAGTGCGTCGCACTTTCGGCTACACATAACTACTACATGAAAAGACTAAAGGAAAATTTAACTTCCCTACTTCGCGAAGCAAGTTTCCAATTGATAAAAATAAAATAAAAAAACGCTACTATTCCGGCAAACTCGAGCATGTAGGGTTTTTACATAGTGAAGAATTTAGACTGTCCATCACAATAAATGTTGACAGAAGAGCCTGGGGAAGACAGGGTAATGCTTGATCTATTTTCAATGAGTTGGTTCGCTTGTGTAATGATAGTCAATGTATATACATCTGCGTTTTCTGATTCATCTTTGATTACAAAAATTTGGCCATCAAATAGTGACGACGCACTTGGTAAAGTTATTGTTGTGTTTTGGGTTGCCTGAATCCCTACGAAGTAATCGTCCGTAGCCATAGAGTAAGATTGAGAGGTTACGACTCTATTTCTAACCTCTATTCCTGATTGGACAGCTGGTGCTAAAATGACATTTCCGTCGGAGTCTATAGATAGAAAGTTATTAGCGGAGCCCTGTTGAAGGCTTGTGAGCTTAAGGTTTGGAATAATTACCTTACCGGACTTTGGAAGGATCTCGAGATCACCAGATGTGGTGGATTTGAGATCTACATACTGATGCTGACTTATTCCAAAGACAGCTTCTGAGTTCGTTAATCTAAGCTGTGGATTTTCGGAGTCTTTTATTTCAACCATTCTATCAGCAGTTGGTTTGTTAATAGCCAGAGGTCCTCCGACATTTGCTGCATTTGCAACATTAAGTGAAGTTAGCGTGCCTAAACTTGTTACATTCGGCTGTGCTGCGGTGGTAAGTGTACCTCCAAGAATTGTAGAATTCACTGTTGTTGCGTCAAGTGTTGCTGTTGCAATGTTGTCATTATTAATCGTGGTGCTACCATTCGTAATCACGCTTGATGTAATGTTTGTGAAATAACCTGTTGTGGATGAAACAGAAACGGATGATGAAATTTGTCCAACGTTGTCTAAAATAATGTCATTATTCGAGCCGACGATGAGCTCTCCAAGCACGTTTGTGTTGTTGGCTATGTCCAAGGTCGACGTGTTTGTTGAAAGAGTTGTGGAGCCATTCTCAACGCTTATGGATAGCTTTTCGGTTGTGGTTCCAACTTTAAATTGATTTGATGTTGCTTCGATTTCAAACTTTGCACCATCAGAGTAGTCTCCAACTCCAATGAGTCCATTGTTGATGAATAACCCATTGTCAATTGCAAGACCGTTTGGTGCAGACATTGTATCGGCGTTTACAATAATCGTGTCCGTTGGTTCATCTCCAAGAGTTAGGGTGTCTGCTGAAACGCTAAAATCTGTCGTTCGAGCGGTGAACGACCCTGTAACAACAAGGTCACCAGAAACACTAAGATCTCCCGTAACGCTTGTCTTGCCATTGGATGGGCTTATGGTAAAGTCACCATCTGTGTTTGTGTGCAAGTCCGTGTATTCGAGATCTTGAACGCCGAACACTCCTCTCTGACTTGTTAGTCTTAGTTGAGTAGATGTTGATAGAATCTCAGATGTTGCTTGAGGGTCGGAGACGTTTACTCCGACTTTGTTCTCAGCGCTTTTAACATAGAGAGTTCCATTTATTGTTGCATCGTTTGCAACATTGAGACTCGTAAGGGTTCCGACTTCCGTAATGTTTGTTTGAGATGGCGAGGTTAGCAGTCCTTCAAGCGTCGTTGATTGAATGTGAGATGCGTTTGCAATGACACCAGCTTCAAGAGTCAGAGTTCCATCTGTGAGCTGATCTACTTGTGCATCTCCGATATCTGTTGAGCCGAACAAGGCAATTGAGCCACTGAATTGGCTCGCATCTATCTCTAGTGCCTGTATGTCTCCGATGACGTCTAAGAGTGCACCATCAAACGTGAGGTTCTCTTCTGCGTTGACTGTGTCCCCGCTGACTGATGTTACGAGTCTATTGTCGCCATGGTTTGTATAGTAGTTGATCGGAACGCCATCAAGATCTCCACCCCAACCATAAAAGTTAAGAGCGGAGACATTGCCGGTAACGTCTAGAGAACCGGTGAACTGATGGATATCGTCTTCGGTGTCGCCAAATATTGATGACCCCGATACTTCGAAATTGAAAACTGTTTTTGTTTGGTTTTGGATTT
>Ga0315330_10002869_pt1 | contig 11848 bp, 10 predicted proteins | sample M140m34915metaG_FD_203453 | JGI IMG/M metagenome (GOLD analysis project Ga0315330, IMG submission 203453) | Ammonia-oxidizing marine archaeal communities from Monterey Bay, California, United States - M1 40m 34915 | ecosystem: Environmental > Aquatic > Marine > Intertidal zone | place: USA... | reverse complement strand
TGATCGGGATCGAGACGCCAGGTGGCAGCGGGCCTGGTTCTGGCGCCGCCCCCCGGCAGGCCCGCATCTCGCAGACGACCTCGGTCCGCACCGGCGAGGAGCGAGGGACGCGGACCTACCATGCGCCATCACCCATCACGGCGACGTCAATGAGGTCCGCCCACGCAACGTTCCCGTCGTCTGCGGTGCCCTGTGCGGAGAGCGTCGCGTTCAGCTCGCCGCTGGCCGAGATGCTGCCGAACAGACGCATCGAGACCTCGTCGTACGCGCCAATGTCCACGTGGTCCGCCAGAGAGAAGCCGCTGCCCAGGTCCGCCTCCTCGACCGCGGCGCTGAACGACACGGCGCCCTCGCCCACTGCGTACTCGTCGAGGGAGAAGGTCAGCGGCAGCGAGGCGTCGAGCATCCCGTCCGACGACACCAGTGAGAGCGAACCCTCCACCGCGATGTAGTCCGGGCAGTCCACGCCGATGGCAGGCACGTCGCCCTCACAGGTGGGGTACACGGCCTCGGCCTCCACGTAGCGCAGGGTCTCGGTGCCCACCGTCACGCCCCACGTCAATGCGCCCTCGGCGTCCGTGGCCCAGATGATGTCGGACTCGGCGCTGGACGGGAGGGGGTCCGTCACCGCGCTGCCGGCGACCCCAAGAGCCGTGTCATCGGTCGGCGCGATGCTGCTGCTGATCTCGTCACAGTATGGCCAGCAGTCCTCGTCGTTCGCGCTGGTGTCGTCGTCCTCATCCTTGCCAGCATCGCCGTCCTCGCCGCAGGCGATGGCGAACACGGGAAGGGCGAGAATCAGGGGCAGGAGGCGACGGGACATGGTGGCTCCGCTGTGGGGATTCGTGGGTGGTCAACCACCCTCGCACCCAAATTCAGCAAGAAGCGTACCGCGCGACAGGCAGGGCGTCCTCGTCCAATCCCGAGGGCCAGCGCAGCCGGATCACGACATCGCTGTCGCACGCACCCACCACGAGCCCACCTCTGGCCTCGGCACCCCGCGCGCTCTCCGCGGGTCGGTCTGCCTCACCGCGCGACAGCCCCCCCACCCCCGGGAGACGCGCGCGCCATGCGACACCTCATCACCGCCGGCCTCCCCTACATCAACGGTGTGAAGCACCTCGGAAACCTGGTGGGCTCCATGCTCCCGGCGGACGTCTACGCCCGCTTCCTGCGCCAGCACGGCGAGGAGGTGCTCTACATCTGCGGCACGGACGAGCATGGCGCGCCCGCTGAGATCGCGGCCGCAGAGCGCGGCCAGGACGTGCGCGCATTCTGCGACGCCCAGTCCGGGATCCAGTCCGAGATCTACGAGCGCTTCGCGTTGAGCTTCGACCACTTCGGCCGCACCAGCCGCCAGCCCAACCACGAGCTCACCCGTGAGGTCTTCGCGGGGCTGCAGGCCAATGGCTTCACGGACAGCCGCAAGCTCAAGCAGGTCTACAGCATCGACGACGGCCGCTTCCTGGCGGACCGGTACATCGTCGGCACCTGCCCCCACTGCGGCTACGAGGGTGCCCGCGGAGACCAGTGCGAGAACTGCACGAAGCTGCTCGACCCCACGGACCTCAAGGAGCCACGGAGCGCCCTTTCCGGGTCGACCAACCTCGAAGTCCGGGAGCGCGAGCACATCTTCCTCAAGCTCCCCGACCTGGCGGACCGGATCGGCCCCTGGGTCGCCGACAAGACGGAATGGCCAGATCTCTCGAAGCAGATCGCGGGCAAGTGGATCAAGGAGGGCCTGCAGGATCGCTGCATCACGCGCGAGCTGGACTGGGGCGTGGACCTGGAGATCGAGGGCATGGAGCACCTGGTGTTCTACGTCTGGTTCGACGCCCCCATCGGCTACATCGCGGCGACCCGCGAGTGGGCCGAGGCCAAGGGTGAGCCGGAGGCCTGGCGGGACTGGTGGGTGGACCAGAGCGACGAGGACGTTCGCTACACGCAGTTCATGGGCAAGGACAACCTGCCCTTCCACACGGTCATGTTCCCCGGCATGCTGATGGGCTCGGACCCCAAGTGGAAGCTCGCCGACATGATCAAGGGCTTCCACTGGATGAACTACTACGGGGGCAAGTTCAGCACCTCGTCCAAGCGGGGCGTCTTCACGGACGTCGCGCTGGAGCTGTACCCGCCGGACTACTGGCGCTACGCGCTGATGGCCCGCGTCCCGGAGTCGTCCGACGCCACCTTCACCTGGGAGGAGTTCCAGGGGCTCGTGAACAAGGACCTCGCAGACGTCCTCGGCAACTTCGTCAACCGGGTGCTGAAGTTCACGAAGTCCAAGTTCGGTGAGGAGATCCCCTCCGGGGGCACGCCTGGGCCGGCTGAGACCCAGCTCCAGGTCGAACTCACGGACGCACTGAACGAGTACACGGAGTGCTTCGGCACGCTCGAGTTCCGCAAGGGCATGGCCGCGCTTCGGCGCCTGTGGACCATCGGCAACCTCTACATCAACGACCGCGCACCGTGGAAGGTCATCAAGCAGGACCGGGACGAAGCGGCGATGATCATCCGCACCTGCATGAACCTCATCCACCTCTTCGCGACGGCCGCATCCCCGGTCATCCCGCACATGAGCCGGGACCTCCTCGGCGCCTTCGGCAGGCAGGATGAGCCCCTGGCCGTGCCTGAGCGCCTCCTCGGCCTGGACACCCTCGCCGGAGGCGACGCCTTCACGGTCATCCCGCCGATCGTGGCCAAGATCGCCGACGAGGACGTGGCCGCCCACGAGGAGCGCTTCGGGCGCTGAGTCAGCCGGGCCTCCGCCATCGGACCAGCTCCGCGCGGCCCGCACGCCGACGCGGTAGAGAGAGGCTCCAACTGGAGGCTCCGTGTCCGATCCCGCAGCAACCCGTGAACCCGCAACCCTGCGCGACCTCGCGACCCGCTGGCACGCCGCCGACCCCGACCCACAGACCCGCGACGCCATCGCGTCGATGCTCGAGCGGGGCGACGAGGCCGAGCTGGGGGCCTGCTTCGGCGGGCGGCTGGGCTTCGGGACGGCGGGCATCCGCGGCACCATGGGCCCCGGTCCGAACCGCATGAACCTTGCGCTGGTGCGCCAGGTCACGTGGGGGCTGGCCCGGTACCTGCTGAAGACCTGTGACGCAGGCGCGCTGGTGGTCGTCGGGCGGGATGGCCGCCGCAACTCCGATGTGTTCACGGACGAGGTCGCTCGGCTCCTGGCCCACGCGGGCCTGCAGGTCCGCCGGTATGACGGTGTCGTGCCCACCCCGGTGCTCGCCCACGCCGTGCTCGCGCTCGGCGCCCAGGCCGGGGTCATGATCACGGCCTCGCACAACCCGCCCGCCGACAATGGCTACAAGGTCTACTGGGGGAACGGAGCGCAGATCGTCCCGCCGCACGATAGCGGCATCGCTGCGGAGATCGCTGCGCTGGGCGGTCCCTGGGCCGTCCCCACCCAGCTCGACCCGGGCGAACGCATCCAGCCGGTGCCGGCAGCAGTGGACGAGGCCTATGAGCGCAAGGTGCTCGCGCTGCGCGTGCACGCAGAGACCGGCATCAAGGCGGTCTACACGGCGATGCACGGCGTCGGGTGGGAGTGGATGGACCGCATCGCGAGGGCGGCCGGACACACGCCGCTGGTTCCCGTCACCGAGCAGGTTGAGCCAGACGCCGCCTTCCCTACGGTCTCCTTCCCCAACCCGGAGGAGCCCGGCGCCCTCGACCTGGCCATGCAGACCGCGGCCCGGAGCGGCGCGGAGCTGATCGTGGCGCATGACCCGGACGCCGACCGGCTCGCGGTCTGCGTCCCAGAGGGCGACGGGTGGCGGCAGCTCACCGGCAACGAGGTGGGCATCCTGCTGGCCGACGACCTCCTCGCCCATGGCACCCCACACGACAACCGCCTCGTGGCCACGACAATCGTGAGCACCTCACTGCTGGGCAAGGTGGCGGCACTTCACGGCGCCCACCTCACGGAGACGCTCACCGGCTTCAAGTGGATCGCCAACGCGGCGATCAGCTGGGACGGTCCGTTCATCCTGGGCTTCGAAGAAGCCTTGGGGTACTCCGCGGGCCCCGTGGTTCGCGACAAGGACGGAGTCAGCGCAGCCATGCTCTTCCTCGACCTCGCGAGCTGGTGCAAGGCCCGCGGGGTCACGCTGCTCGAGCACCTCGCGGATCTGTACCGCCGCACCGGGTACGCCTCCTCCCAGCAGATCTCGCTCAAGCTGCCGGGGGCAGCCGGCAAGGCACGCATCGCCGAGATCATGGACGGGTTGCGGTCGGCGCCGCCGGCGTCCCTCGCCGGGGCCCGCGTCCACACCATCCGGGACGTGCAGACCGGCCTCGCCACCGACACCGCGACCGGCGACACCCGACCCCTGGGCCTGCCCGCATCGAATGTGCTCGCATTCGACCTCGAGGGCGGAGGGCGCGTGCTCGCCCGCCCCTCGGGCACCGAGCCCAAGGTGAAGTTCTACTTCGAGGTCCAGGCCGCCCTTGGAGAAGGCGAGCCGCTCTCCGCAGCGGAGGCACGCGCTGATGCCGCGATGACCGCACTGAAGGCAGCGTTCCGGGCCCACGCGGGCGCCTGATCCAGGCCGCCGAGCGCGCCCGACGGGTCCCACTCGCGGGGGCCGGTGGAGGCTTCGAGGCTTCGAGGCTTCGAGGCTGCGCTCAGTCGATACCGACACCGCGCAGGAACAGTTCCACGTCGCGGTTCACATTGGCTCGACCGTGGTCGGTCTCAGAGCGCATGGGGTCCGCGAGCCGCTCCCGGCGCGACTCCCGGACATTCGCGAGCAGCGCGTTTCGCACAATGCCCCACAGGTGCGAGACCACATAGGGCTCGTCCATGCCGTTCTCGAGCGACAGCTCGCCACTGGCCACCGCCTCCGACACGAAGCGACGGGACAGTGCCGCCGTGGAGGCGTGCTGTCGATAGGGGTCGAGGACCCGGTGCCCATCCATCGGACCGTACAGCGCCATGCAGATGAACTCGACCGACACCGGGCTGCGCTCGGCGAAGCCCACGTTCGCATCCACGATCGCACGGACGCGGTTGGCGAATCCGACCACGCCGCGGACAGCCTCCTCGGTCTCCGCCACCAGCGCGCCGAAGACCAGGTTGCCGACCGCCTGATAGAGACCCTTCTTGTTGCCGAAGTAGTAGTTCACCATGGGCGCGGTGAGGCCCGCGTCAATGGCGACCTGGCGGGCCGAGGTCGCGGTGTAGCCGAGCTCCGCGAACGCCTGCAGGGCAACCCGCAGCAGCGCCCGCTCGTTGTCCGAGAGGCCGCGCCGTTGATCAGCACTCGCATGTTCGAGGGCATGGTTCAGATCGGAGAGCGCGACGGCCGAAGCGTTCATGGCGACGGGTTCCTTGGCTGCGGTGCGTGCGATGTCAGGAGCCTTTTTACAACTGTCATTCAATGTCTACCACATGTAACGCGATGTCTCCATGTCCGTCACCAGATGTCACCACATACAGCACCCATCACAGCTCGAATGGTCGGTGCGTGCCCGGGCCAGCGATCGCAGACCACGCGCTCCGTCCCGCACCACAGCTCCCCCGCAGCATCCCCCGGCTGTTGAACGGCAGGGTGGCGGGACCCGACACGCCCACGGCGATGAGGCCCCCACTGCCGCGCCATCGCGGGAGTTCCTCCTGCACGACCCGCTGCGCAGCAGCCTCGACAGTGAGCCCGAGCAGCTCCACCAGATCCGCCACCCGACCAGCCACATGGGCCTGGATGAACCGCTCGCCGTGGCCCGTCGCGGACACCGCGCAGGTCGTGTCACACGCCCACGTCCCCGCCCCGATGACCGGCGTGTCTCCGACCCGGCCCGGGAGCTTGGCTGTCATGCCACCGGTCGAGGTGGCCGCCGCGAGGTGGCCCTGCCGGTCTCGGGCCACGGCACCGACCGTTCCGCCTCCATCGTGGTCGAGAGACACGCGACCCGCTGCGAGAGCGGCCTGGAGGTCCGCCGCTCGACGGCCCGTTCGGAACCACGCCGCCGGCGGGCAGGACAGGCCCGCCTCGCGCGCCAGCGCACGGGCACCGGCACCGACCATGAGGACGTGGGGTGTGTGGCGCATCACGTGGGCCGCGAGGCGCGCCGCATGGCGCACGCCCGGCACCGCGCCGACCGCGCCACAGGCGCGATCCCGACCATCCATGACCGCGGCGTCCAGGCGCACCCGTCCAGCCGCATCCAGCACCGCACCCCGGCCCGCGTTGAAGACCGGGTCGTCCTCCAGCACGTCGACAGCGGCGAGCGTGGCCTCGACTGCGCCCCCGCCATCCTCGAGCACCGCCGCGCCCGCCCGGAGCGCCGCCTGGAGTCCCCCGTGCCGCGCCGTCCGGTCCTGGGCGGACAGCCGGGACCCGTGGATGTCACCTGCGCCGCCGTGCACCGCCAGCGCCCAGCTCATGCCTCGGGGGCCTTGACCGGGATCGAGAAGCGCTCGATGTAATCCGCGTACTCCGCGTGGATGGCGCCCTGGTCCAGGCCCCACTGCTCCGCGCTGTAGCGATGCTGCCCGCGCTTGTCCTTGCGCCCATTGTCAAGCCACGCCTGCATGGTCGCATCCGCGCCATCCGCATGCGGGATGCCAAAGTGCCCCTTGATGCGGTGGACCATCGCGATGGGGTCTGTGACCAGCTGCTGGAAATCAACGTCGAAGAAGCGCGACTCGTCGGCGATCTCACGCCGAGCGCTCATCGCCCGCTCGACCCCGATGCGGAAACGATCCCGGATGTGGGCGCCGATGGCCGGGCGGTCGATGTGGCCGTACAGCATCCGCCGCTGCAGGGAGGAGAGCGAGCAGTACGAGGCCACGCTGGCGACAGGGTCCCGGTGCGTCCAGACCACGCAGGCGTCCGGGAAGACCTTGAGCAATGCGTCAACGAACCACAGGTGCTCCGGGCACTTCAGCAGGAAGTGCCGGGTCGGCGTGTGGTGCGCGAGGATCTGCAGTTGCCGCTTGTAATAGGTGTAGGCAGGCACCATGTCCCGGCCCATCATCCAGTCGCCGAAGTCGCGGAAGTCAGCCGTCAGGTCGTAGTTCATCACCTGGAAGGCGTTGAAGAAGAGCGGCCAGCACTCCTCCGCGGTCTCGACGCCGAGCTGGTGGATGTGCCTCTGCTCCGGAGCGACGAAGTAGGCGGCCTTGACGATGGTCGAAGCCCGGCTCTTTCGGACGCGGATGTCCCGCTCGCGATCCTCGTACGCCGGCACCGGCGAGGAGAGCTCCCAGAAGCGCAGGGGACGGAGCGTCCCGGTCTGCGACATCAGGTTCTGCAGCAGGGTCGTCCCGGTCCGTGGGAAACCGAGGATGAACACCGGACGCTCGATGGGGATGTCCTCGACCTCTGGGTGCCGACGGACGTAGTCCTCGATCCAGAGCCGATTCTGCATCGCCTTGACGCAGATCTGGTGGGTACTGAATCGCGCGATCCCCGTCAGGTCCTTGCCACGAGCCGTCTCGAGGAGGCGCCTGAGCGGCTCGATGAAGTCCTCGCGCCCCCAATCGGTGAGGCCGGTGCTGCGGCGCGCCTCGCGGAGGATCCTGTCTGCGTCGAGCTGCGTGAAGGGCATGCCCAACCAGTCGAGCCCGCGGAGCAAGGCGTCGATGGCCTTGAAGAGCGGCGTATATTCGAGCTGGGTGACGGTGCCCGATGCCATAACCGCCGGCCGTCTCGGGCCGAGGCTCGGCACCGATGCGCTGCCCCACCGAGGCCAGACGTGGTACGGAGACCACATGTGGATCCGTGTTCTTGTCGCCGCCGTGCTTGCAGTCCTGGTCGCATACGCGGTCCGAGACCTCCTCCGTGCGAACCCGGGCATCCTCGGGGCTGGCGGACTGTTCGGCAAGAAGGACGCCCGCGGGGGCAGGGGTGCGGGGCCCCGCGGCATCGCCCGCCCGACCGGCCACGCTGGTCCCCCAGCCAAGGTCCTCTCCCTCCGCCGCAAGCCCCACACCGTCCTCGGCGTCGACGAGCACGCGAGCCTGGACGAAGCGAGGGCGGCCTGGAGCCGCCAGCGAGACGAGAACGACCCGGGCAGGCTCACGGGCATGAGCGACGACCTCCGCAGCCTCGCGGAGGTGCGCTGCAAGGAGCTCGACAAGGCCTGGCAGGCATTCCAGGACGAGCGCGCCTGAGCCCGACGCGCGCTCGCGCACGCTGACCAGAGGGGGAACGCTCTCGTGATGTTGACCACGCTGCTCGCCCTCTCGCTGCCCGCTCACGCGAACGGCCAGACCACCCACGTCTGGATCACGCGGCACGCGATCGAGCACCTCGACGACGGACCGTTGAAGGAGCTCGTACAGGATCCCGGGAACGAGGCCGCGCTGGTTCATGGTGCGATGTTCCCGGACGGCGGCTACCCGCTGGGCCATCCCTACGCCGAGGACGCCCACTGGGAGGGATTCCAGGGCGACTACCAGGCGTGGATCGAGGCCAACCACGCCCCGCCATTCAGCGACGAAGGCGCGCGCCACGTGGCCTTCCTTCTCGGACTGGGCAGCCACGGCATGGCAGACCAGACCTTCGACGCCTTCTACTTCAACTGGTCGAGCATCAAGGACGCCGAGCACGGCTGGGCAGCCGGCGAGAGCTTCGACGAGGCGAGCGACTTCATCATGGCGAGCATCCACGGGGGCCAGGAGCTGCCGGAGCGCTGGGTGCCGGAGCAGACGCTCGTCGACCTGTACACGGCCCGCGGGATCGAGGTCGACGCCGAGACCCTGGGCGACGGCCAGGCGCTGCTCGAGACGGCCGTCGCGCTGGTCGGATTCGGTTCGCAGAACCCTGATCTGGTCGACGAATACGCGGCCATGTTCCCATGGGGTGGGGCACACCTGGACGATCCCGACCTCCCCGGCACCCCCGCCTGCGAGGGCGTCTGGATCGCGGCCTACTGGCAAGAGGTGTACGCCCGACTCACCGACACCGAGCGGCCCCGCCCGTTGCTCGGAACCTGGCCGGAAGATGGCGCGTTCGGCCATGAGCGGGACCACACACAACCCGAGGCCCGGGTCTCCCTGATCTTCCCCGTCGGCCTGGAGAGCGGCAGCCCGAATCCCACGAACTTCCACGTCGAGGACGCCGATGGGGGTGCACTGCCCTTCGAGGTCTGGGTCTACTACGGGGCTGGCTCCCACGTGGTGCACCTCGTGCCGACCGAGGACTGGCCGGAGGACGCCGACATCACGGTGGGGGCGCGGGCTGGACTGCCGTACCAGAACGGCGAATCTCTCGACCAGGACGTCTCCTTCGGATTCAGCACGCGACCGCGGCCTGAAGCCCCGGGGCCCGCCGTGGACACAGGCGGAGGCACCAAGCCGGCAGGCTGCGCGACCGCATCCGTGCCCCTGGGCCGGGTGGGCATGGGGCTCGGCCTGCTCGGCCTGTTCAGCCTGGGTCGCCGACGCCGCTGAGCAGGGCATCCGCGAGCGCACCTGAGATATCGAGCCCCGCGCTCTGCTCGAGCCACAGCCACTCACCCGCAGGGTTCAGCTCGAGGAACCACAGCCGGCCGGAAGCATCTTCCAGCAGATCGGCCGAGCCATGAGCGAGTCCGAGCGAGCGCGCCAGATCGAGCAGGCGCCGCTCCGTGCGCTCCGGCAGCTTGGTCGGGCGCCAGCGGCCGGCGAGCCGTTGGGCCTCGCGTCGCCAGTCCACGGGAGCCCCCGGCTCGCGGGGCAGAGCCGCCGAAAGCACGCGCTCCCCCACGATCACGGCACGGATCTCGCGCACCGCAGTGATGGCCTGCTGGAACACCATGGGAGATGACGCGAGCCCGCCCAGGTCGTCGAGGTCCGAGGCACGCACGCGGTGGGTGTGCACGACCTGCGGTCCTTCCGGCGTGGAGACGGTGAAGGGGTGGAGCATCTTGGCGACGAGCCCGCCGGGGTGCCGCGCGGCGAGCGTGCGCACGGATACGGGATCATTGCTCACCCGGGTCTCTGGGACATCGAGCCCCGAACGGGCGGCGAGCCGAAGCTGCAGCAGCTTGTCCTGGGCCCCCGCGACCGCACCAGGACGCCCCAGGACCGGGGCCTCGATGGCGTCGAGGAGGGCGCGCAGGGCCGCACGGGACTCGCCAAGACAGGCCGCGCGCTCGTCCGCTGTCAGGGCGGCGAGAGGGAGCCCATGCCCGACCGCGAGGCGCCGCACCCAGGCACCCCGGACCGCCCGCAGCGGAAGCATCCCCGCCCGCAGGGCGAGGGTCCCGCCGCCACGGACCGGGTCGATCTCCGCCCGGATGCTCCCTGGGAACTGGTCGGAGTCGAGCCGCAGCGCGGCACCGCCCCGGGCCCTCACCGCCTCAGCGACCCGCTCTGGGGCCGCGTTGTCTCCACTGTGCGTCACGATCAAGACGGTCATGGGGCCCCCGTCGCCAGGCGCCACGCCGCCTTGGCGCTCGCCGCTGCGAGGGGCAGGACGGGCTGCGGCAACCCCGCCCAGTGCCGGCAACCTGCGGCCAGCAAGGTCTCGTTGTTGGCCAGCGCCCGCTCCATCCGCCCGCGGCCGGCACCGTAGACGGTTCCGAGCAGGCGATTGCGGACCCACAGGTCCCAGCCCAACCGGCCGCGCTCCGCGGTCGACTGCCAGTCCGCGAGCCGGCGGAGATCGCGGGGCCCCCGGGCGAGGAAGCGCCCCACCGAGAAGCCGGACTCGATCGCCTGGGCGATGCCCTCGCCAGAGATCGGATCGACGCCCGAGGCCTCACCCACGAGCAGGCGGCGCCCCTCGACCACGCGGGTCCTGGGCTCCCAGCCGCGTTCGGCGAAGCGCTTCCGACGCGTCGCCGAGAGGTCGAGGCCCTTGTCCGCCATGTACGCCCCGAGCAAGGCCTCGAGGTCGACGTCTGCCTGCTCGGGAGACAGGCCGCCTGCCGCTCCCGCGCGTGCGCGCAGCACGTAGACCCCACGACAGACCATGGGCGTCCCCTCGACCAACGTGGGGAAGTCCCAGAGGTAGCCGGGCAGCCCCGGCTGCCGGGCGTCGAAGTGCAGCGTGTCCCTCGGAGGGTCCCCCGCCCCCGGGGGCGTGTCGACCTCGAGCACAGCCGCGCGGAGCCCACCGGCATGCAGCCCGAGGCTGCGACGCACGCGGCTCCCCACGCCGTCCGCTCCCACGACCACCAGGGCACGGCGCTCTCCGGCGCTGGTCTGCACGGTCACGCCATCGGCGTCTTCCTCCAGGGAAGTGAGCCCCACGCCATCCTCGATCAGCACGCCGAGGTCCGCGACCCGCTGTGCGAGGGCGTGGTCGAACTCAATCCGCCGGATGACACGGCCGATGGGTGGCCCCGGGCGGCCGAGCATCTCTGCTCGACCGGTTTGGAGCCGGATGGCATTCACCCGCACCTCCGGCACCTCTGGCGCGATGTCCAGGCGCTCGAGCAGCCGCCAGCCGCGGTCCCCGAGTCCCCCCGCGCAGAGCTTCTCGCGGGGGTACCGGGCGCGCTCGAGCAGACGAACGCGACCCCGCAGCTCCGGAGCGTGGACGACGAGCGAGGCCGCCGCGACCAGCCCAGCGGGGCCGCCGCCGATGATGATGACCTCGTCCGACATGCGGGCGCCCCTAGCGGGGACCGCCGCCCTCGGCAATGGCGCGCCGCACAGCCTTGCGGCATGGGCGAGCGAGGTCAGGAGGCGAGGAGCCGCAGAAGGCATCGGCGTCCTCTGGCAGGGGCACCCCATGGGAAAATCCGACCCGGTACCAGTGACGCCAGAACCGATCGTCCAGGTCCGTCTGGCCCTGGAGCCGCGGCGACCACTCCCGGTGGAGGGTGCGCGCACGGGCCAGGGCGGCGTCGGCATCCGGTCCCTGCCACGTGGCAGCGAGCGGCGGGTCCCAGAGGT
>Ga0315330_10002865_pt1 | contig 11864 bp, 10 predicted proteins | sample M140m34915metaG_FD_203453 | JGI IMG/M metagenome (GOLD analysis project Ga0315330, IMG submission 203453) | Ammonia-oxidizing marine archaeal communities from Monterey Bay, California, United States - M1 40m 34915 | ecosystem: Environmental > Aquatic > Marine > Intertidal zone | place: USA... | reverse complement strand
TTCCGCACATTGGGCCTCGGCTATGCCAACATCGGCGGCTTGCTGATGGCTACCGGCCTCTCCTACGATTCGGACGAAGGCCGTGCTGCCGCTGCGGGCATTACTGCGCTGATGACGGCTGTGTCCTATGAAACCTCGGCTGAAATGGCGAAAGAGCTTGGCCCGTTCCGTCGCTTCCCTGAGAACCGGGATGCGATGCTGCGGGTTATCCGCAATCATCGCCGGGCAGCTCATGCCTCTGGCGGCTATGAAGGCCTGACGATTGCGCCGGTTGAGATGGTGGTGGACGATATTCCGTTCGCTGGCCTCGCCACCGCAGCAGCCGAAGCATGGGACAAGGCGCTTGCCGCTGGTGAAGCCCACGGCTTCCGCAACGCTCAGGCGACTGTGATTGCGCCCACGGGCACTATCGGCCTCGTCATGGATTGCGATACAACTGGCGTCGAACCCGATTTTGCCTTGGTTAAGTTCAAGAAGCTCGCCGGCGGTGGCTACTTCAAGATCATCAACCAGATGGTCCCGACAGCGCTGCGCACGCTGGGTTATAGCGAGCAGAATGTTGAAGCCATCGTGCTTTATGCAGTCGGCCACGGCTCCCTTAAAGCGGCACCGCAGATCAACCACAAAACGCTGACGAATATCGGCTTCACTGAAGACAAGCTGGCGGCGATTGAAGAAAACCTCGCCAGCGCGTTCGATATCCGCTTCGTCTTCAATCGCTGGACGCTGGGCGATGATTTCTGCAAAACCAATCTCGGCTTCACCGACGAGCAGCTGGACGCCCCAGATTTCGACATGCTATCCACCATGGGCTTCTCCAAACATGCTATTGAGGCTGCCAACGAGCATGTTTGCGGCACCATGACGGTTGAGGGCGCGCCTAACCTTAGAGATGAGCACTTGCCCGTCTTTGATTGCGCCAACCCTTGCGGCCGCAAAGGCACGCGCTTCCTGGCGGCAGACAGCCACATCAAGATGCTGGCGGCAGCGCAGCCGTTCATCTCTGGCGCGATCTCAAAAACCATCAACATGCCGAATGCGGCGACGATTGAGGAATGCAAAGAAGCGTATTTGCTGTCCTGGCGCCTCGGATTGAAAGCCAACGCGCTCTATCGGGACGGCTCCAAGCTCTCCCAACCGCTTGCTGCCATCCACCTTGGCGACGATGATGCGGACGAGGATACGGAAGAGACGTTCGCAGAAAAGATCGTTCAAGCCTCGTCGCCACACCGGGCTGAGATAGTGGCGGAGCGCATTGTTGAGCGCCTGGTGCAGCAGCGCCGCCGCCTGCCCCATCGCCGCAAAGGCTACACGCAGAAGGCCAGCGTTGGCGGACATAAAGTCTACCTTCGTACTGGTGAGTATGAAGATGGGCAACTTGGCGAAATCTTTGTCGATATGCACAAAGAGGGTGCCGCCTTCCGCAGCCTGATGAACAACTTCGCCATCGCGGTATCCATCGGCCTCCAATACGGCGTGCCGCTGGAAGAATATGTGGAGGCATTCACGTTCACCCGTTTCGAGCCCTCAGGCATGGTAACCGGCAATGACGCGATCAAGATGTCCACCTCGATCCTGGACTACATGTTCCGCGAGCTTGCCATCTCCTACCTTGGTCGGAACGACCTGTCGCACGCAGACCCGGAAGACCTGAAGCCGGACAGCATGGGTGATGGTGAAAGCGAAAGCGCTATTCCTGAAGAATGGCGTGAACGCCGGGTGGACGAAATCCGCCAGGAAACGCTGGATGTCGTGAAGCGCGTCGCTTCCAAAGGCTATGTGCGGGATAACTTGGTGGTCTTCACCAACAACGCCACGCAGGCGGCAGTTGGCCAGGAGACGACAATCGCTGCCAGCGGCAACCAGGTCCAAGCCCGAGCAGCCTCAGGCAATGGTGTGGCGGTTGTTGCAAGTGCAGAAACGGCCATCGTCGCAGCGGTGTCGGCAAATAGCGGCGGCACCAGCCAAGCTCGCGCCGTCGCCCGCCTAAAAGGCTATGAGGGCGACCCCTGTCCCGAATGCGCCAACTTCACCATGGTCCGCAACGGCGTCTGCCTAAAATGCGACAGCTGCGGCAGCACGACTGGGTGTAGCTGAGGCCGCACCAAGACACGAACAAAGCGCTTGAGCACCAAACTCAAAAAAAGGGCCAAGCACCTCGGCGACGAAATTAGACTTGAGGTGGTCGCGCAACGCTACCACCTCTTTTTTTGTCGTGCTGGTTAAAAGCCACTACCCCACCAGCGTATGCGCTTCCCTAAACCCCGTGCCGGTGTCTGCCAGCTTCCGCAGCAGCGCAGAGGGGGCCCAGCGGTCGCCGTATTGTTGGTGCCAGGCGGCGATCTGGTTATAGACGTCTTGGGTGCCGATATTGTCTGCCCAGTACATCAGGCCGCCGTGGTAGCGCGGGAAGCCGAAGCCGTAGAGCCACATCACGTCTACGTCTGATGCGCGGTAGGCGATTTTTTCTTCCAGGATCTTGCAGGCCTCGTTTACGGACGAGAAGAGCAGGCGTTTCAGGATTTCGTCTTCGGTGAAATCCCGTGGCGTGTTGCCCATATCTGCGGACATCGTGCGGATCAGGTCGGCCACAACCGGATCAGGGTGCGGGGTGCGATCACCCTTTTCATATTTGAACCAGCCCGCACCTGTTTTTTGGCCAAGGCGGCCCATTTCGACCAGTTTGTCGGCTATGGGCAGCATCCGGTAATCCGGATCAGCTTCCGCCCGGCGTACGCGCCCGGCATGGCCGATATCGAGGCCTGCCAAGTCGCCCACAGCGAACGGCCCCATGGGGTAGCCGAAATCGATCATCACTTTGTCCACCTGCTCTGGCATGCAGCCTTCTTCGAGCATGATAACCATTTCTGAATTGAACGGCGCACGGCTGCGATTGGCGAGGAAGCCGTCACAATTGCCGCAAGCTGCTGGGGCTTTGGCGATGATCTTGCCGAGCGCCATGGTCGTCGCAGTAATTTCCGGGGACGTTTTCGACCCTTTCACCACTTCCAGCAGTTTCATAACGTTGGCTGGGCTGAAGAAATGCGCGCCGCCAACTTCTTCCGGGCGAGAGGTTGCTGCCGCAATCTGGTCAATATCCAGGGCAGACGTGTTGGATAGCAGAACCGCACCCGGTTTCATTACCCGGTCGAGCTCTTTGAACACGACCTCCTTGACGGACATCTCTTCATAAACCGCTTCAATCACGATATCGCATTGGCCGATATCATCATAATTGGTGACCTTCTCCATGCGGGCGAAACGGGCCTCCATTTCATCCGCATCGAGCGACCCGCGCTTCACGCTGACCTCGTAATTGTTACGAATACGCTCAAAGCCTTTGTCGAGCGCCTCTTGAGACGCTTCCAGCACCTTCACCGGAATGCCCGCATCCGCGAAGCACATGGCGATGCCGCCGCCCATGGTCCCAGCGCCAATGACGGCGGCGGTTTTGATATCGCGGACAGGCGTGCCTTTCGGCACATCAGGCAACTTCTGGGCTTCCCGCTCGGCGAAGAAGGCATAGCGGAGCGCTTTGGATTCGTCTGAGCTCACCAGTTCTTCGAACAACTCCCGCTCACGCTTGATGCCCTCATCGAACGGCAATTCGCAGGCGGCCTGCACGGCTTTGATGTTGTTATAGGGCGCAATCTGGTTGCGGGCTTTGCGGGCGATCTGCTTCTTTTTGGCTTCGAAGATGACCCCGTCCGCCGTCGCTTCGCCAAGCTTGGAATCGTCATTGCGGATCATTGGCAATGGGCGGACATCAGCCTTCTCTTCGGCCAGTTTGATGGCTTCAGCAAGCAAGTCGCCGTCTGCCGGAATCACCCGATCCAGGATACCCATGCCAGCAGCTTCTTCGGCTGGGACGTGACGCCCGGATACGATGAGATCAAGCGCTGTCTTCGGCCCGATTAGGCGCGGCAGGCGCTGGGTACCGCCGCCGCCCGGCAGCAAACCGATCAGAACTTCCGGCAACCCCACTTTGGCGCTGGCGACGGCGATGCGATAATGGCAGCCAAGCGCATTCTCCAGCCCGCCGCCAAGCGCGTATCCATGGATAGCAGCGACAATAGGCTTTGAGGCTTCTTCAAACGCGTCATAGGTTTTGCGTTTTAAGGGCGGGCGGCCTTTACCGAACTGGCGGATATCAGCGCCCGCAATGAAGCTTCGCCCAGCGCCGATCAACACCATGGCTTTCACGTCCGGGTCCGCGACACCAGCATCGACCGACGCGATGATGCCTTCAGGCACGCCAGGCGATAGCGCGTTTACCGGCGGATTATCCACCGTGATAACGCCGATGGCACCGTGCTTTTCGAAACGGACGAGATTTTCTTCGCTCATAGTATTCGGTTCCTAATTCGCTGAAAGCTTATCAATGCCAGACCCATAGGTGGACGGCGTGATGTCGACTGAACTGGCGCGCTTTTCGAGCCAGTATGAAACTGCAGGTGGGACGGACGCACTGGCGGGATCTGCGTCAAGCTTTATCGCGGCGTCCATTGGCCAGTTCGGATTGTACATCGCCTCCCGCGCGATCGCGATAAGGTCTGCCTGGCCGTTTTGTAGAATAGCTTCGGCCTGGTCTGCGTGAACAATTAGGCCAACGGCCATGCTCATCACGCCGCCGTCCCGCTTGAGGCGTTCGGCATAGGACACCTGATATCCGTAGGAGACAGGCCCGGCGCTTATCACGGGCGAGCCGCGCATGCCGCCAGACGAGCAGTCGATCACATCGACGCCCATGGGGCCGACAGCCTTCGCCACATTCACTGATTCATCGGGGCCGAACCCCGCGTCGTCCTGCACGGAAAGGCGCAAGAAGAGCGGCTTGTCTTCTGGCCAATAAAGCCGAGTTTCCTCAACGATTTCCATCAGGAAGCGACGGCGATTTTCTTCCGACCCGCCATATTCGTCATTCCGCGCGTTGGAGGATGGCGACAGGAATTGATGCACCAAATATCCGTGTGCGCCGTGGAGTTCGAGCGCCTCATACCCGGCTTCTAGTGATCGCCGTGCGCCCTGACCCCACATCTTCACGAGGTCCTGGACTTCGGCCTTTGTCAGGCCGTGCGGTTCAGGGTCACCTGGATTAGCGAGCGCAGATGCAGACACAAGCTTCCACTGGTCCCAATCTTTTAGACCTTCCGCTTCCGCAGCCTCTTGCGTTAGCGGTTCCCCCCCTTGCCAAGGCCGGAACCGGCGGGCCTTCCGCCCAGAATGGCCAAGCTGGATAGCAGGAACGGCACCATAGTTGCGGATTGTGTCAGCCAGGTGCTTATGACCCGAAATATGATCATCTTTCCAAAGGCCCAGATCACCGATCGTGCCGCAGCCGCGCCGATCAACCTTCGTCGATTCAACAAACACCAGCCCCGCGCCGCCAGCCGCATAGCGCCCGATATTCATCAAATGCCAGTCCTGGGCGAAGCCATCGACAGCGGCGTATTGGTGCATCGGCGCAATGACACAACGGTTCTTTAGGCTCATGCCCCGGATTTGCATCGGTGAGAAAAGCAGCGGTTGGCTCATCAAACTTAGTCCTGACCAGTGGCGGAGGCTTGGCCCTGCACCGTGAAAAATGACGCCGACTTTGGCTGTTCCGGCAGTTCTACCAAGGCAAGCGACAGGCGAGCCTTCCGTTGTTTCTCGCCACGGATGATACGGCCTTCATTTTGGTTTGGCATCGGGTTTTGGGCTATAGGAATTGCATCTGCCGCCGTGTACACGCAGATATAAAGCCCACGCGGCGTCTCAGATCTGCTCGGATCAGACCCGTGAGCCAAACGCGTGTGCATTAGGCATACAGAGCCTGCTTTGCCGGTAATCGGCACTTCGCGCGCTTTCATTTTCGCCGTCACATCATCCGACATGCGGCCAATGAAAGTGTCGCCTTCGAACAGAGAATGCAGTGGGCCTTTATGGCTGCCGGGTACGACCTTCAGGCAACCATTTTCCTCATCAACATCGTCGAGCATCAATAGTGCGGTGACGATATCGTCATTGGTGTGTGGCGTGAACGGAAAATCCTGATGGAAGTGGACTTCCGTAGCAGCACCCGGAAGCTTCTGGTTGATTTTGCAGTGATGGAATTTGAGGTTCGGGCCGATCAGCTCATTGACCATCTCAGTCATCGCTGAATTTTCCATCGCTTCCTGAAAGGGGCCGTAAAGGTCTGACGGATTGTTGACACGGCGGAGCGCTGGCTGTTCCGCTGAATGCTCCGCGCCCATGTCGAAACGGGCACGGCCATCGATCGTTGGTGGCCCATACGGCTTGGTATGTGCCCGGCTTTCTTCTGCCCAACCCGCCATCATCTGCCGCATGGCTTGAAGCTGGTTCGGCGTTACGGCGTTCTTTGCAACGAGAAAGCCATCGCGCCAGAATTCAACCTTTTGGGCTTCATTTAGAACCAATGCACTACCCTCAATTAGTTTTTGCGAGCTTGGAGGGCGGAGATGGCATTTGCGAATTCTACGATGGCGCGCATTCTGTCTGCCACCGGAACGTCCACCATCTTGCCGCGCACGGTAATGGCACCCTCGCCTGCCGCTAGCGCGGCATCGTAAGCGTCAATAATTTCGCGGGCTTCCTCCACCTCTTCATCGCTCGGCCCGAACGTTGCGTTGGCAACCTTCACCTGGTTTGGATGAATGCAGGACGCGCCACGGAATCCAGCACGCTTGGAAAGCGCCATCATGCTTTCCAGCTTTCCGATATCCCTGAACTCAGCGATGGAGCCGATGAAGCCCATAGGGGCCACCCCTGCCGCCCTGGCACAAGCGACGATGTGCTGTTTCGGCCCGAGCAGCATGTCCGTATCGGTAGAAGACCCCATGGAGAGGGCGAAATCTTCAGAGCCCAGCGACAGCGCCATCGTGCGTGTACTCGCTTTGGCGATCTCGCGCGCATTCAACAGGCCTTCCGCCGTTTCAATCAGCGGAAACAGGAATGTGTGGCCGGGGGTCATGCCCTTTTCGACCTCAATCTCCGTCACGACGGCATTGACCTCCTTTACGTGCGCCGCAGTGTCGGTCATTGGCAAGAGCAGTGCCGTAACGTCGGGCGTAACGGCCGCTTCAATATCGCGGGCAGCCAAGCGCCAAGGGCGATTGATGCGGACGGTGACGTCCAAGCCTTGATCCGCCAAACGTTTAGCCACGCTCGCAACAGCCCCCCGTGCGGTCTCTTTGGCGGAAGCCGCAATGGAATCCTCTAGGTCGAGGATCACAGCATCCGCACCAACGCCGGGCGCTTTCTCGATGAACTTCTCGTTGATCGTCGGCACGAACATCATTGAGCGCCAAACGGGAGCATTGCTTGCCATGGATCAGGCTTCCTTATTTGCCAGTGAACTGCGGCGTGCGCTTTTCGCGGAAGGCGCGGCCGCCCTCTTGCTGGTCTTCAGACCGAGAGATCGCAAGCAATTCACGCTGTGCCAGTGCTGAAAGTTCAGACGGGCCACGCGCCGTTACCACATCCCGCGTGAAGCGCTTCAATGCCCGTACGACGAGCGGTGCCGAATCAGCCAGGATGCGGGCATATTCGTAAGCCGCAGCCAGGTGTTCCCCCTTAGGTGTCACCTTGTTGACCATGCCGACTTCGTAGGCGCGCTGGGCTTTGTAATGCACGCCGGTCAGCATGAATTCCATCGCGTGCTTGTGTGTGATGCGGGCAGCGAGGCCAGCGATCAAACCGCCGCAGAAACCAATCTGGGCTTCTGGGTAGAAGAAGTCCGCCGTTTCATCAGCAACGGCGATATCAGAGAATTCGACCAAGCAAAATGCGCCGCCAACGCAATAGCCATGAACAGCTGCGACCACAGGCTTATCAAGCATTACGCCCACACCCGGCATGCATTCCCAGAGGTTTGGATCACGCGGTGGGTCTTTCAAATCAGCACCAACCGAGAAGGCTTTGTCCCCAGCTGCTGTCAGCACACAAGCGCGGTCGTCACTGTCTTGCAGGCGCTGGAAAGCATCCCGAAGTTCAACGACCAACTGGTTGGAGAGAGCGTTCATCTTCTCCGGGCGATTGATGGTGATCGTGGCGATTTTGTCTTTGGATTGGTAGGTAATGACCGGGTCAGCCATGGCGCAAGCTCCTGTATGCGGGTATTTTGTGTTTGCTGCGCATATCAAACCGCGCTCAAGCGCCCAGCGCAAGCGGCCAGATCGACAAGCGCCACACGAAAGGACGCCATTATGGCCAGTAGTAATCAGAAACCCGTTGTTGAGGGCTTCCTGCACCAGGAAACCGGGACGATCTGCTACATTGTCTATGATCCGGTGCGCTTGCGCGCGACAATCGTTGATGCCGTGCTGGACTTCAATATCGTCGCCGTCCGCACGTCTACCGATTTTGCCGATACCGTTTGCGACCGAGCCGAAGCGCTTGGCCTAACGGTGGATTGGGTGCTGGAAAGCCATGTGCATGCAGATCATCTGTCTGCCGCCAAACATGTAAAGGAACGGCTGGGCGGCCATATCGCTATCGGCAGCGCTATTGACCAGGTCCAAATATCCTTCGGCAAATTGCTGAACCTCGGCCCTGAATTCACAACCGATGGCGCACAGTTCGACCATCTTTGGACTGATGGCGAGACGTTCGAAATCGGCGGCCTCCAGGCGCGGGTGCTGCATACGCCCGGCCACACACCCGCCTGCGTATCCTATGTCATTGGGGATGCTGTGTTCGTTGGCGATACTATTTTCATGCCTGATTTCGGCACCGCCCGCTGCGACTTTCCCGGCGGGGACGCCCGTGAGCTGTATCGGTCTGTCCAGCGTATTTTATCACTTCCGCCAGAAACCCGCATTTTCGTCGGCCACGATTACGCCCCTGGCGAACGCGACTACGCTTGGGAAACAACCGTCGCCGAACAGCGCGCCGCCAACAAGCACGTGAAGGACGGCACGGAAGAGGACGTTTTCGTCGCCATGCGCCGCAAACGGGATGCCGAACTATCCCTACCCCGCCTGATCCTGCCTTCCATCCAGGTCAACATCCGCGCTGGGGACATGCCAGAGGCGGAGGACAACGGCGTCTCATACCTGAAGCTGCCAGTTGATCAGGTCTAGAGGCTAGAACAGATCCGCGTTGGACTCCGTCCGCCGCACTGGAGCATGTTTTAAAAATATCGTAAATAAGGAGCCAGTCTGGGCCGATATGGCATTCAAACCATCCTTTAAAAACTACTGCACAGACGGAGCGAGCGGTATCCAGGCGGCAAAGGGTTATCTCGCAGCAACCCGTGATGACAAGGGACAGCGCGGTCATATCAAGATGCCGCTTTCTGCATCGCTTGAGGTCCCGCTTAAATGCGGAAGCCGCAACCAAAGTCCACATTAATCACAGTCTTCAGCCAGAACCTCTGCCAGCATCGCGTCTGCGCTGCTGTATCTTTGCTGTAGATAGATTTTTACTCATTGCCGTAATAGTTTGGGCATTCGGGGTCTTTGCCTCAAATGGTAAGCCTCGTTGCATTACAAGTTGCTTGAGGAACATCTTAATCGGGTCTGTGGTAGACAAACCAAACGCAGGCAATGTCGCTTCACCTTCAGATTTTAAATCCGAGTCCATTCGGACCTAACAGCTTCAGCTTTTGCCATTTCACGGATGTACTAGAGGAATAGGTGCGCCATACAGTACACATTTTCAATATGTGAAAAGCACTAAAGCAATTTCCGATCAATCTGAACCTGATTGATCACTATAAATGAGATAGAGCGCAAAAAAAGCAGGACCCGAGGGTCCTGCTATATTTTGGTTCCGTCTACCGAATTCATACGTCGGCTGACGCTCTCCCTGAACCCGGGCCTAAGCGAAGGCTGCGTCTAAGGCGCGGCTTCATCACTTCCCATGCGGATAGCTCATAGCAGCTATGCACAAGATTGTCACCTGTTTTTTAGCAGCAAAGAATCGCAACCGTTCGGTTACTGGTAACTTAATTGCTTGCTTTTAGGTGCTGATAGAGACGGTATCCCGCAGGCGACGACGAAAAAACATCGTCGTAAAGGTCGAGTACAAATCTCGCCAATTGACCATTAGTGCAAGTCATCCTTAACCATCAGCACCTAGTCGGTAGAGGCAATATAAGGTTATCCCACCCCAAACATGATCATGGGACAGTCATTATGCGCCTGAACGGCCTCCTCCCCGCCGTTTGACTTCTCGCTATTGAAGGTGCCATTGCGGCACCAACAGCGCCGAGCGCGCAATGCTATTTTACAGCATAGGCCGCATAAACTGCATGAACGAGACCATTTGGCGACCATGCTCAACGCCAACGAGGGCATTACGAGCCTACATTCACTTCCCGGCAGCAGCCTTTATTGGAAGCTTATACTCGATACCTTCGGCCTAGATGGTGGGATCCGCATCTCGCCGCTGCACTGCAATTCCGCAGCCGACATTGACCATTTCCTGCAGATCACGATGGAGTTTAGCGAAGCAGCATCGAGTTGATGTTTCTAGACGCTCCTGAACGTCCCTTATTGCAGCCGTCTCCGTTTCCGCCCATGCTTCGCAGACCTGATCGTATCGGTCCACCGGAGCGCTGCAAATTCCATGACCGCCGCCGCTGGCGCAAGCGCTACAGAGCCTAGCGCAGAGCTATCTTTTGCTGAAATTCAAGCCGTCTCGCTTGTGACGTCGGCCCATTTTATGAGCCACCTCTACCAGTTGGTGCTGCCGCCCGTATTTGGGATGATGGCGGCGCGGCATGGTGTGGGCTTTACGGAACTTGGCTTGGTCGTCAGCACATTTGCGATTGCGACCAGTATCGCGCAAACTCCCGTCGGCTTTTTGATAGACCGTCTAAGCCCCGCCCGCATTCTGGCGCTGGGGCTTGGCCTGCTCGGGCTGTCCGTAGCGCTCTACGGCGTCGCGCCCAGTTTCTGGATGTTGTTGCCATTGGCCGCAATTGGCGGAACAGCGAACGCAGTGTTTCATCCTGCCGACTACGCCATTTTGTCCGCTCGCGTACACGATAAAAGGATAGGCCGGGCGTTCAGCTTCCATGCGATCTCTGGCAATTTGGGGTGGGCGGCGGCCCCGGCTGTGATGCTCGGCTTTACCGCCTTAACTGATCTCACAACGACATTTCTGGCCGTCGGCGCGTTTGGCATGGCGCTCGCAAGTTATTTGTTTCTGATCGCTAGCCGGATAGAACCCCAAACAACCGTATCCGGCGCCCCAAGCCAAACGTCGACTGAGGCGACAGCCCCCAAAGGCGGCACGGTTGATGCCGGAATAGCCCTATTGCTGTCCCGGCCTGTGCTGATGCTTTTTAGTTTTCAGCTGATCTATGCAATTGCGTTTGGCGGGGTTCGAAACTTCAGCGTCGTGGCTCTGCCGGATATCTGGGATTTGACTTCGGAAGCTGTAGCGGGTGCACTCTCTGGCTATCTATTGGCGGCGTCAGTCGGCAACTTGGCGGGCGGCTATTTGGCTGATCGGACCGGCCGTCCCGGCACCATATTTACGACCAACATCATCATAATTTCAGCCCTTGTCGCCAGCCTTGGCCACTTTCCGATGTCCATTGGCCTACTAACTGGCGTATTGCTGGTGGCTGGCGGGTTGCAAGGTAGCCTGATGCCCGCCAGGGACATGCTGGTTCGCCAGATTGCGCCCAAGGGCCAGATGGGCAAGCTGTTTGGCTTTACCTCCAGCGGCCTGGCGCTTGGCAATGCGGTAACGCCAGTCGCGTTTGGCTGGGTGATGGATAATGCCGATCCACGCATTATTTTTTACGCCAGCGCCGGGTGCATGCTATTGGCGCTGCTGACCTATGTCGAAACTCGCCGCCAGGCAAAATAACTCCAGGCTGAAAAACTTATGACCCACACAATTACGCT
>Ga0315330_10002862_pt1 | contig 11868 bp, 5 predicted proteins | sample M140m34915metaG_FD_203453 | JGI IMG/M metagenome (GOLD analysis project Ga0315330, IMG submission 203453) | Ammonia-oxidizing marine archaeal communities from Monterey Bay, California, United States - M1 40m 34915 | ecosystem: Environmental > Aquatic > Marine > Intertidal zone | place: USA... | reverse complement strand
TCCTTTCGAACGGTTTCGACGAGCATCTCCGCACCTCCGCCAGGAAGTCCGTGCATTCCAGCGTCCTTGAGTTGACTCAGAACTTCGTGTGTTGTCAGTTCAGTTACCTCAGCAATGCCTTCGATCTCGATGGGTGAAAAACAATCCAAGTCAATTGTGGGATGTTGATCCTTCAATTCCCTAATGAGGTTAAGATACCAATCAAAATCTAGCGAAGGGTTTACTCCGCCTTGCATGAGAATTCGTGAACCACCAATCACCTCTAGTTCCTTGATTCTTGAATGTATTTCATCATACGATTGTGTGTATGTTTCCTCATGACCAGGTGGACGATAGAAGGAACAAAATTGACAATTAATTGTGCATACATTTGTGTAATTGATGTTGCGATCGACAAGATAAGTCACTTCATTGTTAGGATTGTGTTGCAGTCGACGATGGTGTGCTGCATCCATTAATTGATGCAAAGGGGCTTCATTGTACAGTTCTACACAATCGGCAACGGATAATCGAAAAACACGGTCAGAAGATAAAACACTCTGGAGTATAGAATTCCAAGCCATAAGGCCACCTCAAAGGGAACCAACAATCCGTTCAATATCATCAATTGTTTTTGGACACGAATCTGTCAAGACATCAGGGTCTCCATTTGTTACGAGAACGTCGTCTTCAATTCTGATTCCAATGTTGGCATACCGCTCGGGACAGTCAACGTCAGGACGCCAGGCACCAAAATACAATCCTGGCTCTACGGTAAGGACCATTCCTGCTTCGAGAAGTCGAGGTGTGCCATCAGGTTTGTACGTTCCAACATCATGTACGTCGAGACCTAGCCAATGCCCCGTGTTGTGCATGTACCATTTACGAAGATCGCCAGATTCGAAGTCCAACGCTTCATCCAAAGATTGAGTGATGATTCCTAATCGAATTAGACCTTCAGCGAGAGCTTTGCATGCAACTTCATGAGGCATGTTGTATGGATTTCCAACACGGCATGCATCAATTGCTTTCTCTTGCGCATCGAGAACAATTTCATAAATTTCCTTTTGAGCATCGCTAAATGTTCCACCAATTGGCCAAGAACGTGTAATATCAGCCGCATATCCATTATACTCTGCACCAGCATCGATGAGAATGATTTCATCTGATTTACAAGGAGAATTGTTGACTGTATAATGGAGAATAGTGGCATTTTCACCACACCCTACGATGGATGGATATGCCCAACCACTGGTTCCTCCGTAAACAAAAAAGCCTTCAATAATGGATTGTATCTGGAACTCATGGATTCCATCTTTGCTTGCAGCCATAGCCAGTTCGTGTGCTTTTGAGGAAACATCAGCAGCGTAGCGCATCTGGTCAATCTCTTGTTCAGATTTTCGCAGACGCATTTCAGATATTCGGCGGCTGGGATCTTCGACACTTATTGGTCCAGTCCCGAAATGTTGTCTCTTCCTATCACGTTTCTCAACAGCACCTACCACAATTGAATCGATGCTAGGATTGATACCTGTCCGCAAGTGAACCCTAACTGCTTTCTCTAGGAATTCATGTAAATGGCTAGATAATTCATGGGATGGACTCGCACGATCAACTGCCCAATCACGAAGAGCTCCTTCAACACCAGGTCGACGACCTTCCCAAATTTCCATCAATGTATCTTTGGGCTGAACAAACAAGTGAGCAATCCACTGACCATCTTCATGATAGAACACTAAGGTAGATTCGGGATCGGTCCAACCACACATGTAGAGCATATCACTGGAAGATCTGTAAGGATAGTGAACATCATTACTTCGCGTAGCCTCGGGAAGGGAGGAAACTATTACCAAATCATCTACATCAAATTGAGACAACAGTCGCGTCTGTCGCTCACGATAAGATTCCTTTGGAATAGCCCGGGGTTTATCCGGCAACGAGTTGAAAGCCTCCTCAAACATAGTGCTCACCAACCTATTCCAACCCTCACAGTTTTTTAATCAATTCTTCGGACCGTCACTACGTTCAGTCCATTTCACAAATCCTGAACTGACGTCAGATTTTACTCGCTGTTTTAACATTATAACCATTGCAACAAAGAGAATAAAGAACAAGGCCAACAATGACATCAATACTGCATTCCCCATGAATTCCTCGCTTTCTGATACTTGTTGGACAACTTCAAAGGATAGATTCGATGATGAACCGTCATCATCAACCACTTCGACTCGTATTTCTTTGAACGAAGAAGATTGAACATCAAAAGAGGAAAGATAAGATTGTCCGCTGAGTAAGGATTTACCATCAACATACCAAAAATATTCCAGACCATCAACATCATTTTGACTATCCGTGGAGGTATTTGCACTAAACAACCAATTTGAAAATGATGTAACGGTTACAATTGTCCCGTCCTCAATAAGAAATCCATCATAACGAACAGATGCCAAAGGATCGATATTGGTTACATTCACATTGTGATTGACAGCAACAAGGAATCCTCCTGTATCTCGAACGAGCGCATTAACCTGATATTGGCCTGATTTTGTTGGTAAAAATTCTAACCGGTTGTCCACTAGAATCTCAGAACTCAGCACAGAACGCGGCGAACCGTCTGGTTCTGTTATACTCCAAGTGATGTCATAACTTGAGCCAATATAACCATCATCAACATCAATATCCACTACAATTGATTCAGATTCATTGACCTGTTCTACCGCAGATAGTTGTACACTTGGTTCGGTTTTGTCAAACAACACATACTGAGTGAAATTGTTGGATAACGTGAGTAATTCATCTTGGACTTGAACTTGAAGAAGGTAATACCCATCAAATATACTGTTCTCGTCCATGTTGAAGCTTAATTCCAGTTTCTCAGAAAATGTTGAATTAACCAGCATTGCTGTATATTCTTCAGTACAAATACCGTTTGGTGCAGGACAGATACGCAAGTTTGGCATAATATTTGTATTGGATTGTGAAGAAAATCCTTCTTGTAATGGGAGCAGTACATCATACGAAAGAACAATTACATCAGTATTGAAAATTTCCATCGAATAAATATTCATTGATTCCAATGAATCTGTTGGAGTCAATACTGGGCGATGAAAGGAGTCTCCAACGTAAACGACTAAGCCAAAGGAGATGAGATCTGTTTGCTCCATCAAAGATACTTCGACATAACAAGTGCATTCCAAATCACCAACTTGAAAATCGTGACTCCAAGACCACATCGTTTCATCTGATTCTGAATCAGAATAGGGTACTACGATATCCAAAAATGGACTCGAAGTTACCAACGACCACTGGTCTGGCATCGAGATATTCCAGATGCTTATCTCGATCGATGTAAGCGGAACATTTGAGATTCCTGTCAGATTAATTAGAGAATCCATGACTATACCATCTAATTGATCGAACTCAATATTGGGTGCCTTGAGATCGTTATTTCCATCGGCCATGGTGGTGGGTGGAAGGACAGATATTAACAGACACAAAACCAGAGAAAGCGCTGTTTTTGTCATGTTCAACATACGTCACTGACCTTCGAATGGATCGCACAGTTCACCCTGACCAGGGAAACTGATTGGATTTCTGGGGTTTGTATCCCACTTGAATTCACAATAGTTCGTATGGCCGTCGCCATCGCTATCGACGAGGCGATCTGCTCCATCAAACGGATCGAATTCGAAGTGATACTCCCAACCGGTTGCCATTCCGTCGTCATCATGATCCATATAGTAGACTTCAGGTCCGTCTTCCCAAGCGTCACCATCTGTGTCGTTAGTAACAGGGTTGGTTCCATTTTGCAACTCTTCATAATTCGTGTAGTTTTCGAGATTATTGTAGAATTTTAAACCATCAGGTGTATCAGGATTGATGTTGCATTCTGCGTTGGTGGAGTCGTTGTATCCGGGGCAGTATTTCTTGATCAAGCCTGTACGGTTGAGGCCGTCACTGTCCGGATCTTCTTGGCCATCATCGATTCCGTCAAGGTCGCTGTCAGCCATAGAGGGATCCATAACACCACGTGCCCCGTATGCACTGATAGTGGAATTATCAACAAGGTTATTGTTGATTGCTTCGTAAGAATACTGAACTTCCCATCCATCAGGCAGCAAATCGCCATCAGTATCATCATCAACAGGATTTGTATTCCAGTTTGTTGGAGCTTCTGCTCCATTCGGAAGTGTGTCGTTATCGATGTCATAGGTATCATCCTTCAAAGAATTGAGGGACGGATCCAGAGCCCAACGACCCTTACATCCATCACACAGTGTGTTACCGGGCATATCAAAACCTGACAGGTTCATTTCGTATACCTCGTATTTCTTTTGCAACTCAAATCCACCAAGCCAGTTAATCCAAACGTAACCACCGGGTTCCATCAGACAACTGTTGGTTTGAGATTCAGTACACCCAGGTCTGTCCCAATTGGAAATTGCAACCCAAAGGGAATGGGAATTCGTATTGTCTTCCGTTGATTTAACTTGCATTTCCCAGCCATCAAGCATACCATCGCCATCTGTATCATTGATGAGTGGATTCGTTTCATATTGGAACGGGCGAGGGATGAAGAGAATCTCATTACCATCGATAAGACCGTCATTGTCTGTATCGGAATTGTTTGCATGCGTCACGAAGTTGTCTGCGCCTGCAATGACTTCTTCTCCGTCTTCTAATCCGTCGTTATCGGTGTCAAACATACAAGCCGATGTAAAATATTGCTCTCCGTTGAAGACATAACCGAGCATGACTTCTTGTTGATCGCTTTCACCATCACCATCGGTGTCAACATTGGAGGCGTTGGATCCTTGGCCATCACAAGTGGAAGAGAATTCAAGGAAATCAGATAGTCCATCGGAGTCTGTGTCTGCAAGTCCAGGGTCGGATACGACCCATGTCACTTGAACACCACGATTGACAACAAGAATTTCCCATCCTCCAACTTCAATGCCATCCAGTAGACCATCACGGTCGGTGTCTCCATGAGTTGGGTCTGTTGATCGGCCAATCGCATTACCGTTATCATCAAGTCGTGCTTCGTATTCCATGAGATTTGTGAATCTCTCAGATTCTTCTACAACGTTCATCCAAACAAACAGTCGAGAATCAACTTGATCGCCAGGTGCCACATTGATATGATATACGTATCCATCAACCGGAGCGACAAGGTACACGGTTTGCTTATTTCCACCGCCAAGGGTGTATTGTCCCCGGGCAACGGTTGAGTTGGCTGTCACGTAATCTCCGATTTGAACGTAAATATCGACTACGGTGGTGGTGAGTTCAAGTTCGTTGAAGAGAACGTCACCGTCTCCGTCAGAATCCCATCCATCAAAATCGATATCCTCGTTGGCGTTGCTAGCATTTCTTGGGTTGAGAGGATACTCAAGAGTTGTGCGGTTGTATTGAGTCGCCTCCCAACCATCGGGCATTCCATCTTGGTCAGTGTCTTCAGTCCATGGAGATGTAAAAGATGGCAAACCATTTGTCAATCCAAATTTCAGAGCAACCTGATATTCTTCGAGATTGTTCAAGCCATCTTCGTCCCAATCGTTGTAGCCATCTGATGCGTTGGAAGGGTTCAAACGTTCTGAGAACGCTTTTTGTGGGTTAGCAACATTGAGTGGATGATTGGTTTGGAATGAGAAACAATACTCAAATCCATCAGGCATTCCGTCTCCATCGGTGTCCCAGTCACTTGGACCGTTGAGGAAACCATCGCCATCCATGTCAGACAAAAACCAAGATGCACTCACTTCATCGGCAAACGGTGCTTCAGTAGGAAGACGTTGGGGAGGAGGGGTAATGACAGGTTCACCGCAATTGGATCCAAGTTGGAAATCAAGAACTTTGTTTGCACTGCTGACCTCGAGAATATCAGGCAACATATCGTCATCAGAATCTGGAGATGCAGGGTTGGTACCGTAGGCTTCTTCTTGGAAGTTTAGAAGACCATCATCATCGAAATCCAAGACTTGGTCGCAAGAGTGCTTGCCCAATGGGTTCTCAAGTTCTTGCCATGTTGGAGCGCCTTCAAAATCTTCGAGAAGATCGGAAAGTGTTTGTTCGAGAGGTCCGTTAAGGAGTGTACAATCCCAGTTACCGGAAAGTGGATTGAAGAGCATAACTGTACCGTCAGGCGAGGAGACATTCATTGTGTACAGAGACTCCCAACGATCATTGAGCCCGTCATTATCAGTGTCTGCACGTTGAGGGTCAGTACCAAGTTCAGCTTCCTGTTCGTTGGTCAAACCATCATTATCAGGGTCGCCGTATCGTCCTTGTGTTGGATCAGGCCAAGAGTCACTTTCGTTGCTTACCTCTGCATCATCTGCAGTATTTGTGGAACTCGATTCTTCTTCAGCTTCCTCAGATTCGCCATTATCGAGCGGATTCAGGCCGTGGTCTACTTCCCAACCATCGCTCATTCCGTCTTTATCTGTATCCTTGTCCAAGGGATCTGTACCATACTGCGAGGTTTCGAGGACATCTGGAAGACCATCATCATCACTGTCTAAGGCATCTCCTGAACTTATTTCCAATTCTGGTGTGATGTTTTCTTCAGCAGCACTATCGAAATCTCCAACACCAGAAGAGGTCTGATAGAACCCGCTGATTCCTACAAATAGAGAACCAAAAATCAACGTTGAAATAATTGCAGCATAAGCCATTTGATTGTGATTAAGTGACATAGAATGAAGCCTCCGCGTCTTGACTATTCTTTCGACATCATGATTCGGTTATGAACCTTGACCTAGTTTGCTCAGGTCTGTACGATGAAATTGGCTAACTATGGATGGTTTTGATATTCGAGGAGTGATTGGATTGTCATATAAAAAATATCATCCTTCTCTGTTAGATGAAGTTGGAAGGCCCTTCCGTGTGCTCGTTGCCACATTCCACAGATCATTCCAAGCGTAAATGGCACACTAGAACACGGTTTGATAGTTGCATTGAGTTCAAATGTTTCGGAATTGTAACCAAGAAGTACAACATCACCCCAACCACGTTCGTTTAGATAGGATGCAAAATATGCTGACCAACTTGATTCATCGATGATGTAGACCGGCCGCTCTCCCTTGAGAAACATCGTAGAAACTGAATGTATAACTGTAGGCAATACCGTCTCCAATGGCTCAAAGGATTCTATGTCATGGGTGAACCAGTCAAATTTCTCAATAGGTGTGTATGGTAAACACGCAACAAAAAATCGTTCAAAAGCCTCGATGGGTATGAGTACGACTCGCTCACCCTCCATCAGAAGTTCATGGCCATCTCTGCATTCAAGAGTGATTGCAGAATCATCCATGTGTTCAATAGGTGAATCATTTGACCATGGAAACTGATCAAAAGGTGAAGGCGAGGGTAAGGGCTGAGAAAAATCCAATTCAAGTTGTACTGTCTGGGACCTTGGTTCTGTCCAGCGAACTTTGAATCTTTTTTCCTCGAGAGTTTCGAATACATATTGAGCAAATGCAACCGATAGTAGTGGGTGTGCACTGTTTATGACAAGGTGTGACTTCAAGTTCACAGCACCCCAACCAAGTGTTGTTGAAAGTGAATGTAATTCCGATTGAAATTTCTTTCCTCCAAAAAGACCACGTTTGGGACGAAGAAGGTTTTTGAATTCTAGGGTATCGACAAATGCATTCACAATTGTTCGACTGAGGGGATGATTCAATGTTGACTCAAAAAGAATCCACCATGTATGGAATTCGTGTTGTTTCCATACCAGAGTTTCTCCCAAACGAGGATGGATGAGTTGCCCTGTGTGAGATGAAAATGACATCTCAATCGTGGTTGTTATGACCATCACATCCCTTCATAGGCAGGGATAGATTCTGAGTCGAAACAATATTGCACATGCTGGAAATCAGATTTCAGATGGTGGACATCATTTTTGACATCGTTTGGATCTTCCCCATGAATGAGAACGCGAGCGTATAATGAAGCGACTTCTGCCATTTCAGTTACACCCATACCAACTCGAGTTAATTCCTGAACCCCCAAGCGCAGTCCAGATGGTGTCATTGCTTTTGTATCACCTGGAAGCATGTTCATGTTCGTGATAATTCCTGCGTCTTCTAACTTCTTTGCAGCAAGAGCACCAGCTCCAGAGTCAATCCCTCCATGTCTGGTCAAAACCTGATGCGAGGCAGTATATCCACGAGATTCTGCCAACACATCAAACCCTTCTGCTGCGAGGGATTCAGCAAAGACCCTGGCATTACGAACGATGTCGCTTGCATAGGCATGACCGAATGCCTCAAACTCTGCCAAGGCGACGACTTTTCCTGCAACATGGTGCAAGTGATACGACGAACAAACTCCGGGGAACATTGCATTGTTCAACTTACGATGAAATGTTTGGTCTTCGCTCGAAGAAAGTAAGAACCCTCCTTGAGGTCCTGGAAATGTCTTGTGAGATGATCCAGTCATCACATCAGCACCCTCCCGCAATGGGTCTTGAAACACTCCGCCTGCAATGAGACCCAGTACGTGTGCGCCATCGTACATGACGGTTGAGTCAACTTCATGAGCTGCTTCGGCCAGTTCTTTCAAAGGAGTTGGGAATAGAAATACAGATTGCCCGACAAGGGTAATTTTCGGTTGAAGTTCACGAATGAGAGCGCAGGATGCATCGATATCAGGTTCCATTCGATCCTCATCCCAAGGGTAAGTCGAAACATTGAGATCTCGAAGTCCAACGGCACCCATGCGTGCATGAGAAATATGACCTCCGTCAGCAGTTGATACAGCTGTTATTGAATCTCCGGGTTTTGCAAGGGCTTTCAATGCACCAATATTGGACACAGTCCCAGATGTCGATTGGATGTTGGCAAAATTGGATTGAAATACCTTTTTTGCAAGGGATATGCCTATCTCCTCAATGGTATCAAAATCATCGCAACCTTGGTAATAGCGCTTGCCAGGAAGCCCTTCTGCATACCGACCGTGCAAATCAGAATTAATTGCCCGCTTCACGTTTGGAGATATGATGTTCTCCGATGCGATCATACCTAGCCCTTTGCCATAGAGCGTTGTGCTTTGTGTAGACGCAGCCAAAACGGCATCAACGGATTCTCGAGGTGAACGATTGCTCATGTGCAAACCATCACAAAGAGGTTCATGAATTCTGTGAACCCTCGGGCTCAATTTCGACGCTGCCCTGGACGTCTCGGCCCAGAGTATGTTGACCGTTCGCTAGCAATTGTATGTGTAGGAACATTCCTTTTCGAAAGGTTAAGTTCCGAAACCGGAGTTTTACCTTTTCCTACCTTTGTTGAGCGGTTCAAGCTAGTTGTTTTCTTCTGAACCATGGTCTGCCGTCCACGATAGGCAACAGCACCAATCAATCGTTCGAGGGCAGGCATATCCCCATCCTCTTCTTTTGGTCGTTTCAGCCACCAACCTGAGGATAAAACTGAAAGTTTACCGGGTCGATTCTTCGACATTGTCATTGCATTACGTTTTAATCTCGAACGAATTGTTTTATCCGAATCTTTCGGCAAACGTTCTGTCAACCATCCAGGCAATCCGATGTCAAGTACAACGCCATTGACCGTAACGAGAATACCAGAAAGCAGGAGATGGGTTCCAACAGGTATATTGTCTCGGCTTGGTTTAACCTTTGACCTCTTCATCATTTTAGCATACTCAACCAAAGAACGTTGATCACGATGTTTGATTTGCTTGCGCTGTTGACGATTAAATCGATACAAACCAAACTGGAGAACGAACAACGTAACCGTCGCAACTGCTCCTTCAGCCGCTCCATACACAGAGTCCAATCCAATTCCAGTGACAATGAAAATCATAGGTAGGAGGAAGAATTGGACTACTTTGAAAATGAATGAGGTCGAGTATCGAGGTGTCATTCCACGACGAACTGCCTCATGGCTCACAATCATAAGATTTGCATTGATAGCCTCATCGATGCCACCTTTCGTTGCCAAACCTGCAACTGGATTAACTGGTGCATCATCCAACCAACGTTTAATCGATTTACCTTTTTCCATGACCAATGATACTTCAAATTCCTCAGCATCTGCTTCATGACCAAGGATGACTGAAAGCGCCTTGACTCTCGGATCGTTGACATCACTTTCACGAAGTTCCTTGTAAATCGATAAGGCTTGATGCCAATCGCCTCGATCCAACAAACATAATGCTGCTGCAATTCGCGGTCGTACGCCAAGTGGATCTTGTTTAACCGACTCCAGGGCGAGTTCTAATGCTTCATCATGTCTACGCTGCATACGCAGAGTTGCAACATTGGATATTGAGGATATAAGTGAAAGGCGATCGTTGTGCTGCGTAGCTTCTTTTGAAAAAGAAGGCGTCCAATAACGAAGCATGCGCATTTTTTCATTCAAATGGTCAATAGTTGAGTTGTTTTCCCAATCCCACAAATCATCCTCATCGACTGTCCCATGCCATGGGTCAATCCATTCGCAAATAAATGCGAGAAGTTCAGGCTCGTCATACCCCTCAGGTTGTTGGAGCCCGCGTAATGCCCCACGCGCAGCATCAAGGCGACGAGTTGCAATGTAACCAGTTGCGATCAGCATTCGAGCTTCGTCATCGTCACCACCTGATTGTGCGAGGACTTTCTTCGCTTCTTCAACAGCCTTCGGCCAAAGACCTCGGATAGCACACTCCCACATTCTTGCACGTGCTTTTTCATGTCGAACCAAGGACTGATCACCCTCAATCGACTGCTTTTGAAACCGTATCAAACCATCAAGATCTTCTTGCAAAGCAGCATCATCGATGAATTCACGCATCCAGTCACCTCCAGCGAACATGACTGCACCTTCTCGGCGTTCTTCTGGATCAAGATCGAAACGAATCTGGCGAAGCGGGGAAAGTCGAGCGATTGAAAGTAGCCAAGTAAACAGGAAAACTGAATTACCAACTGCAATGAACATCCATGTTGTAAGCAAGCGCATTTCTTCATCAAAGTCATTGGCTTCTAGATTGGATGTAAATGGCATTAAATCTCCAAATTCTTTGTAGCAGACAAGTATCAAAAGCAAAACGGTATACCCGGAAAAACCGGCAAATGCAAATGCAATTTGACGGCCTTGTGCAGATTCCTCTGTACGAATCTCTCGAGGTGTATCAAGGGTAACGCCAAACATGCCACCAAACGTTTGACCGCCGAGAATAAGGTTACGTGTCAATTCAAAAATAAATGCCAATCCAACGATAGCGATGTTTAATGAGAGGTACAATGAAAGGAACTGGGGCATAGATTTGATAAATTCCCAATGGAAAAGAATTTCTGAAATTAAATCGATCCGTTCATAAATTGAATGCCCGATAATTCCACCGTAATTGAGAATCTCTTCTGTATTGGAAGGACTGTTATAGAGAACGTGAAACACAGTCACGATACCATTGAGAGCAGTAATAGGCATTGTAATCAAAAACAGGACAAGAAGGAGAGAAAAGAGACGATTAACAAACGACGGTTTGTCAGGATCAATTGGATTTCTGCGGCCGTTGGCAGTTCTCCATTTATTCACCAGAAGCATATTCCATGAAGCACCCATAATTCGACCATACGCCAAAATGGTTGGGGCCATGAACACCAACATCGTAATGGCTAGCCATACAGGGGTAATCCTCCCACCATTCTCATTCATTCCGTAAACGAGCGTAATCAGTGTTGCTGAAACAAGAATGCCAAGGGTAAAAATTCGACGAATTCCTGTTCCAATGGTTGTAGCACCAATCCTTGTATCTCCTTTTCCTGCTAACTGAGCATTCATTGTTTCCCATGGTGAAATCATAATTGGAATTAAAACGAACAGCCCAATGATCCATAGATTTGGTTCGAAATAGACCTGTGGCTGAAATATAAGTTCTGAGATCAAG
>Ga0315330_10002860_pt1 | contig 11870 bp, 11 predicted proteins | sample M140m34915metaG_FD_203453 | JGI IMG/M metagenome (GOLD analysis project Ga0315330, IMG submission 203453) | Ammonia-oxidizing marine archaeal communities from Monterey Bay, California, United States - M1 40m 34915 | ecosystem: Environmental > Aquatic > Marine > Intertidal zone | place: USA... | reverse complement strand
CAAAACAGTTGAACAATCAGAGGCACTTTTTGCTTGGGGAGAAGAGGAAGAAAAGATTTTAAAGCGACTCTATACTAATAATCAACATAAGATTTATAAAACTGGTTCACCACGTGTTGACTTATGGAAATCAAAATTTTTAGACTACTGGAAAAAACCTAAGTATATTCTTAATGAACCTTTTTTACTTGTTTCATCGAATATGACAGCTACAGGTAAAATGCAATTTCATGATAACATTAAAATGTTAAGAGATTTTGGTTATTTTAAACGGAAACCCGAGTTATTTAAACAAAGATTCTATGAAGTAAGTGAAGATTATAAAAAAATTTATGAATTTATATTAGCTATTGAATATCTTGCAAAAAACAATAATGGATATCAAATTGTTTTTCGTCCTCATCCATCTGAAAATATTAATTCATGGAAAATTTTTCTAAAAGATATACCAAATTTATACATTATTAGAGAAGACTCGATTTCTGCTTGGGTTAATCATGCATTTGCAGTCATGCATAATGGGTGCACTACTGGTTTAGAATCAATAATTTCAGGTAAACCACTACTAACATTTATTCCATTTGAAATGGAACATGATAATAAATTCTTAAATTCTATTGGATTTAAATTAAATTCTAAAGAAGTACTTTTAAAAAAAGCTAATGAAATATTTAGTGCTCATAAAAAAGATAACATTAAAAGAGAAGAGATAAAACTTCCTGAACACATAAATAAAAAACTTTATATAGATGATAATGAGTTGGCGGCTGAAAAAATATTAAGAATTTGGGAAAATTTGAATGAAAAAAATTTATCTCAACCTAATAATTGGTTGAAATTTTATTTTTTATTTAAAATGATGAGTCTTAAAAATTTTTTTAGAAAAATTGTTAGTAAGTTATTTCCCAAAATTCTTAAACCTATTGAGAAAAATCATAAATTTCCATCATTAAATCAAAATGATATTCAAGCACGTGTAAACTGCCTTCAAAATTTGCTTGGAATAGAAAAAAAACTAAAATGTAGGCTATTTTCAGAAAGAACTATTTTAATCAAAAACTCATGATATTTTATAAATATAATATCAGACTTATTTAATTAAATTTAATAGTACATCATATTTTTCTTAATTTAAAATTTAATAAAATTAAATATAACTGAAATAAATATATGGTAAAAAAAATATCTAGCAACGAGAATAAAGTAAGAATTAGGACAAAAAAAGAACTTGAAATAAGAAAATATGAATTTTTAAAGCTGTGTGATTTGCTTGATGAATTAAAAATAGAATATTTTTTAAATACAGGAATATTATTAGGAGCGGTAAGACATAATGGATTTATTCCGTGGGATTGGGACGTCGAGTTGAGTGTTTACTCAGAAAAAGTAATAAATAAATTTGATATTTTAGTAAATAGAGTCATAGGATCAGGCTTTAAGATTGAAAAATATTATAAAGAACCCTCTAGACTTAAAATTGATTTTTTTGGAAAGTTATCATCTGATATAAATGCATATACTATTCAAGGCTGGAACCACAATAAAGAAAAAAAAATTTTTTGGCGCACAACGTATAAAATTCCTGAACATTTTATAATTAATGCAAAAAAGATTAAGTTATTCGATAAATATCATTTTGCACCCTATCCCTTAGAAGGCTATTTAGAATATAAATATGGTAATTGGAGGAAACCGCTTCTAACAAGTGATAAATATGTATATATGACAAAAGAATTTTCTGGAATGAATATTGTAAAAGATTATTTTAAAAAAATTGGTCATTTAACAAAAAAATTAATATTTAAAAATTTTAAAAAATGAACATAAATTATTCCTCATTAAATCAAGAGTTTAAAGACAAAGGATATTTTATATGTAAAAATATTTTTTCAAAAGATTATGTGTCACAACTTATTAATGAAATTTATAACTCAAATGCAAATATTAAATATTATGACAATGAAAATAAACTTAGAAGAATAGAAAAATTTTATGACAAAGGCCAATATTTAATAAAAGCAAATAAAAAAATCATTAATTTAATAAAAGATATTCTTAAAAAAGATGTGATAATTTTTAAAGATAAATTTAATGCTAAACCAATAGGGGGTGAAGGATTTTATGCTCACTATGATGGTATATTTAAATTTAAAGATGAAAAAAATGTTTTGAGAAATGGTTGGTATGAGTATGGTGATTATTTTATAAATGCTTTGATTGCATTAGATGAATGTAGTAAAGAAAATGGTAGCATAGAATTAGCCAAAGCTCATAATGGTAATTTTTATGATCTGTTTGAAAATACCAAAAAAGATGGCACACCAGCATTAACTCAAAAAATAGAATTAAATACCTGTTTTAATTTAATCAATCTTAAAATTGGAGATGTAGTTTTTTTTTCAAACACATGTCCTCATCGCTCAAAAAAAAATAAAACAAATAATGATAGAAGAATACTTTATTATACCTATAGTTTGAAAAACAATGGCTCTAAGTATAATGAATATTTTAATGATAAACAAAAAAGTAAAAATCCTTTTAAAGCACTTAACAGCAAAAATGAAAATAAATAAATTATTAATAATAATATTATTAAACTGAAACAGAAATAATGATAAAAAATAAAAAAGTAGTTTATGTTGGTTTATCAGCTGATATTTTACATAAAGGACATATAAATATTCTTAAAATAGCAAGAAATTATGGAGAAGTGATAGTAGGATTGCTTACAGATGAAGCCATAGCAAGTTACAAAAATATTCCATATTTAAATTATGAAAAAAGAAAAATTGTATTAGATAACATTAAATATGTAAAAAAAGTTATACCTCAAAAGACTTTAGACTATGTAGAAAACCTCAACATTATTAAACCAAACTACGTTGTCCATGGTGATGATTGGAAAAATGGTGTTCAAAAAAAAACAAGAGAAAGAGTAATTAAAACTTTAAAAAAGTGGTCTGGAAAACTTATCGAACCCAAATATACAAAAAATATTTCTTCAACATCAATAAAAAAAGAGATGAATGCTATTATTTTCTCGCCTGAAAATAGAGTTTCAATATTAAAAAGATTAATAAAAACAAAAAATATTGTAAGAATATTGGAGTCTCATAATTCACTTACTGGTTTAATAATTGATAAGATATACTCTACAAAGAATAAAAAAAAAATTCAATTTGATGGTATGTGGTCATCCACCCTTACTGACTCAGCAACTAAAGGTCTACCAGATAATTCTTCGTTGTCATTTTCAGCTCGTATATCCTCATTACATGACATGTTAGATGTTACAACTAAACCAATAGTGTTTGATGCATACAATGGTGGCCAGATTGAGCACTTACCTTTTTTAGTAAGATCTCTGGAAAGATCTGGAGTCTCTGCTATAGTAATTGAGGACACTACAGGTTTAAATAAAAACTCTCTTTTTAAAAATCAAACAGTGGCAAAACAAGATAAAGCAAAAAATTTTGCTAAAAAAATAAAAAAGATTTGTAACATAAGACAATCAATTGATTTCATGGTGATTGCAAAAATAGAAAGCTTTATCTTGGGTAAAAGTCTTAAGGATGCAATTAATAGAGCAATAATTTATTCAAAATCTGGTGCTGATGCAATATTAATTCATAGTAAAAAAAAATCACTAAAAGAGATTTTTTTATTTGCAAAAGAATTTAAAAAAAGTAAATATTTTATACCTCTAGTGTCAGTTTCATCTACATACCCAAAAGTTTATGAAAAAGATTTAATCAAAAATGGTTTTAAATTAGTAATTTATACTAATCAGTTATTGAGAGCAGCCTTTCCAGCAATGTTAGAAACAGCTACAACAATTTTAAAATATGAAAGAGCTTTTGAAGCTGAAAAAAAAATCACTTCAGTTAAAAAAATAATTAATTTAATTAAAAATGATTAAAACTGAAGCCTTATTAACTTTACTAAAAAAAAATAAATGTGACTTTTTTACTGGAGTACCTGATAGTATTTTAAAAGAATTTTCAAACTTGCTAAAAAATAAAGCTCACAAAAATCATATTATTGCTGCCAATGAAGGAACGGCTGTTTCAATAGGTATAGGTAATTACTTATCAACAAAAAAAACTCCAGTTATTTATATGCAAAACTCGGGTTTATCCAATGCTTTAAATCCATTAATTTCAATAGCTCACGAAAAAGTTTATTCAATTCCACTAATTTTAATTATTGGATGGAGAGGTTCGCCAAAAGTAAATGACGAACCCCAACACAATGTAAAAGGAAAAATAACTCAACAGATATTAAAACTATTAAATATAAAATTTACTATCATTAGATCAAATACAGATTTGAAAAAATTTGATAGGCAAATAAAACAATCAAAAAAAAAATCTATTGTAGCATGCTTAATTGAACAAGGGACTTTGGAAAAAAATAAAAAAACAGAAAAAAAAAAAGATTTTTATAAATTAAATAAAGAATTTTTTTTAAAAATATTGTTAGAGAATATACAAAAAAAAACAAGACTGATTTCTAGCACTGGTTATAATTCAAGGGAAATTATGTATATAAAGGATAAGTATCAAATTAAAAATACTAAAGATTTCTATATGGTGGGTGGAATGGGTCATACTTCATCGGTAGCTTTAGGGTATTCAATAGCAAAAAAAAAAATAATTTGTATTGATGGAGATGGATCATTATTAATGCATCTAGGATCTATGAAAACAGCAGGAACATTTGCAAATAGTAATTTTAAATATATTTTATTAAATAATAATTCTCACGACTCAGTAGGAGGTCAAACTACTTATTCAAATAATATTAATTTTAAAAAACTTTCAAAAAGTTTAGGATTTAAAAAATTTTATATCATTAAAGATACAAAAAATTTGAAAAAAAAAATAAAAAGTTTTCTTCTAGAAAAAAGCTTAAGTTTTCTAGAAGTAAAAGTTGGAAATAGTAAAATTAAAAAACTCCCTAGACCTACAAATTTGATTAAAATAAAGAATCAATTTATGAAATAAATGATAAATTCTATCCATGATATAAAAAACTTTATTGGTGACAAAAGTTTTAAAAGGATATTTTTACTTTGTGGAAAAAAATCATTTGTTAACTCAGGTGCAGAAAGATTTTTTAATGAATTAATTAAAAAAAAAGAATTAAAAATATTCTATAAGAAATCAAAATTACCAAGATTAGAAGAGTTATTGGAAATAGTTGAGCAAATAAAAAAATTTAAACCTGATTTAATTTTAGCTGTAGGTGGAGGTTCTGTAATTGATTATGCTAAGATAGCCAATGTTATTGATATAAGGCCTGATTTGAGTAGATTGATAGTTAGTTACTCATACCCGTATAAAAAAAAATATACAAAATTAGCTGCAGTACCAACAACAGCAGGATCTGGGGCCGAGGTAACTTCGAATGCTGTGATTTATGTTGAAGGAGTAAAATATTCATTTGAAAGTGAGCTATTAATACCAGATTACTTCTTCCTAGTACCTGAATTTTTAAGCTCAGCTTCAAGTCAGATAAAAGCTTCAGCTGGTTTTGATGCAATTGCACAGGCCTTAGAGTCTTTATTGTCAAAAAAATCCAACGATGAAAGTGTGAAATATGCTAGCAAGTCATTAAATATATCTCTAAAAAGTTTCCTTTCATTTTTGGAAAACTCAAATTCGAAAAATTCAGCAGAAATGATTATTGCATCAAATTTAGCTGGTAAAGCGATAAATATTTCAAAAACAATTGCACCACATGCTGTATCTTACCCTTTTTCATCATTATATAAAATTGGGCATGGACACTCAGTATCTTTATTTTTTGAAGAATTTATGAAATTTAATTATGAAAATTTAAACAAATCGAAAACTTCTTTTGATTTAAAAAAAAGATTTGATTTGATTTTCAGTTTGTTTGATATTTCAAATATAAATGAATTTAATTCAAAAATTTCTTTAATTAAAAAAAAAGCAAATTTAGAGGACGATTTAACTAAGCTAAACGTAGATATTTTAAAAAATTCAGAAGTTATTATTAAAGGTATTAATATGTTAAGATTAGGAAATAATCCAGTAGAGATAGATGAAAAAAATATTTACAAAATAATGCTAAATAAAAGAAGTGGTTAGAACAGATAATAACTCTAAGAAACAAATTTACATTTTTGTACAAATATAATAATTATTTTTGCAGAAGCTAAAAAATAAAATTTAGAAAAAAAATTATGAAAAAAGTTTACGTAGGCATGTCAGCTGATGTTTTCCATCATGGTCATATTAATATTATCCGTGAGGCAAGAAAATATGGTGAATTAACAGTCGGACTTTTAAATGATAAAGCTGTTTCTGATCACAAAAGACTTCCGTATTTAAATTGGGAAAACAGAAAGCAAATAATTGAAAATATAATAGGTGTTAAAAAAGTTATAGAGCAAAATGAATGGGATTATGCTCCTAATATTCTTAAATATAAACCTGATATTATGGTTCATGGAACAGATTGGTTAGAGGGACCGATGGCACCATATAGAAACTTAGCGATTGAAGCCCTAGACTCTTATGGTGGAAAATTAATTGAAATTGAATACACTAAAGATGTATCCTCAACAGAACTATCATTGAAACAAAGAATAATTGGAACTACACCTGATCTTAGAAAAGCCACTCTTAAAAGATTAATTCAGTCAAAAGAAATAGTGAAAATAATGGAAGCACATAATCCACTATCAGCTCTAATTTTAGAAAACCTTTCAATTAATATGGATGGTAAAACTAAACAGTTCGATGGTTTTTGGTCAAGTTCTTTGACGGACTCTACATCTCAAGGAAAGCCAGATATAGAAGCTTTGGAAATAAACAATAGACTGAACAATATAAATAATATTTTTGATGTTACAACTAAACCACTAATAATGGATGCAGATACAGGTGGAAAAATTGAGCATTTTGAATTGAATGTACGTAGCATGGAGAGACTAGGTATCTCAGCAGTGATAATAGAGGATAAAAAAGGACTTAAAAAAAACTCTTTATTTGGTACAGAAGTAAAGCAAGAACAAGACTCTAAAGAAGAATTTTCAGAAAAAATTAAAGCAGGAAGAGCCTCTCGAATTAGTGAAAATTTTATGGTTATAGCCAGAATAGAAAGTTTAATATTAGAAAAAGGTATTAATGACGCATTAGCTAGAGCAGACACATATGTAGATGCAGGTGTTGATGGCATAATGATCCATAGTAAACAAAAAAAACCAGAAGAAATTTTTAATTTTGCAAAAGAATTTAGAAAAAATCATAAAAATATACCGTTAGTATCAGTACCATCAACTTATAATGTTGTTAAAGAAAGAGAATTAATTGATAATGGTTTCAATATAGTAATTTATGCAAATCAAATGTTAAGAGCAGCTTATCCAGCCATGTACAAGGTAGCAAAATCTATATTGAAAAATGAAAGATCTCTGGAGGCAGATAACGACTTAATTAAAATTAAAGAAATTTTGACACTTATTCCAGGAACAAAATAGATCAATGATAAAATCAAAATTGAATATTGAAAATTTTGTTAAATTAAAAAATAAAAAAATTGTTTTTACACCAGGTCCAGGAAGCTTGCTAAATGAAAATATATTTGGACTTGCACCTTACTTTGGTAGAGGAGATTCTGAATATTTAGAAATTGAAAAAAATGTTTTTGATAATTTAAAAAAAATAAGTGGATTAAAAAATATTGTAACACTTCAGGGCTCAGGAAGTTTAGCTATAGAAATCGCTTTACAAAATTTCGTATTTGGAAAAGTTTTAGTTGTAAATACAGGATATTATTCTGATAGAATAATATATATATTAAGATCTTTAAAAAAAAATTTTAATAAAATTAAAAAAATCGATACAGTCAATTGGAAAAATATAAAAGAAATAAAAAAAAATTATGATTGGGTATGTGCTGCACCTGTTGAGACAAGCATTGGACTAAAAGTTCCAATTAGAGAAATAAATAATTTAAAAAAAAATTGCAATTCTAAATTAATGTTGGATGCTACAGGTTCTATTGGATTAGAAGAAGGCCATAATTATGCAGATGTTGCAACCTTTAGTTCATGCAAAGGTTTATTTGGTCTAACTGGAGCATCATTTATTGCATATCAAAATACCCCTCAAAATAAAGTTAATTCTTTCTATTTGAACATTGAAACACATATTAATAAAAAAATTACTGGCCCTTATCATACAATAGGTTCTTTGTTTTATGTTTTAAAGAAACATTTAAAATTTAAAGAAGCAGTAAAAAAAAATAAATTAAAATTTTTAAATGAAAATAAAGACACTCTTGTTTATCCAAAAAAAAATCAACCATTTTTATGTACCTATAGTCTAACTAAATTTTACAATAATAAGAAAAATATTATAATGTATAAATCTAGAAAAAAAATTCAGGGAAGTGTCATAAGTCATTTAGGAGAAACATATCTTCAGAACCAATCTAAAGGATTGATCCAAAAATATTTATTAAAATAAAATTTATGAAAAGTCATAGTAAAAATGTTCTTTTAGATATGTCTTGTTCATTAATACATCACGGACATGTAAGAATAATTAAAAAAGCATCAAAATATGGAAAGTTAATAATTTCACTAACTACAGACAGTGATCTTAAAAAATATAAAAAGATCATTCCAGAACTCAATTTTAGTCAAAGGAAAGAAATATTAAATGCTTTAAAGTATGTGGATAAAGTTATACCAGGTCCGTTTGTTTTGAGTCAAAAGTTTTTGGATAAGAATAAAATAGATATTTTAATTCAAGGTTCAGATTATAAAAAACGATTTTTTAAAAATAAAACTATAACTTTGCCAAGAACTATTAATATAAGTAGTACAAAAGTAAGAGAATTAGCAGCAAAAAATATTTTAAATATTACTAAATAACTATAAAATTTATGGTTAAAAGAATTAAAAAATTTTTAGGAAACAGAATAATAAATAGGTATCAAATATTTTATTTTATTTCAAAAATTATTAGAAAAACATTCACAACTCAAAATAAATTTAAAACTGTTCTATTTCTTTTTTTTAATATAATTGTAGAAATTTTGTTTTCCTTAATAACTTTGTTAAAATTTTCTACTTATGTTAGAAAGGATGATGATCTAACAAAAAATTATAATGCTCCATTTAATTCAATGGTTATCCAACTAATTGGAATGATATATTTTATTTACTACAATAGGGATCAAAGCTTATTTCATAAAAATTCCTCATTTATGGATATTGGGTGTGGAAATGGAAAAGTTTTATTTTTCTCAAATATTATTTTTAATAAATCCTATGGTATTGAAGTAAATAGTTATCATGCAAAATTAGCTAAAAAAAATTTGCAAAATTCTAATGTCGAAATTTTAAATGAAGATTTTCTAAGTCCAGATTTTATAATACCAAAAGATGTCAATTATTTCTATTTTTTTAGTCCATTTAATAAAGAGGAACACTTAAAAGTTTTTGTACGAAAATTAACAAATCATGGCAAGGTTAATAAAAAAAAAATAACCTTAATTCTTTATAATGGTGGTAGTCAAATAGATTTCTATTTAAAACAAAATTTAATTTTAATTCACAAGCAAAGTTTTTTTCATTATTTTGAAAACTACTATTTAAGATTAAACTAATTATATTTAAAATTTAGAGAATAAAATATTTTATTAATTAGAATATTATTATAATTTTAATTAAACTTTGTATGTGTATTTATTTTCAATAAAATTTTTATTATTATGTGGTGGATATGTTTTTCTTTTATCGGCTATATATTTGGATCGGAAATTTCCACTCTTTTTTTTGTTATAAGTTATATAAATTTGAGCTCTACTACTTTTAGATCTGTTTGCATTTGAGTAATGAGGTATAAAACTATTAAAAAAAACAACATCTCCAACTTTTAATAAAAATTTTTTGAAATTTGGCTTATATAATTCTTTTAATTTTAATGGCTCCATTTTTTTTTTTATAATTTTTTTGCAATTATTTCCTGAAATATCTAATTTTAAACAACCATTATTTTCTGTACTTTTCTCAATAGAAATAAGAACATTTATAAAATTAGTTGTATATTTATGCCAACCTGCTTGAGAGTCTTGATGTAATTTGTCAGGACCACAACCTGAAGGTTTATAATTAATTTTCTCTTTAAATAGTACTGGTTTACCTTTGAACAAATCGTTTAAAATAATATATATAATTTTATCATCAATTATTTTTGTTAAATTTTTATTTTTTTTATAAAAATTCTCAATCCTCACTAATAAGTATTTTCTTTTATTAAATATGCTAGGGCTGAAGTATTTGTCAATTTTTTTAGATTTATTTTCATACGCCATTTTTTTAATTTCATTTTGTATTATATTTATTCTTTTTTTATCAAACAAATTTCTTTTAAGTAAAAATCCTTTTGTATTAAATTGTTCAGCTTCTAATTTTGTTAAAATTTTCATAAGTTCATACTAAAAATAATTTTAAGTAAATGATTTAGATTAAAAATAATGAAATACAATATTTTTAATTAAATATTAGATGTTTTATTGTAAAATTTATGTTAAAAATTTAGATCTGAATTAACCAGATTGAATAAAAACTATATATATAACTAAACATTGTCGAAAAAATCTCCTCTTCCAGATTATATAATTATACTTGGAACAACAGAGTCTGGTGCATCAGCGGTGTATCAATACTTAGCAGGTCGCACTGATATAACTGATCCATTTAAAAATGATAATTATCAATTACCACACATACCTAATGGTCTAATGTCGCTCGAGGCAGCTTCTGAATCTGCATTTCATAATGCATCAGCTGATTTTGCTTTAGTGCAATTTGAAAGTGTTTTAAATAAACTTTCTAGATCACGTACTTTATGGCATTCTGGAAAAGATTATTCTAAAAAAATAAAGTTTTTTGAAAATGCCACTAAAAATTTTATTAAGGAAATTACAGTTGCTAATTACCCGATGCATCTTGAATGGCATAGGATTATGAGATCATCTCCTCAGCATATTATTAGCTTAATTAAAAATTTTTTTGGGCTCAGAGAAGCTAATATATCTCCTCCTGAAACGCGTATTTTAGCATCAAAAGAAAAGATTATTAAGGCGGCACAAAAAATGCATAATAAGATATTTAAATCTGAAAAAGTTAATAGACCTGTTGTTTTGGATCAGGCAGGCTCAGGATGGAATCCCATCGAGTCTACAAAATATTTTTATAATAGAAAAATTATCCTCGTGACGCGTGATCCACGTGATCAGTTTGTTTTTATTAAAAAAGCAAAAAAAGGTGATTCTGTTGATGGTTTTATAGACTGGTATCTTGAAATGGTAAAAAGAATTAAAAATGTAGAAAATAATCTTCTATTAAAGATAAAATTTGAAGAATTTGTAACTAAACACAAAGAAATATTAGATTTAATCTGTGATCATTTACTAATAGATAGAACAATAAGCTCAACTTATGATCCAAATTTATCTTTTAAAAATATTGGGTTATATAAAAAATTTCTTAAAAAAAATGAAATAGATAAAATAGAAAAAAAATTATCAGGATATATATATCTAGAGTAAATTTTTCTATTTTTAATGTTGTCAATTTATGAAATTTATAAAAAATCTTTGATTGAATAACTAAACAATTCATTAATTTGTGAATTAAATTTTTGAGAATGCAATGGTTAGAATTTTAAAGTTAATATATAAGTAATAAAAATGAATAAAAATGATTTTACTATTTGTATTCGAAGCATAGGAGAATTTACAACAAAAAGATTACTAGAGGATATAATTTATCAAATTGGATCAAATGAAAAAGTTCATTTAATTAAAAATCTAAAGCTTTATGA
>Ga0315330_10002857_pt1 | contig 11877 bp, 7 predicted proteins | sample M140m34915metaG_FD_203453 | JGI IMG/M metagenome (GOLD analysis project Ga0315330, IMG submission 203453) | Ammonia-oxidizing marine archaeal communities from Monterey Bay, California, United States - M1 40m 34915 | ecosystem: Environmental > Aquatic > Marine > Intertidal zone | place: USA... | reverse complement strand
GAGGGGATGTTCAAACCGATTCGGGAGCGTACAAAGATGCTCTTGCCCTCTTTGGAGGCGGTTCTGACAAAGTAGAGGCCGCCTCCGATCAATCCGTTCACTACGATGGCGTGACGGCTGAATCCGACGCCTCTGTTGCCACCTCTGATGGAGCGGCAGAACCGGAACCACATGTGGCGGAAAACGAGACGTTCAGTTGGGTTCATCACACCGATGGCTACCACTACAAACGACGAGCAGACGGTTCTTTTGAACCGACGCCTCACACGAAAAACAAGGATGGAAGTTATACTCCGTATTCTTGATTGAACAGGCCCTGCAAAGGCTTCACCAAACCTTGGTGGTTGTTTTTGACGTTGTTCACATCACGTGAGACGGGGTGTCGGTCGACCACGCCCAAGGCTGGTTGGCCAGGGAGTTCGCCGGAAGCCAACCACGCATCGACCTCGTGAGCATCGAGCAGAACGGGCATCCGGTCATGAACATCCTTGCAATCCTCGTTCGCTGCCTGCGTGAGCACCGCACAAGACTCCAGATGTTGGTCGCTGCCGGTCCACGTCTCCCAAAGGACGGCCATCAACGACACACGCCCGTCCAATCGCTGGTGATACCAAGGCACTTTGCCTTGAGGGGTGGTCATCCATTCGTACCAGCCGTCTGCCGGGACCACGCCCCTTCGGGCTTTTGCAGCACATCGAAACATCGGTTTCTCATGCATCGTTTCACTTCTGGCGTTGATGGGCTCTCGTTGCGTAGGTTTTGACCAAGATGGTCGAAATCCCCAACGCATGAGGCGGAAATGCCGGGGAACAGAAGGCTCGCCGTGCACGCCAGTTTCGGTGGCGACCGGGAGAAAGGTTTGAGGGGCCACGTTCCACGATGGCTCAAAGGGTGTAAGGTCGGAGAGCGGTTCCGTCTCCATCATTTCTGCCACCAGGTGCATCGGTGTCGAAAGGGCGAAACGACCGCACACAAGCATCCCTCAAACGGGGTCATCAATCGCTGACAACAAGGCCGTGATGTCCAATTCAGCACCGTTGAGCGGGACTCGCAAGTCGTAAAGCGAGGCGACGGAGGGGTCCAGTTCTCCAAAACATCCGACCCATTGACCGTTGATGAGCAATTTCGCGCCACGTCCTGCAAGCCATGGACCGTCGCCTTCAGCAAGCGGCTCAGCCACCCATTCCTTGACGCCCAAGTCCGTGCAAAGGGCCTGGATTCGACCTCGAACAGCAGCAAAACCGCCACTCCGTTCTGCTGTGAGGAACGCCAAGCGGTCTTCATTGCGATGGTTACGAACCACCGTGCCGAGTTCGTAAACCGCTTGTGGGAGGTCGTGGTGTCGGTTGGTGGCCAGGAGTTTTAGCAACCCAGGGAGGAGGTGCTGTCGCAAAATGGTGTGGTCCACCGTGATGGGGTTGGTGATGGCTGTGATTTCATGGTTGGGGGTCCAGCGCATGTTGGTGAATTGGTCGTCTTGGTTGGAGAGCGTGAGGGACTGAATTTGGACCATGCCCAAGCCTTGCATCGATTCACGAAGGCGACGACGCAGGTGGTGGTCTTCCCTTGGTAGGGCGGTCAGCGGAGCCTTTGGAAGGTCTTCGCCCAAGTCTTCATAGCCGTGACCAATGGCCAATTCTTCGATCAAATCCACCGGGTGCAGGATATCAAATCTCCAGCGGGGCATGGTGAAGAGGAGTTCGGAGGTTCCAGCGCTGGCAATGGCCATTTTGTCGGTTCGTTCCGGGGCATCAGACGGGGCAGGTCGTCGCCCGTCAAATTGCCCACCCATGCGTTGAATCGCCGCGTGGAGCTCCTCGTCGGTAAACGACCGGCCGAGGAGTTGGTCAACCAATTCCTCTGGAACGGCGTGTTGTTGCCCTTCGCCCATGGGTGTTGTGAAGGTCTCGCCCTCACAGGTGGTCACTTGAACGGACTGCACCGTGCCTCCTCGCTGAGCAAGTTGAAGACAAACCAACATCAACGAGGCCTCACAAGCACGCTCGTCCCACCCGGTCACGTCGATGAAGAAATCCTTGGTCGAATGGGTGACCGTGGTGTGGTCACCGTTGATGATCGGTGGGAAGGACAGCACGTCGTCGTTGCTGTCAAGGATCATTGGGTAGGCAGTCATGCCTTCCAACAGGTGGGCATAATCCACGCCCTTTGGGTGCTCCTGAAGAATTTCTGAAACGGTCATCGCCTCTTCACAGGCCAACGGGACGAAGCGATGCGAGGCCGGTACGGATACCACCCGAAAGGGCGGAGCAAGTTTTTCGAGGTCATGCACTCCAATTGAGGCGCGGCGACGACCACGCCCCAGAGCGAAGTGGAGTTTCTCTTGATGGTCCATCAGTCCCTTGATGAACACTTCTCGTTCGCCTTCGTCATCTGGAATGTGAACGCCTTTAACGACCGCTCCATAAATCACCGGACGGATGGATTTGAGGCTGGCATCCACGGTCATGGTAAGGCCGCTTTCGCTCACTTCCAAGTGGGGTTTGGCCGGTGCATTGTGGAGAAAGTTGGCCATGGCTACGGCCAAAGTTTCACCGCTGAGGAGGTCGGGTCTGTCTGGGAAGATTTCGATATCCAACTGCTCCTCTGTGCACGCGTCGATGTCGGTCCCAAGGAGCGGAAGTTGTTCGTTCACCACCGTGACGTCGTGGTCGAACCCTTGCTCAGCCATGAGGGACCGCAAGAGGGATTGTGGCACGGAGATGGTTGGCACGAGGATCACCTAGCAAACCAATGGGGGAGGGGTCGTTCGTATCCTGCCAGTCGGAGACCGCTGACGGCAGCTGTTTCGTGGTTGAGCGCTCGCAGATGCTTGCGTTGGAGCATGTCGATGCTCTTCACGCCAACCCTGCGAAGTTCACTTGCCAAGTCTTCTTGTGTGCCTTGTAACCAATAGGCGATGTCTTCGGTATCGGCCATGGGTGCGGTACAACTTACGACGTCAACCCCCGACGACATGAGGACGGCGAGGTCGTGACCACTGGCGGCAAAGCCAAGCAAGAACCCGGTCTGTGTTTGTTCAGCGTTGATATGTTCCTTTTTCGAGCGACCGGTCATGGGCAAAGCGGAGGCCTCTGAAAGACCCGAACCGTCTTCTATTCGGGCGATGGCAAGGTCGATGTTGTGGTGCGCTGCACGAGCGTGGAGCACCTGGACTCGACTGATGGCTTCGACCAAGGCTACAGGGACGTTGTCCTTGGCCATGGAACGCAAGGCGACGAGAAGCCCGTCAAGCTCTTCTGCATCCATGGGCGGTAGGTGCTGCAAATCGATGGCAAAACCACCGGCAGCCGGAAGGGCTTCTCGGACGTTGAGAAGGTTCGTTCTGGCCACCATCAACACATCCACAGCCCGTGGTTGTTCCATCACCATGGCGGGGTGTCGGTTGAGTACAGTATGAACCGCTTCAGCGTTCTCTTTGGTGGCCTGCATGGTGCTCCCGGATTCGATACAGGGTAGCAAAGGCAGCGGGAGTGCAAGAGATTGGACCTCTTCCGACAGACCGATCAACGCCACCGTATCCACGGTTTCGTAGGTTCTTAGCGGGGGGTCCTCGCTGGTAAGACCGATGTTGGAGAGGTCATCGGAGGACACCGAAAAACCGGTTGATTCAATGTGGAGACCCTCTTGAGGAACCAGACAGACGGCATCGGAGGGCACGTGCATGCTTTCGTCCTCAATCAGCCCGTTGATCTCTGAAACTTCCTTCTTGGTCAGGGGTCGCAACAGCACGCCGGGAGGGGGTGCTGGACATCGACCGTTCACCACGATGCGACCGCCGTTCATGCCTGCTCCAGGGTCGGGTCCGACGTCGCCGTGCACCACAATGAGCCCGTCGTTCATGCCACCGCCCACCCGGGCACCGGTTGCGCCTCGAACGATGATGTGGCCGCCTCTCATTTCTGCGCCTGTGTCGTCGCCGCATCCATCGAAAACGGTGATGGAACCTTCTTCCATCATGTAGCCCGTAAAGTGACCCGCCATGCGTTCACAGACGATGGTCGTCCCTTGGTTGGCTGCGCCGAGGAAACTTCCAGCATCGCCTTGCAGGGTAAACGAACCACCGCTACCAAAGGCTGCCACCCACGAACCCAGGACGCCAAGTGCTCGTAGGCGAGCACCTGGGGGCAGGGCAGGGCAGAGGCCGAGTTCTCCGTTTTTGGGAACCGGGTCTCCGGCGTTTGTCCAACCAATTCGTAGAATGGCGTTTTGTTCGGCGGCTGCGACAAGTCGTGGAACCAACTTTTCGTTGATGTTCATCGAGCGCGAGACGACCTCGGAAACACCGGCCATGGTCCTTGGTCGTCCCCCTTACACAAATACACTGCTGTTCACTTGACCGACGAATTTTGATTTCCCAAGGGCGATGTCTTCGGACGGTGAAGAAGCCTTTATTGACGGCCTTCATGAGCAAAGCATGGAGAAGGTCATGACCATCAAAGTCGCCATCAACGGATACGGAACCATCGGTAAGCGAGTTGCAGATGCTGTGGATGCACAGGACGATATGGAGATCATTGGGGTCACCAAAACACGACCGTCCTTCGGTTGTGACCTCGCCGTTCGAAAGGGCTATCCTCTTTACTGCACCTATAACGATGCAGCCAAAATTGCCGCCTTCGAGCCGGCTGGATACATCTGTCATGGCGGTCTGGATGACCTGCTTGCCATCGCTGACGTCGTGGTGGATTGTTCTCCGGGTAAGGTTGGCGCTGCCAACAAAGAAACCTACGTCAAGGCTGGTGTGAAGTACATCTTCCAAGGTGGGGAAAAGCACGCCATGGCGGGCATGTCCTACACCTCATCTGCGAATCACGCTGAGAACATGAACGCCGCCGGCACGCGTGTCGTCTCCTGCAACACCACGGGCTTATCTCGCACGCTTGTTCCACTGTACGAACACTGCGGCTCGCTCAAAGTCGAATGCACCATGATTCGACGAGCAGCCGATCCTGGCGACTCAAAGAAAGGTCCCATCAACGCCATCAAACCGGTCCTCAAAGTCCCTTCTCACCACGGCCCCGATGTCATGACGGTCAAACCCGAAATTGACATCAATTCCATGGCTGTGGCTGTTCCAACCACCTTGATGCACTGCCATTCCATCGTTGCTTTCCTTCCAGAAGGGCACGGCTTAACCACGGAAAGCGTGCTTGAAATGTGGCGTTCGAATCCTCGAATCATCATCATGAACGGTGCAGAAACCAACATCACCACAACGGCTGAGGTGATGGAATATGCACGAGACATCGGTCGAAAGTGGGGTGACCTGCACGAAATTTTTGTTTGGGAAGACGGCGTCAAACTTGACGGGAACACCCTGTACTATTTCCAAGCCATTCACCAAGAATCCGATGTAATTCCGGAAAACGTTGACGCTGTTCGAGCACTGATGGGCACCGAAGCTGATTGGAAAACATCGGTTGCGAAGACGGATGCGGCGATTTCAGCCTACAACGGCCTGTGAGCGTATCGTCCACCTTTGCAACACAGCGAAGAGGTTCCTTCAAAAGTGTTCTCTGTGTCCGAGGTTCATGCTTTCGCGAGCCTCGCTCATGCTCGTACTTTTTCTGATGGTTTCGACGCCTCTCTCGGTGGCGGTCATGGCCACGGCGGGAGCTTCTGAGGACTCCTCGGAGGAAGGGGCAACGTCGCTCCCCAACAACACCGAACTGGAACGCCTTGAAACGGCCGCTTCTCTCTGGTCGAGCATGCCTGCAGCGAGTGTTGTTTCGACGCCCTTGATGGACTCCTCGGGCATGATTCACATGGCTTTGGGCAGTTTTGATCCTCTTCTCGGAGCGGGCCCCGAAATCCCTGCGCAGTTGGTGAGAGCACACGATGCCGCCCACACCGGCATGGCCATCATCCAATTGCATCAGCCGGATGGAACGGCCTTGCACGATCTTCTGGTCAAGCACGATTTGACCGTCTTGGATGTCCTGCACGACGAAGCATGGCTGGTCCGTCTTTCTGAGACCAACAAGGCTGATTTCGGCGACCTCATGGAAGAAGAAGCCGTTCGATGGGTTGGCCATCATCAACCTGGTTGGCGTTTGGCACCTACGCTCATCACTCAACCTGCCGCTCACCGAGCCCTCGCAGTGGTCCCCACGCCCGACTTGGCCGTGGGTGGCTACGCTGAACTGGCAACGGACATGGTGCGATACGGTGCCAACGAAGCCTCATGCGATGCATGGATGTGTTTGGTCTCGGTCGATGCAACCTCTGCTCGTACCTTGGTTCACCATTTGGCCCATGATGGACGTGTTCTCTGGACCGAACCCACTTCCGAACTGCGGGTTCACAACGCTCTTGCCTGGTCGATTGCCGGTGTCCAAAACGTGGCCAACAACGCCACGTTCACCCTTGACGGTTCAGGTGAAATGATCGCCATCGCCGACACCGGTCTGGATCAAAATCACCCGGATTTGACCGGCCGCGTCGCTGCGACTTACACCCAATTTGGTCTCGACCCGTCTCCTGCAGATTCAAACAGCGGTCACGGTACACACATCGCTGTTTCCGTGCTCGGCAACGGCTCTGGAGACGCTGATGCTCGTGGCGTTGCCCCATCTGCCAACCTGGTGATGTACGCCTTGGAACATGACCCCACCGGGACCTTTGGCCGAATCGGTTCAATTTACGACATGCTAAGGGATGCAGAACAGATGACTGCTCGTATTTCCGTGAACGCTTGGGGGTTGAACGGAAATTACGGTCAATACACCGCTGATGCACGTTCGGTCGATGTCTACGTTCACGACCGCAAGGACTTGACTCCCATCTTTTCCGTTGGCGACCGCGGCACCTCAGGAGCCTCTCAAGTGTCCTCCCCGGGGACCGCCAAAAACGTCATCGCCATTGGTGCTTCAACCACGGGCGCCGTGGGCACACCTTCTGTTGGTTCGGTGGTCAACTTCTCTTCGCTTGGTCCAAGCTTGGACGGGCGTATCAAGCCCGACCTTGTGGCTCCGGGTGTCGGCATCTGTTCTGGCCTCGCAGAGGAAGCCAAGAACCCTGCAGGGCCGTCTTGCTTGTCAGGCGCTCATGCTGACGGAAATTCGTACTACATGGCGCTAAGTGGAACTTCTCAGGCAACGGCCATTGCCTCTGGGGTGGCCGGGCTTACTCGAGAATTCATTCGTGAACAAGCCGGCGTCTCTGCGCCATCGAGTTCTTTGGTTAAGGCTGCCATGATCAACGGCGCCCGCGATTTGGGGGCGGCGGATATTCCCAATGCAGCCGAGGGCTGGGGTGAAGTTGACCTGGAGCGCACGGTTCTCCCAATGGACGGCTCAACCGCCCTGAACACCTTCTTTGATGACCGCAAAGTCCTCGCTCCAGGATTCGGTCTACTGTATTCGTTCTCCATTGACCCGAGCCATGGTATGGACCTAACGCTCGCATGGACCGACGAAGCCGGTAGCGCAAACGCTGCTCAATCTGAGGCGCGTTTGGTCAACAACCTCGACCTTGTCTTGGTCGACCCCAATGGCAACGAATGGCTGGGCAACGATTTCTCCCAAGGGTACTCCACCACGGGCGGTACAGCCGATTCGGTCAACAACGTCGAACGTATTCGAGTCGCGCCCGGAACCCTGAGTTCAGGGTCTGGAAACTGGGTGATCAAAGTGCTCCATCGTGGTGGTACAGACCAAGACTTTGCTTTGGTCATGAGCGCCGTCGCCACGGCGACCCCTCAACCCGACTTGGCGGTCTTTGATGGCAGCATCCTCGCCTCGTCAGAGAATCCACTCAAGGATGATCTGATTTCCATTCGTCTCGCCTGGGTCAACCAAGGAACAAGCACCACCTCACCTTTCGACATCATCCTGGAAGACACCACCACACAGACCGTCCTGGCCACGGCATCCCGGCCGGAACTTGGTCCTGGTATGATCGATTCCTACACCATCTTCCACCAGTTCGCCACGACGGGCGTTCATTCCCTCCGGTTGTCGGTCGACACCGGGAACGCTGTTTCTGAGATGAACGACGCCACCACCGGGGTTGACAACAACGTCTGGGTTGAGGACATTGAGGTCATGGCCCTTGGCGTCAGAGTCGTGGTGGAAAACGAGGATGGGACCGTCCCTTCAAGTCCAGAAGAGCGCTCCTCAAACGCTCAAATGACCCTCGATGTTCGCAACGATTCCGGCATCGATGTGCCACTTTCTGTGCTTCATGAGGGAACGGGCAATCAATCCGTTTTGCTCTCTGCGACCATGGTGCAAATTCCCGTGCCTGGACGGGATGATTTCTTCTTGCCCAGCCCCGACTTGTGGACTCGGTCTTTCAACGAGTCAACGACGTTTACGCTCACTGCTCAAGGAACGGACTCGGCGAACAAATCCCTCAACCTTCGATTGGAGGACATCGACGCTGACCTTACGACAGACCCGAACAACCCCCGGTATGTTCGGTCAGGCACCTACGTGGTGGAGATCACGGCTCGGTACGAATACCAGCCTACGGTGGCTCATACGCAGCGTATCACCATCGAGGTTGAACAACTGGACCAAGTCCAAGTGGTGGCGGCTGGAACCGTTGGTCTTGAGGCTACACCAGGTCAGTCGAGTGTCTTTTCCATCTCGGTGAGAAACACCGGAAACGCCCCTGCTCAGTACGCCATCGACTGCCTCTCTGAACAACGGTGGCAGGTCATGCTCGGCACATCGAATTCATCGCAGCTTGATTTTGAGCCGTTGAACATCTTGGAGTACCTCCCGATGTCAATCCGTGTGTTCGTTCCCCTGGTGGCGGACGGCGTACCGTCGGCGGGTGATACCGATACCGTCACCTGCTACGTGACCTCAATGACGGACCCCTCGATGAATTTCACAGAAAGCGTCACCATCACGGTTCTGGCTCAGGAGTCCTTTGATGTCCACCTCAAGGACGACAACGGACCGGTTGGCCCAAATCATCTTGCACAAGATGTTGCTGTGGACAGCGGTCAACAAGTCCACCTCAACATGACGGTTGAAAACACCGGAAACATCGGGATTGATCTTGACGTTTCTGTTCTTCCCGACAACCCTCAATGGGCCGTTCAGGTCTCGCATGGCGACGACCAAGACTCCCGACGTATTTCGCTCACGTTGGGTCCGGGTGAATCAACCGATGTCCGCTTTATCTTTGGTGTACCCTTCACAGCTGAAGAGGGTGATAGCAACGGTTTCACCATTCGCACGGAACGAACCCTCTCGAATTTCCGTCAAAACATCACCACACTGGTGGTCAAAGATGAATTGGGTGTTTCGCTCACACCACCCACAGGAAACCACATCGACACCGTGGTATCAGGTGTGTTTTCGTACGGAGAATTCGTGGTTAAAAACACAGGAAATACAAATCTTGGTCTGACGTGGACGCACGGGCTAGCGCCCGACGGTTGGTTGGTTGGATTTGCTAACCCAACGGTCTACTTGGAACCAAGAGAGGAGAAAATCGTTCGATTTGGACTTGTACCTCCTCCGCAAACCGATGTTTCAGCCAATGCTTTTGAGATCTTGATTCAGGTCAACGCAACCAACAGTGGACGTTTCGTTGAAGCATCGGAAACCGTTTCTATCGGCGTTTTACCGTCGTTGTTTGGGAACATTACGTCCCTGAAAGACGGTGAGGGTCTACTCCAAGGCATCTCCCGAACAGATGGGCGGACGGAGACGTTCGTGATTCGCAACGATGGGAACACCCCTCTGAACGGAGACATCACGGCAACCCTGCTTGACAAAGAGGGTGTTGAACGTCAAGATTGGTCGGTGGCCATTGAACCGTCTACGGTCAGTGGTTTGGCGGTTGGTGCAACCCTTGAAGTCGCTGTCACCCTCCTGCCGCTGGATGATGTTGAACGAGGTGCTTCACAACTCATGATCAACCTGACCACCAGCGAAGGCCAAACCTCCACGTTGGAACAGGTTGTCAGCGTTGAAATTGCAGAAGGTTCCACCGGTCTGTTCAACATCTTGCCGGCCCCGGTCAGCGGTGCCATCGTCGCTGCTTTGTTGATCGGGGGCCTTGTTCTCGCTCGCCGTATGAAGAAAACCGGTGAATTAGAGGACGACAGCACGGCCTTGGTGGCACCTAACACCCACGCCAACCCCGACATGCTGGGTGAGCGCAGGGACGAAGCCCTCGACCTTGGTTCAGCCGTTGATGAACTCACAAGCGGTGAGGTCAGCGATGAGGAAATCGCTCAGGCCATCATGCAATCCATGGATTTGCCGGCCATACCAGCAGCCGTTCCGAAGGGCCTTCCCCCCTCCGGTATGCCGCCTGCATCCCTTCCCAAAGGGTTGCCACCAGCCGGTATGCCACCAACGCCCTCCAAGTCGCTGCCGTCGTTGCCAACACCCGCCGTTCCTCAGCCTGCACCCGCCGTGGCCTCGGTTCCAGCACCTGCAGTCAACCAAGGGCCACCCCTGCCACCCGGTGGTCTTCCTCCCGGTTGGACGATGGAACAGTGGCAACACTACGGGCAGGAATGGATAAACCGTCAAGGATGATTCATCAATCTTGAAGGGGGGGAGGTTCTCCCACGACCATGGGCAGCATTGTATTGTTTGGTCCCCCTGGGGCTGGGAAAGGAACACAAGCACACCGAATCATGGAACATACGGGGCTCCCTCAAGTGTCAACAGGGGACATGCTCCGTGCCGCCGTTAAGGCAGGTACATCCGTTGGAATTGAGGCCAAGGGATACATGGACCGCGGCGAACTGGTCCCCGATGCGGTGATTCTCGCCCTTATCGAACAGCGCATTCAGGAAGAGGATGCTGCAAATGGCGTGATGTTTGATGGTTTTCCCCGCACCATCCCCCAAGCAGAAGCTCTCCAAGAACTCACCACCATCACCCACGTGCTGGCGATTGATGTCCCGGATGAAAAAATTGTCGAGCGTATTTGTGGTCGATCAACCTGCGGTTTCTGCGGAGCCGTCTACCATGATACGTTCAACCCCGTTCCAGAAGACGGCTGTGTTTGTGGAAACTATCAAGAAAAGCGAAGGGCAGACGATAACGAAGACACGGTGCTCAATCGCTTGGGGGCCTATCACGAACAAACGGCTCCACTTGCAACCTGGTACGATGAACGCGGCCTTTTTCATCGGGTAGACGGTGATCGAGCCATTGATGACATCACCACCGACTTGCTTGCAGTCCTCAACTGAGGTGATTGATTGGGGCGCAGGAGAAAGACCCGTTCGTCCAGAAGGGAAACCAGGCGTCAGGCTGCTCTCCAAGCCCAAGGCCATCTGGTGGGTGTGTTGAAGAAACCGCAAGACCACCCCTCTCCCGTTCTTGATGCGGCCGCCGTTCATTTGGTCAAGACCTCACGACGACATCGCCTTCCGTTGCCTTCCGAAGCCAAAGAAACCGTTTGTAGAAAATGTTGGGCACACCACGTCCACTCCAGCAGATTTCGTGTTCGTGTCAAGCACGGACAGCGAATCAAAACATGCTTGAAGTGCGGAAGCATACGGAGGTTTGGCGGGGGTCCAAAACACCACCGTCTCCGTATCCGAGGTGATGAATGATGAGCACCATCCCAGCACACGTGCTCCGTCAAGCCAAATCAAGAGATTTTCGCCCCAGCGTCCGTATCGGAAAAGGTGGGTTGAGTGAAACGGTGTTGGATGAAATTCGTCAACAACTGCAATCTCGGGAACTCGTGAAGATCAAAGCCAACAAGGGTCTCTTTGAGCGTGAACAACGGTCCGAGGTTTGGAATTACCTCGCAGAGAACACCGGTTCCACCCTCGTCCTGCAACGAGGAAACATCGGCGTTTTGTGGCGCAGGTAATCGGTAGCGAAGCAAAGGGTCAAAGGGTGTATTCCATCCCCAGCATATAAG
>Ga0315330_10002853_pt1 | contig 11884 bp, 7 predicted proteins | sample M140m34915metaG_FD_203453 | JGI IMG/M metagenome (GOLD analysis project Ga0315330, IMG submission 203453) | Ammonia-oxidizing marine archaeal communities from Monterey Bay, California, United States - M1 40m 34915 | ecosystem: Environmental > Aquatic > Marine > Intertidal zone | place: USA... | reverse complement strand
CGTCCTCGGGGCGAATCGCGACGTACGACGCCTTCGTTTGGGTCTCGATGCGTACTCGTGAACCGTGAAACGTACAAAAAAGCCCCGGTCGATGTCGACACACGCGACGGCAATCACCAGCACCCATCGGAGACGTAACAACAAACTCTTTTACGTGCGCCGAAGAGGGACAGCCGAATAACGCTACTCTCGCACGGGGCAATTACCCTGCGCACGTTTTTCCCTATTCGCGTTGGCCGCTAATACCGATTGCCCATATCCCGTTCCCAAACCCAAACGCGGTCGTGACTATTCCGCGTTGTACAATTTTTAATTGCAATCCCGTGATCCGCGGTCGTACGGAATCTTAGGGAAACTTCGCGGTGGTTGAGCTCCCGGACACGTCACGACCCGCCTTTTCAGTGCATCGGCTTGAGGACTGCCGCGCAAATGCGAGGCGAAGGCCCGATTTGGAGCTGCACGAAAAGCAGGGTTGCGACGTGATGTCGAAACAGGATTTTCGGATGTAAATTTCCCGCCTTTCGATTTCGGAGTTTACCGACGTCCGATTGGCCAAGAGGGGTTTTCAAAGAACTTTCAGCCAATCATAGAACCCCACGAGTCTTGACTTTTTTTTCGTTTTCGAATCCAGAGTCTCGATCGAATCATTCCCACTCACACCCGTCGCCACCCCCGATTCGAGCCGAGCGCAATCACGAAGCACGGTTTATTACTCTCGCGACGATGCGTCGCGCGAAAGAATCAGGTTCGATCAAAAAGTGAAACGAGGAAAAAGGCGGACAGGGGTAGGGAAGATGGCGGCGTTCGCGGGGGTACCCGAGCGCCATAAAGAGACGCGCGCGGCGTAGACGTCACGTGCGTAGGTTCCTCCGGCGAGAGCGAGCCGGTGTGGTCTCCGGAGACGCGCCGAGTGACCAGGGGCGCCCGGTTTTCGGGACCGTCGGGCGAAAATAATCGCTCCTCGGGGGAAACCGGCTGCGTTTGTGTTAACCGCGGCGACCGGAAACCGGCGCGTCTACCGCGCGGCGAGACTTCATAGGAGCGGGAGCGGCGCGTGGCCGTCATGCAGCGCCCCCTCATGCAAGTGGACGCGGGCCTGACCACCACCAGCGGTCGGTGTCAGCCCTGCGCGGGCCCCAGACGGGGCGTGGGAAGTTACCCGCGGGGACAGAGGTGCGGGTCAGCTCCCATTCATTTTGTTTCTCCCGCCCTCCGCGAAGCGGGGCGGTGTGCGCGTCGTCCGGGCGCCCCGACCCGCTTCATCACGCCCGATCGGTCCCGCGACGCGTGAACGAAAGATCGCGCGCGGCGGCGTCGCGTCCACGCCCCCCACGACTCGCGTCGCGGCTCGAATTTCTCGTCCTCGTCACCCCGCGCAGATTGCCCCGACGCTTGAACGCTGACGAGGACGAGACGGGGGCGAGATGAGACGCCCGTCCGGCGGCCGCCCGCGCGCGCCCCACGCCATCCCACGCCTCCTTCACTGGTAAACGACCACCACCTGACCTTCTCCACGTGTCATTTACCCACCCGCAGGAGTCACGGGCGGATAAACCGAAGCGCGCGCGCCGTGCGCTCCGCGGCACCCGCGCCGCGCCCCGCGCGGCAACCGGTGCCTGCGCCGGCGGCCCGCGCGACGCGGCTGCGAGCACACGCGGGGCGTCCGACCGCGCGCGACGTCGCATCCGCCGGGTTCGCCCCGCGCGCGCATCTCGACGCATCCCCGGCGGCGTCCGAGTGCGCACATCGCGGAACCCGGCGCGGGATCCTCGGCGCGCGCGCGTCGTACGCCGGCGCGGACCGCGCGTGCCAGCCTGGAGTTTGGTTCCGCAGGAGCGGAATCGCGTCGCGCGAATGCGATCGAGCGCGAGGATACAGGGACGGGGTGATCGCGCGCGCGGCGACGTCCAAGGATGTCGACACCGACATGGACGTCGACGAGGATGAAGGCGCCGACAAGGATGAAGGCGCCGGCAAGGATGCAAAGACCGGCAAGGATGCAAAGACCGGTAAGGCGGCGGCGGCGAATTCCTCCGACGAGGTCGTGGAGGGCACGGAGACTGGACCGGTGAGCGACGCCGTCCGCAATCGCAGGGGCGCGGCGAGGGGCCAGACCGTGGATCTCAACGACGACGACTACGACATCGACGACTCCTTCGACGACGACGACGACGAAGGAAGCTGCTTTGGCGAGGAATCTTTCGACTCGTTCGCCGGGATGCCCGACGAGGACGACTTCGACGACGACGAGTACGACAGCTGGCAGCTCGAGGTTGGCGCCACCTCCGCCACGCACGCACGCAAGAAGGCGTCGTCCAAGCCGCCCATCGGTAAAAAGGGGTTACGCAAGAGACGATCGTCCAAACGGCACAGACAAGGCGAGGACATCTTCGACGAGGAGGATTCCGACTCGGACAACGACAACGACGTCGCGTCCGCGACGGCGGCGTTGGACCCGGACGCCGATCTGAGGGAAGCGATGGACGCGGAACGCGAGCTCGAAGCCGGCCTCGTCGCCGAGCTCGAAGCGTCCGGCATGGACGCCTCGGACCTACCCAAAGGACCCAAGCGCTCGCCCCCGAAGAAGGGGACCGACTTGCTCATGCCGCTGGATTACCTCTCCCCCGCGCTGGCGCAGAAGATGGCGCGGAACGGGCACCTCTCCGCGCTGTCCACCGGCGCGATCGCCGCGCCCGAGGGTGATGCGGAGACGGAGGAGGCTTTGGTCGCCGCGGGTGAGAAGCTGAAGCTGGACGACGTGCTCTACAGCAGCGAATCGTTGGACCAAGGCCTGGGGTTTCCCATCGTTCACGATTTCGCCTACGCGAAAACGGCGACGCCGGTGTTTGTGATGCTCCCCTTGGACGTCATCTCCCGCGACGGGCAGTTGCAGCACGTGCAGGCGCTCGACGTGTCCCTCCAGACGCTGAAGAAGATTGGCGTGGAGGGTGTCATGATTGACGTGTGGTGGGGCATCGTCGAGCGCGAAGGGCCCGAGACGTACGACTGGAAAGCGTACGTCGAGCTGCTTCGCATGGTCAAGAAGGCTGACTTAAAGCTCAACGCGGTGATGTCGTTCCACGCGTGCGGCGCCAACGTCGGGGATTACTTCCGAGTCACCTTGCCCAAGTGGGTCCTGGAAGCCGCGGATAAGGATCCGGATCTCTTCTTCACGGACCAATACGGGTACCGCAACCCGGAATGCATATCGCTCTGGGCGGATAACGCCAAAACCCTCGACGGCCGAACCCCGCTGGAGTCCTACCGCGACTTCATGCAATCCTTCAGGGATGAGATCGAGGCCAGGGGGTTGATGGACGTCGTCGAGGAGATCTCGGTGGGATGCGGGCCGTGCGGGGAGCTTCGATATCCGGCGTACCCGGAGAATAAAATTTCACCGAACTCGTCGCAGTGGCAGTTCCCGGGGATTGGCGAGTTCCAGTGCTACGACCAACGCGCGTTGGGTAACCTGGCGCGTGCCGGGTCCGAGGCTGGCCACATCGAGTGGGGCGGCGCGGGGCCGCACGACGCGGGGGGTTACAATAACCTGCCGCACGAGACTGGTTTTTTCCGGGCGCAGCACGGGAGCTGGGACAGCGAGTACGGCCAGTTCTTCCTCTCCTGGTACTCGGGCGAGCTCGTGGAACACGGCGACCGCATGTTACGATGCGCGCGGTCGGTGTTTGAGGATGAGTGCGTCGAGTGCCCCACCATCGCCATCAAGTGCGCGGGGGTGCACTGGTGGTACAACTCGCGCTCGCACGCCGCCGAGCTCACCGCCGGGTACTTCAACACCCGCAGCGGCGACAACGTGCCGGACCGCGACGGGTACGAACCGATCGTCAAGATTTGCGGCAGGCACGGCGCGCGGCTGAACTTCACGTGCACGGAGATGCGGGACATCGAGCACCCGTTTTTCAGCCGCTGCGGCCCCGAGGGTTTGCTGCGGCAGATTCGCGCCGCCGCGGCGAGATACGGCGTGAAGGTTGCCGGGGAAAACGCGTTGTGCCGCTTCGACCAGGACGCGTACGACAAGATCATCACCAACTGCCGCGGCGAGGGTAGCGACCGGGAGCTGTGGCGCCAGGGTGCGCTCCTTCCACCGATGGCGTCCTTCACGTTTCTCAGGCTTTCCAAGGAGCTCTTTGAAGACGACAACTTCAACTCGTTCGTGCACTTTGTCGCCCGTATGGCGAACGAGACGCGCGCGCTCGGTTCGAGCGACGAGGACAAGTTCATCAACGGTAACGAGGTACTGGAGGCGTTGCTCAACTCTGAGATTCTGAGCAACCTCGCCGAGGTTAGGGACGAGACGTCCTCGGGGTTCGTCGCCGCGCAGTTTTCAGACTTGTGATCTGCGCGGACTAATAATAATTTGGGTGATGAAGAGTTGGTTTAACGTTTGGGCGAGACGTACGAGCCGCGTGAATTGTATCGCATCCCTCCGGCGGTTGGCCAACGGACGGGCGTTTCGCACCGGAGTGCGAGCCCTCTGGCGACGTGGACACGGGAGCGCGCGGCTCGGGCTCGGCGCCAAAACGACTTTTCAGTAAAAAAGTCTCTTAGGCCCCACGACGGGTGGATGTATTATCGAGCATACACATACGCATTATACCAGTACATCACGCGCGTCTCCGATGTTTGCTTTTCTCTATTATTCCTTTACACAGCTCAAAATCAAGAACACACAACAGGTGGGCACCCTTCCCCTCCGACGCTCTCCCCCGTTAACTCTTAGCTGTAGTGACCGACGAGGAAGGCGACGATTGCGACGAGCAGGAGATGGAAGAGTGAGAACCCGGTGACCCGTTGCTGCTTGCCACCCTGCAGCGCCATGTCGAGGTCCTTGGAGAGCTCGACGTTCTTGGTGCGGGACCGCTCGAGCTCCCGCTGCAGGGATCCCACGTCGTTGGACACCGGCGCCGTCTCCGCTGCGGTGAACATTGACTTTGGCTTGGCGGCATCCTCCGACTGTCCCTCCTCCCCTTCGGGCACCGGCGACGGCGGCGGCGCCGGCTGCGAGTAGCTCACCTTCAGCTTCTGCTCCTTGATGTCCTCCTTACCCTTCACGAAGAGCTCGGTGAACTCCGTGATGCCGCCGCTCGGGCACGACTGGACCAGGAACTTGTCCTTGCACTTCATCATGTCCTGCGGCCACTCCCTCTGCGCCTGCATGATCACGTGCACGTTCACCGTCTGCCCCTTACCGACGAACCCGGTGTTGGGCTTCACGCAGTACTTCTTCGGCGCCGTGGTCTTCACCTTGAACGCGATCTCCTCGGCGCCGTTGTTGGTCAGACGGATCGTCGCGGGGATCTGCTTCTTGAGCTCGACTGAGGGGGGAATGGGCGGGGAGGGGGAAGGGCGTCAGCATCGAGTGTTTTTTTTGACCGAAAGGTCGCGGCGTGGGGCGCGGGTTCGACCGGCGCGGGGGCGTCGGGACGCACGTCGAAACTTAATCTCGTCATCGGGCTGTATCAGGAGTCCGGCGCTCATTTTGGCTCGGCGCCTCCTTCCAACGCGCGGGCGGGGCGGAACTTCACTGGCGAGGCGAACGAGATCTTTCGACACACAAACTTGGTCGGATCCGACAAATAACGGGAAGTATTTCAACACGGGGGATTTTCAAAGGTGGGCATTTCGTAACCACAAAGCATACAAATATTCCTAATGGTAAACTGTACGGAAAATTTAGAGATGATACCATACAATTTTGCAAGAAATTCGCGCGTATTTAACAGATTCTTTTTTTCAGACTCGAAATATCGTCTCGAAATACAAAACTCGCGGGCGTCCTTCGAAAGACGCCGCGACAAATTACTCACGCGTTTTACACACACACGTATCCTCCTCACCTCACATCGCTCCACGCCCCGGACACATCGCACCTCTGTGTCCAGGGCCTCCTGACCTCACCTCAACACAGCCGTCCTCCTCGTTCGTTGACATCGTAAACGACAAATTAAGCCACCCAAGTCCTGGGGTTCCTGAACGCGTCGAGCGCGTCAGCCTCCCTGGATCCCTCCTCGGGGTGCATGTCGTACTGCCACCTCGCCGTGAGGGGCAGGGACATGAGGATGGACTCGATGCGTCCGCCGGTCCGCAGACCGAAGGTGGTACCGCGATCGTACACGAGGTTGAACTCGACGTACCTCCCGCGGCGCATCTGCTGCCACTCCCGCTGCTGCTCCGTGTACTCGTCGTCGACGTGCTTGGCGACGAGGGGAACGTAGGCGGGGACGACGGCGCCGGCCATGTCGGTGGCGAACGCGAGGAGCTCCTCCTGGGGGCGATCGTTCATGTCGTCGAAGAAGACGCCTCCGATGCCGCGGCGCTCGTTCATGCGGTGCTTGATGATGAAGTAGTCATCCGCCCATTCCTTGAAGCGGGGGTAAAACTCCTCGTCGTGCTTGTCGCAGACGTCCTTGAGGGTGCCGTGGAAGTGCGCGGCGTCGTCGTTGAAGATGTAGGACGGGGTGAGGTCGGTACCGCCGCCGAACCACCACGCGCGGGGCGCTCCCTCGGCTCCCTCGGGCGCATCCGTCTCAAAGTATCGGTAGTTGAAGTGGACGGTGGGCGCCATGGGGTTCTTGGGGTGCATGACGGAGGAGATACCCGCGGCGAAGAAGGGGATCATGTCCTTACCGCCGCCGCCCTCGCCGGTGGCGGCGCGGTAAGCCTCGGGGGGCATCTGCCCGTACACCACGGAGACGTTGACGCCCGCCTTCTCGAAGACGTTGCCATCCTGGAGCACGCGGGAGATGCCGCCGCCGCCGCCGGGGCGGGTCCACGCATCCTCCTGGAACTTCTGGCCGTCGAGCTCCTCGACCGCGGCGACGATCTCATCCTGCGCGGCGCGGATCATCTTCTCGAAGCGCGCGCGCATGGAGTCGGCGTCGTCCTCTCCGCCCTCGCGGAGGAGGGTGAGGGGAGCCTCGTCGATGGAAATTTCCTGCTCGATGCCCACCGCGCGGACAGGGACTGCGCCGCGACGCGCGACGGCAGCCTTGCGGGACTTGGGGAGGGACACCTTACGGGCCTGTTTCGGGGAGGGATGAAGGAGGACAATACGGGTCAGTTCGATGTTTTCGCACGCAAAGAAGGAAAGACGCGCGATGGTCCTCGGGCGTCGTAGGGATTTATCTCGGCGAATAATGTTCATTCCGAGTCGGATCCGGGGGCACGATTGCGCCCGCGCGAAGCCTCTGCCTCGGCGAAAACATCGGGGTTGGGACGCACCGCGGTGGGGCGCACGGCCGCCATGGAGACGCAAGCGGAAGCCATGTTGACTTGAGTGGATGTAACGACGCGCGACGACGTGAAGCCGCTTCGTACAGTGGCTATCGTTCCGAGGTTCAGCCAGATAGCGATCTGTATATCGGGGAGATCCTAATTTTGTACGTGGCCGGTACAGGCTAACCGTTTGCGCGTACAAATTTCAGAATTTGCAATTTGTGGGCCCCAAGATCGAAAAATTTCCAGCCAATCAAATCGCAGGAAAAAATCCGACTGAAAAGGAGGTGTTTTTTTTTTTGGAAGTTGGGCAAAAAACGAGGAGGCTCGACTCCCCACTGCAGCGGAGGCGGGTTGGTGGAGAGAGGCGAGGAGGAGACCGGTGAGGATGGCAGGTCGGTCGCACGGGTCTCACGCGCGCGGGACCCGGCGCCGCCGCGGGTGCGTTCTCCTCGTCTGCGCGTCGTTCATCCTCGCGCCCCTGTGGTGGCAGCGGCGCGGCGATGACGGGGAAGGCACCCGGCATCAGACGGGCGATTCCTCGTTGTTAACAGATCTCCACGTGGTGCCGAGTGTGGATGGCGGGTACGACGGATCGCACCAAGGGGGAGCCGCCAATTTCGTGGACGAGCACGACATCGGCGAAGTCACCCGAGCGCGGGTCACGGACCGACCGAGGACCCACGCCGTCGACCAAGCCGGCGACGGGCAAGTCAGCCACCGACACGGACACGGACACGGACACGATCATAACCACCACCATCACGACCACGACGAGTCCTCGCACGACCACGGCGTCCCCGTCGCGCTCGCCGGCCGTCCCCCGCGCGACGCGTCGCCCACCAAACAAAAACTCGCCGAGCTCGGTGTCATCGACGGCTGGGACCTCGATCCCGACACATCCCAAACCCGGTCATCCAAGGCTATTACCCCCACGCGGATTCCGTTTCCGCTGGGCTCCACGACGCTCCTGCCCGACGCCACCGACGAAGGGCACGACACGCACGGCGCGGGGGTCCACCTCGACGCGTACCGTCTAAACGCGAGGTACCTCACGCGCGTGTTGGATCCACGAAAGTTACTCGCGAACTTCCGAGTCGTCGCCAAATTACCCCCAGAGACGACCGGCGGCGATACGGAAATCATCGTCCCTTACTGCGACAAAGCATCGGGTCTGAGCTACACCGAGCACCCCGGCGCGTGCTGGGAGGCTCCCGACTGCGAGCTCAGGGGGCACTTCGCGGGTCACTACCTCAGCGCGCTGGCGTTCGTGGCGTCGGACGGCGCAGGCGGCATGATGAACGGCGGCGCCGATGAACGGAGCGGCGGAGAATTGGAAATTAAGACGTCCTATCCGGAGTCCATCACGGGGCACCAGTCGGACGCCGCGACGGCGAGGCACGCGCGTTCGATGGTCGACACTTTCGTCAGCGGCCTCGCCGAAGCGCAGGCGAGCGCGGCGACGAGCGACGGGTACGTCAGCGCGTTTCCCGAGACGGTTCTGGACAAGCAAGGGGCGATTGGAGGCGCGTGGGCCCCATATTATACTCTGCATAAAATCGGCCAAGGCTTGCTCGACGCGCACAGACTCACGGGCAGTGCGCTGGCGCTGACGGTGCTCGAGGGCATGGCCCGCAACGTACTTAATCGAGTGACGAAGCTCATCGAGCAGAAAGGCGCGTCGCATTGGTTCAAAGGGGCGATGGATTATCCCAAAGCCGCGTTTGGCGCCGAATCCGGCGGCTTCAACGAACTGGCGTGGCGGCTGTATGAGTTAACAGGCTCGCCGGAGTACGTCACCCTCGCGGGTCTGTTTGACCACCCCACGTTCTTGGGCCAAATGGCGCGGAACGAGGATAAGCTGGAGCGTGAGCACGCCAACTTTCACGAGCCGCTTGCGATGGGAGCGTGGAGCCGGTGGGCCATCACCGGGGATGAAGAGTCCAAGGCGGCGTTTGGTAATTTCATCGGGTTACTTCGCGACACACGGGCGTACGCCACGGGGGGAACGTGCGACGGCGAGCGGTGGCAGGCGCCCGGGCGGCTGGAGCGCGTGATCGTGTCCACAGAGACGCAGGAGACGTGCACTCAGGTGGGTTTATTTTTGTATTCGTACGGGCAATTGGAGTGACGTCATGTCTTATTACAGGTTAACTTTGAGCGACTCGCCGACGCCGCCGTCGCGTCCTTCGGCGAATCGGAGGCTCGGGACTGGGCCGACTACTCCGAGCGCGCGTCGCTCCACGGCCCGGTCGGTTTACAACGAAAGCCCGGCGAGCTGCTGTACACGACGCCGCTGGGCGTCGGGGTGTCCAAGGGGAGGAGCGGGCACGGGTGGGGTCGGCCGGACGCCGCGTTTTGGTGCTGCTACGGCACCGGTGTCGAAGCGTTGGCGCGGTTGCGGGATGGCGTGTTCTGGCGGCTACCCGCCGGGTCGGCGGTGCCGGGGACGGATCAACACGCGGATGTTGACACGGTGTACGTCGCGCGCGTCACCACGTCCGCGTCCGCGGTGTGGGAGGAACGAGGGGGACTCACGGTCACCGTTCGCGTGGCCCCGTTCGGGACGGACCCAAAGTCCGGAAAGGATCAAAAGTCCCGACAAACTACCTTGGCGTCCGTCGCGGCTATATCCGTGCGCTCCGGTAAAGGCGCCAAGTCATCGAAGCCCACGTCGATCCGCGTGAAACTTCCGCGGTGGTCCAGCGGCGGGTCCGAGAGGTCCACGACGTCGTGTGCACTGAACGGCGAACGCGTGCGATGCGACGACGTGTCCGCCGGGTGGTGCGACGTGCGCCGCGAGTGGAGACGAACGGTGAGTCTCTTTCTTGTATGGCAGTATGGGCAATTTGATTGAGGCCTTGTGTTTTGTTTTACTCTCACAGGATTCGCTCCGATGCTCGTTTCCGCTGGTGGTCCGCGCCGAGCCGCTGCTCGGGAGCGAGCTCGGTTCGTTCGGGACGGGGGGGAACCAGGCGGGTGACGGGAAAGGTACAAGGCACGCCATCGTCGCGGGGCCGTACGTCCTCGCCGCGCTGGGACCGGCCGCGTGGGTAGCCGACCTCGGATTCGGAGTTGACGATTTTTCATCACCGTCGAGTGACCGATCCGGGGGTTTCCACGCGGGATCCGTCGAGCTGTCGCCCGGTGACGTCTCGGCGCTGCCCACGACGACGACGTGCACACGCGTGTCGCTCGTGATGGCGAACGGGCGACGGTATCTGGGGTCCGTCGTTTCCAGAAGCGACGGGAAGTTACCGGGTGATTCAGGCGGAGTCGGGCCGTACGTAAAGGCCGCCGCGGTTTTCACCGAGCCCCTCTTGGAACCAACGCAGGGTGAATCGCGCCCGGGTGGATCGGGGTTCTTCTACGCGTCGAACACGTGCGATGAATCCTCGTGCGCGTACGCGATCGCGGACGCACCGGCGGTGACGTGGCATCGATGCCGCGTGGACTCGAAGGGCGGCGGCGGAGGCGGAGACGAGGATGCAATTTTCACGCTGAGCCCAGTCGCGGCGCCGGGCCTGGGCCTTCACGCCGGTGTCGTCCAGAACGGTCGCGCCGCGCTCGTCCTCCAGGCGTCCACCGGGCTGAGCGGTGACCCACTTGCGATGAAGGTGAGCGATGACGGACGCCACGTGGCGGTGCACGGGGGTGAGCTGGATGGGTACGTCCTGTGCCGAGACGAAGCCTCGGCGGCGGATTCCGCGGATGGGTGTAAGGATATGAACGACGGGTGTCCCAAGTGGGCGGCCCAGGCGGCGTGTTTCGCGAACCAGGGGTACATGCATCGCAACTGCGCGTTGTCCTGCGGGCTGTGCCGGCCCGGTGACGCGGTTTTGATGGCGCCGGAGAAGGCTGAGACGAAAGAGTGCGGGACGCGGGTTGTGTTTGGAAGTAACAACGTCGAGGGTGCCGAGCCTGGTCATCGGCTGCCTTGGCGGCCGCCGCGGGGGAGCCACGTGGGTAAGGGCCCGGACCCGAGGTGGATGCCGAACGTGCTGCTCTCGCCGCTGTACTCGCTGCGGGACGAGGTGTACACGGTGTACCTCAGGCTCAGGGGGTGAACATAGCGGGGCGCTCTAATCAATTTTGTCGTCTGAAACGCCTAAAACCAGATCGCGCTTTTTGCTTTTCACGAAGTCACCAATTTGACGGCCCTGTCCGCCGCCCCAGTGTGGAGGTCGCGAGGCGCGCGAGCTACCACGTCGGCGGCTCCACCACCATGGAGACTTCCGTGAAGAGCATCATCGACAAGCTGGGCTACTCGTGGTGCGCATCGACTCGCCCGATCCCGGCCCGGGCCGAGTAATCCCGCCACGCGTCACGCAACCTAACAACATGCCGCCGCCGCAATATCCGTGCGCTTTTCGCGGCTGACCCGCGTTCCCCGCGTTCAACCCCCGTATATTCCCCGCAGGTACGACGAGATGTTCAGCGAACACGGCGTGGTGTCCGTGGGAGACCTACTGGAGAGCCTGGGCCTGAAGGAGAAGTCGACGGACGCGGGACGGCGCGGCAGCGACGGCGCGAAGATGGATGCGCAGATCCACCGCCTTCCTCCCTACTTTTCCCTCCCGAGGTCGGCTTCGACGCAGTCGATGGACGGCGAGTGCGATGAGCCCCGCGCGCTCGACCTCACCGCGGCGAC
>Ga0315330_10002852_pt1 | contig 11885 bp, 9 predicted proteins | sample M140m34915metaG_FD_203453 | JGI IMG/M metagenome (GOLD analysis project Ga0315330, IMG submission 203453) | Ammonia-oxidizing marine archaeal communities from Monterey Bay, California, United States - M1 40m 34915 | ecosystem: Environmental > Aquatic > Marine > Intertidal zone | place: USA... | reverse complement strand
CTCAAGAATACATTTGAAATAATTCTATGAGCCTTGAACATTTAAGAGAAGGTAAACATAATGGGTTCGATACATACATTTGGGGAAACAATATGTATAAAAATTTAGGTTTATTATTCATCCTTATAGCTGTCTTTAGTTGCTCAGAACCTGTAGAAGAAATTGAGTCTGATAGTTTTCTAAATATAGCAGGTGCGCGAGTTGGTCTTGCTAGCCAGCAACCCATAGATTGGGACTCCCAAGCCATAGACCCCTATATGAATATGAATCCCAAGCTCAGTTCATCCAGAGTACCTTTATTCGGTGACCTGCATGTACACACCACTTATTCATTCGATGCTTATATTTTTGGTACTTTGGCAACACCTGATGATGCTTACGAATTTGCTAAGGGCAAATCTATTAAGCATCCTGCAGGTTTTGATGTCAGTTTGGATAGACCTTTAGACTTTTATGGTGTTACAGATCATGGAACGTTTTTAGGGCATGTTGAAGAGGCAGCAACACCAGGAACACCATATTATGAAGCTCCATCTAGCGTTCAAGTCAATGACATTAATAGCCCAGAAAATTTAAATATCTCAACCATCCCAAGAAGAACAGAGGCCTTTGGAGGTTTTTTAGCTAACACAGTTGCTGCTTTTAGAGATAGAAAGCTAGATATTAGATACGCAGATAGCGTCAGTCGAAGAGCATGGGCTGATACAGTTGCTGCTGCACAAAGGCACAATGACCCAGGTAATTTCACAACTTTCATTGCTTATGAATACACAGCTTCAACAGCAGATATGGGTAACCTTCATAGAAACGTAGTTTTTAAGGGAAATGGTAATCGCATCCCATCAGTCCCATACAGCAGAGCCAATTCAAATGATCCAGAGGGTTTGTGGCAATGGATGGATAGATTGCGAGAGGATGGAATAGAGAGCTTAGCTATTCCGCATAATTCTAATGGTTCAGATGGCTTTATGTTTGCATTAAAAGACTCATTTGGTAAGCCATTAACCAAAGAATATGCTGAACTACGCATGCGTAACGAACCCATAGTTGAGATCACACAAGTCAAAGGTACTTCAGACACACATCCAGCTCTTTCTACCAATGATGAATGGGCTGACTTTGAAATCATGCCATTTAAAGTCGCAACTCAAAGTTTTTCAGAACCGAAGGGGAGTTATGTTCGAGATGCATTGCTTGAAGGTATTAAGATGGAGCAGGCAGAGGGTTTTAACCCTTATAAGTTTGGATTAATTGGCTCAAGTGATACTCATACTGCAGCCTCTTCACAGGAAGAGGATAATTTCTTTTCTAAAATAGGCTTGCTAGATTCTAGTGCTGCCTTGCGAGGTTCTATTCCTGTAACCGATCCAGCCATGCTTGCCTCAGGTCAGTCTTTTGAAGAGGTTGATGGCAATCAATACATGAATTCATCTGCTATTACATGGGGTGCAGCTGGTCTTGCTGGTGTATGGGCTGAGGAAAATACGAGGAATAGCATTTATGATGCTTTTCGACGCAAAGAATCATTTGCAACATCTGGACCCAGAATGACAGTGAGATTTTTTGCTGGCTATGATTTAGACAAAGATAAGATCAACGACAATGATTTAATTGAATACTTATATACCAACGCTGAAACCATGGGAGCTGATCTAGATGGTATTGATCAGCAAACACCCAGTTTCTTTGTTTGGGCTGTTCGAGATACATTTACAGCCCCCTTGCAGAGAGTTCAAATTATCAAAGGTTATGTTGATGAAAATGGAGATCCTCAGGAGCAGGTGTTTGATGTTGCATGCTCTGAAGGGGGATTACCAGACCCACAAACTTATCGATGTCCAGATAACAATGCAAAGGTTGATATCTCTAACTGCGCATTTTCTCAAGATGTTGGAGCGGCTGAACTAAAAACATTTTGGAGCGATCCCACTTTTGAAGTTCAGCAAAGAGCTTTTTATTATGTCAGGGCACTGGAGAATCCTACCTGTAGGTGGAGTACATGGGATGCAGTTAGAAATAACGTTGCACCAAGATCTGATATGCCTAAAACCATTCAAGAACGCGTTTGGTCATCACCCATCCACTATATTCCATAAAACATAGAACCCATGAAACACTTTTTAGCGTTTGTCGTTATCACATTTTTTTGTTCAAACGATGTTGGTGCACAAACCTACAAAAATACTAATGATCAGCAAAATGGTAAGACCTTTGGTCAGTTAATGACCTGGGTTCTTGATGGAGAGAAAGGTCCAAAGAAGGTAGAAATTGAAACTTCGACTGAGTGGCAAGAATTAATCCCAGATCAATCTAACTATGCTGTTTGGATAGGGCACGCTACCTATCTAATCAACAATGGTGACGTTACCATTTTGACTGATCCAATATTTTCAAAGCGAGCATCACCCATTGGTTTTGCTGGGCCAAAGAGAATGATTCCACCGGCCATGACTCTTGATGACCTACCGAAGGTAGATGTTGTTGTTGTGAGCCATAATCATTACGATCATTTGGATATATGGTCTTTAAAAAAATTATATAAGCTTAATCTTGAAACTATTTTCTTAGTCCCGGCTGGAGACAGGCTCAAATTAATTAAAGCTGGCATTAAAAATGTATATGAAATGCAATGGTGGGACGCCTTTAATTACAGTAATACAACTTTTTATTTTACTCCCGTCCAGCATTGGTCAAAGCGAGGTCTTTTTGATCGAAATAAAAGCCTATGGGGTGGCTGGTTTATAAAATCAAATGATTTAGCCTTATACCATGCAGGTGATACAGGCTATTCCAGCGACTTTAAAACCACCTATGAGCGCTTAGGAGCACCAGATTATTCTTTTATACCTATTGGAGCTTACGATCCGAGATGGTTTATGAAAGATTCTCATGTTAATCCAGAAGAGGCTGTTCAAATTGCTTTGGATTTACAGACGCCATATTCTTTTGGAATGCATTGGGGAACTTTTACCTTAACCGATGAACCTGTGCTTGAGCCTCCAGCAAGATTAAAAGCAGCGCTTCAAGAACAAAACTTAGCACCTGATTTCTTCATATCTCCAAAGCCTGGTCAAATTCTCCAACTCACCAAATAAGTCTTATAATTAATCCATGAATCAATTAAATGTTTTTGGTGAGCCATTACCAATTTGTTGTGAAGATCCTATGACGGGGTTCACTCGTTCAGGCTCTTGTGAAACCATGGATCAAGATCATGGCATCCATACAGTCTGCGCTCATATGACCGATGAATTCTTGGCTTTTTCTAAAGCTCAAGGCAATGATCTATCAACCCCTATGCCTGAGTATGGCTTTCCTGGTTTAAAGGAGGGTGATGACTGGTGTTTGTGTGCACCCAGATGGGTTGAAGCCTATGAAGCAAACTGCGCTCCAAAGATTTATCTCACTAAAACTCATGAGAAAACTTTAGAGATAGTGCCTTTAAAAATCTTGAGAGAATACGCCCTAGATATTAACTAGTTTTCAACCAAATTATGTTTTTGCATTCCCTTCTCCCTAGGGATACCAATTTCTTAAACTTAGATAGGACGTTGCATTAACTAAGTACATTTAAATGACATAATGTTAGGATTAGTTTTTTAAATATAAAAGGAGAATTGATGAAAAATTTATTTGTAATTTCTGCATTAATGTTTGGTCTTATTGGAACTCTAGATGCTGCTCAGTCAAAAGCTGAAGCTGAGGTAGAGACAGCATTTTCTAAGTATTTCCAAGCTAGAAAGGATCAAGACTATAAAACTGTTGTTGCAATGGAAAGCAAGTCAGGAACTTTGAATACCAATTCAGATGGTAGTTTTCACAAGCCAATGAATAAGCAATCAGAAGCAAGCTGGCAAGCATCTGGTCTTGGTGGCAACTTATCTGTTTTTCATCCTGATTTCACAGAGCTTTCTAACGGCGTGGTTCATGTAAGATTTTATTATGAAGGTGTTCTCCAGGCAGCTGGAATCACTAGAGACTATAGAACCAGAGCATCTATGAACTGGGTTAAAGAAGATGGAAATTGGGTAGCTAAAACTATGCATTTTTCATCAGCTGAGTTTGGTGATGTAACTGTCACTCAGGCAAGCGACTTCGAGGACTAGTTAGTTTTTAAGGCCTCAGGGATAACTTGAGGCCTATTTATCCAAGGTAGTGCTAGTATATTTAGGATTGAGTAAATCATTAAGCTAACTGCCACTGCAGCAATGCTCATTTCTATATAAGCATAGACACCAAGAGCTAAGCACAAGACTAGTCGGACAATCTCCATAGTAAAGCCTTCTTTGCCATCCAGCCAAAGTGAAGTGCAATACATGGTAAATGCCATCATGCTGATGGTAACCCAAAGCTGTTGATAATTTAGTATTCCACTTTCCAATAACATTAACCCTACCAGGCTTAACGTTAAAAACTGCATGAATGCATAGAATCTAATTTTGGTTGGAACTTCAGGATTATATTTTTTAAATGTTGTTGGATCAAAGTCATCTTTATCTGCTGGGATAGATAATGAGGCAGGTTGCCAACCCGTTCTTGCAAAGGGCACAAAGAATTTTTCTTTCCAGCTCTTTGAATGCCAAATATCTTTTGCCATTTTTACGTAGATATGAAGATTCGCCCATATAGGATTAAAGGTATTAATTTTGCCTCTAATGCCGTAGATAGGCGTTTCATGATCTTCTTCCTCTTTATAGGTGCCAAACATTCGGTCCCAGATAATAAAGACTCCTCCATAGTTTTTATCAATGTAGTTTTCATTTTGCGCATGATGTACTCTGTGATTTGATGCGGTCACAAAGAATTTCTCATACCAGCCTAGCTTAGGAATATGTTCACTGTGGACCCAGAATTGATAGATGAGATTGACCGAAGCAACACTGACAAAAACATAAGAGGGCACGCCGATTAAAAACACTGGGATAAAAAATACCCAAGTTACAAAGGCACCCGTTCCGGTTTGCCTTAAGGCAGTGCTCAGGTTGTAATATTCGCTTTGATGGTGCGCAACATGAGATGCCCAAAATAATTGTCTTTCATGACTCATGCGATGAAACCAGTAATAAAAGAAATCATAAACAACAAAAGCAAATATCCACACCAGGGGTGAACTTGCATCCATTCGCCATAGGCCGTTATGGGTTTCAATCAGATAAAAGATGTAGCCGCCAAAACTAATAATAATGAGTTTATTTGCAGAGCGAAGCGAACCCATAAAAAGGCTGCTAATAGCATCATTGAGTCGATAGGTATTATTTTTTTTAATAATCCCGTAGGCAAGCTCAATCAAAATGGCAAGTAAAAAAAATGGCACTGCGTAGGGTACGTAATCCATTCCTAAATTATAGAACTAGGTTGCTTAAAAGTAATCTATTTAGTCTCAGGATGGTTTTTATGCATGGCAGTAAATCTAGAAAAAGCCACGCGTTTACCAGCATCGTTAGTGATATCTATGTTCCACACTGAAGTGGATCCACCTATGTGCACTGGAGACGCTTTAGCGTAAACATAGCCATCGGTTGGAGAAGAGATATGATTTGCATTAATCTCAATGCCAACAGGATATTTTTTGGTGTTATCCATTGAGAGCGCTGCAGCTGTGCTGCCAATGCTTTCAGCAAGAACACAGGATGCACCTCCATGAAGAATTCCGTAAGGTTGTTTGGTTTTTTCGATCACTGGCATTCTGCCAACAATAAAATCATCACCAATTTCTACAATTTCTATACCAAGGTGTTTGTCCATGTTGATGGATGAATCTTTGAAGTCTTCAATGGAAAGAGGTTGAAACCAGATAGATTTTGACATGTGAGTATTTTATATGAATGTTGTGTTAATAAAAGAGCAAGAGTATTTGTTACACTTACATTTTTTTAAGACACCATAGATGCTTTCATTTACAAATCTAGCTCTGCGCAGAGGCCCCAATCTTTTATTTGAAGATGCATCCTTTGTGATTCATCGAGATAAAAAAGTTGGCTTAATTGGTGCCAATGGAGCTGGGAAAACAAGCTTGTTTAAAATGATTACCGGTGAATTGGATGTCGAAGAAGGGTATCTGGATTATCCTCATGATTTAAGAATTTCCTATCTTGCTCAAGAAGTCCCAGGAACCGATAAAGTTGCAGTTCAGTATGTCTTAGAAGGTGATAAGCAACTTATCGCAATACAACAAAAAATTAAATCAGCTGAAGAAAATGAACGCTTTGATGAGTTAGGGGAGCTCCATGCAATTTTCAATTCTATGGATGGCCATGCAGCCTTATCCAAAGCTGAGCAACTCATGATAGGGCTTGGGTTCTCGCAAGAAGATTTAAACAAAACAGTTAAAGATTTTTCAGGTGGGTGGCGAGTTCGGCTCAATTTAGCAAGAACCTTGATGCAGCCATCAGATTTATTGTTGCTTGATGAACCAACCAATCACTTGGATTTAGATGCAATAGTTTGGTTAGCAGATTGGATCAAATTATTTAAAGGAGCCCTCATACTTATTTCGCATGACAGAGAGTTTCTAGATGAATGTGTCAATACCATCGCACATATCTATCGTCAGTCAATTGAACTTTATACAGGCAACTATTCACAATTTGAGGAGGTTAAAGCCTTGCGATTGGCCGAGCAGGCCGCAACATTTAAGAAGCAACAAAGAGAGATAGCTCACATGCAAGACTTTGTGAGGCGTTTTAAAGCCAAGGCTACCAAAGCTAGACAAGCACAGAGTAGGGTTAAGGCTTTAGAGCGAATGGAAGTAATTGCACCTGCTCATGTAGATTCACCTTTTCATTTCAGTATTCCTCAGTCAGATAAGATATCAGATCCATTACTTACACTAGATGGAGCTACTCTTGGCTATTCATCAGCTGTTCTGGAGAACATCAATCTCAGTTTACATCCTGGCGATAGAATAGGTCTGCTGGGATCCAATGGCGCAGGTAAATCAACACTAATGAAAAGTTTGGTTGCTAGCATTCCTCTGCTTGATGGACATAGGTTTGAAGGCGGTAATTTGAAGCTAGGTTATTTCTCTCAACATCAAGTGGATGATTTAGATTTATCCAAAACAGCCTATCAATGTATACAACAACTTGATCCAGAAAAAACAGAGCAGCAAGTTAGAACTTATTTGGGCGGCTATGATTTTAAGAATGACAAAGTAAAAGATCCAATAAAATTATTTTCTGGTGGTGAAAAGGCAAGGCTGGCACTGGCTATTATTGCTTATCAAAAACCTAATTTGCTGTTGATGGATGAGCCCACCAACCATTTAGATATGGAAATGAGACAAGCTCTCACCATGGCCTTGCAATCCTTTGGTGGCGCTATATTACTCATTTCTCATGACAGACATTTGCTTGCCAATAATGTGGATCAATTCTTGCTGGTTGAGGATGGGTCGATTGGAGAGTTTGATGGCGATTTAAATGACTACAGTCTAAGAATCTTAAAAAATTTAAATAAATCTCACCCTCGTAAATCCTCTAATACCAAAGAGCAATCACCTGGCGCTCAAAGACAACTTGAACAAAAAAAGATTAAACAACTTAAAACTGAAATCCATTCTGCAGAGAAAAGATTAAAACGATTGCAGGAAAAAATAGTCGGTGTTGAAGGAATCCTCCAATCACCCGAGACCTATGATGGTGACTTTCAAGATGATCTGCATGACCTTATTAGAAATCAAACCGAACTTAAAGCTGAAATAGAAGAGGTGGAACAGATTTGGTTAAATTTAAATGAGCAGCTAGAAGGCAGCAGTTAATTTAAAATTTAACGGGCATTTCTTGGATTGCATGCACAAAGTTATTCGGTGCAACTTTCCAATCTCCACTCATACGAATGTTTGGAAAACGTGTCAGAATTTGCTTGTAGGATTCTTCTAGTTGCATCAAAGCAACCGGTTTTCCAATGCAAGTGTGCCTACCTATACCAAATGCTAGATGCTTATCCGCATTTTCACGCTCAATATTAAACTGATCTGGATTAGAGAAGACAGCAGGATCTCTATTGGCAGCTCCGTACCACATGACAATTTTTTCACCAGGACCCATCAGCTGGCCACCAACCTCTGTTTCGCAAGTAGTGGTTCTGCGCATGTGCATGACTGGAGAAATCATGCGAATGCATTCTTGTAAAAAATTAGGCATAAACTCTGGGTTGTCTATGAGTTTTTGCTTTTGATCAGGATTTTCGGTCAGCAGCTTAATGGCACCACTGAGAGTATTACGCGTTGTATCATTGCCGGCAAAAATGATCAGCAGCCAAGAACCATCCAGAAACTCTGGGCTTAATTGATGACCCTCTAATTCTGCATTGGCAATTGCAGAGAGCAAATCATCGGCAGGATCTTTTCTTTTAGCATTCAATATATCTCTGCCATATTCAAACATTTCATCGACCATGGCATTGAACATATCGATCATTTCGGTATTCACCGGTTCGTTAGACTGTTCGGCATCAAATTCTTTTTTGAGTTGCTCAACTTGAATGTATTGGGCCAGTTCAAGAAATTCCATCCAGGTGACTAATTTTTGTCTATCAGCCTCTGGAATGCCAAGAATTTCAGACAAGGTAAAAATGGGAAGTTGTTGTGAAAAAGCAGTCACAAAATTACAGTCTTCTTCTGTGTTAATAGCATCCAGTAAATCTGTCACTTTGGCTTTAACTTTGATTCTTAAATTGGATACATAATCTGGCTTAAAGAAGGGCATGTGCTCACGCCTTAGATTGATATGCATATCGCCATCTAGATTTAACATGTGATCAACCGCTGATCGCCACAATTTAGGATGTCTTCTTTCCTCACTACCAAGAGTAATCATGGTGCCAGTACCTGCCTGGGATGAGAAGATCTTAGGGTCAGATGAGACCTTTAATATGTCTTCATGACGAGTTAATGACCAAAAGCCAGGTTCTGGATCATTTAAAAATGGAGGATGTAAAAAAACAGGTGCTTCTTCTCGCATTTTTTTGAAGTGAGCAAACGGCTGTCCTTGTGTAAAAACATCTAGATCAGTGAAATTAACATCTGATTTAAAGTTATTAATAGGTGGATGAGCATTTGAACTGAAGGTTTTTTTAGCAATTGCATTGCTTATAGATATAGGTTCACTCATTAATCTAATACCTCAACAGGACCAAGATTCAGCTTCTTAATTGGCTCTTCAATTTTGCTTAGGTCACCAACAATTAACCACGTCCATTGATCAGGTTTAATATACTTTTGTGCCATGGCATGAACATCTTCCAGTGATGGTTCGTCTAGTAATTGCGGCAATTCATTTAAATAATCTAGATCTCTGTCATAAGTCACAATATCGGACACTCCGCCTTTGAGTGCACCAAGGGTTTCAAATTGACCTGGAAGCCTTAATGTTTTTGAGGCTTTGCCTTTCGCCAGCTCATCTTCAGTTGTTGGTGATGTGCTTAAATAGGCCGCATATTCATTCACTATTTCAGTGATAGATTCGGATGTTTTATCAGTTTGAACAGGCGCTGTTACCAGCATGGCTCTTTGGCCTTTAGCATCTGATAGTCTAGTTCTCACTCCATAAGACCAGCTTTTATCTTCACGAAGATTCATATTAAGCCTTGCAGTAAAACTTCCACCGATGGCATAGTTCATGTAGCTAATTTTTATCTCTTCATCAGTCGCAGAGGGTGGCAATAATTGTCCAGCAACAATATATGATTGCTGCGCATTTGGTTTATCAATTAGGTAAACAGTTCTAGTGGCTGGCAATGCTACGTTACTAAGTATTTTTAAATCTGGGTTAGAGTCACCAGACCAATTTCCAAATTTCACTTCGAGCATTTCAACTAACTCGTCTAAATTAATATCTCCAGCAACTGCAAAAGTTAGATTGGCTGGATTGATGGCTCTTTTATGGACTGCGATTACATCTTCACGTGTAATATCAGATATAGTTGCTGAAATACCACTACCAGTTAGAGGTTTGCCATATGGATGATTATCTCCATAGAGTAATTTACCAATATTTCTATATGCAATAGCCGCTGGCCTATTTTCCTCTTGAACTATTGATGCAAGAGTTTGTTTCTTAATTCTATCTATTTCTTTTTGTGGAAAAGTAGGATGAATTAGCGCCTCTTTAGCTAGATCTAAGGTTTCTTCTAGATTGGTTTTTAGGCTTGATACAGTTGCATATGATGTATCGAGACCAGAACCAAAACCTAAATTAGACCCAAGAGAATCCAGAACCTCATCAAATTGAAGCGAGGAATATTTCTTAGTTCCTTCATTCAACATGTCCATCATGAAGTTTGTATATCCAAGCTCATTATTATTTTCTTGGGCGTAACCAAAACTAAATTGAAAATTTAGTTCAACCAACGGAACCCCAGTTCGTTGAGCTAGCACAACCTTTGCACCATTAGATAAGGTTGCTGTTTGCAAGGTTGGAAATTTAAATAAAACTTTTTCTGTTGGGTAGGGTACGCCGCTAGATCGATCTACACCTGTATCGTTAACTCCGAGTTTCTCATTTGGCAAAATAGTTAGCACATAAGGAGTATCATCTATCCATTCTGCAAACGTTGCTTTCATTTTTGCAGGAGTTACTTCATCTAGGTATCTTGCATTTTCTCTGTAGCAACCAGGATTGCCTGTATAAGTCTGACAGGTGGCAAGCAAATCAGACTTGCCTCCAAACCCACCAATGCGTTGAATGCCTCTGATGAAACCAGCCAAAGCTTTTGTTTTCTCGGCTTTGAGTAATTTTGCATTTGGCCCTTTTCTTATAAATGCATCCATCACCTCATCCATTGCATTTTCAACAGCCACAGGATCTTCACCAGCAACCACATCAACTACCAAAAAGAACATTCCTGCTATTTCTCTATCGTAATAGAAGGCTGATACATCCGTAGCTATTTGTTTGTCATAAACTAATTCTTTGTAGAGCGGGGAATTTTTTCCACCGACCAGGACACTAGATGCAAGATCAAAGTGGGCAGCGGCTTCTGTATCTCGTGGAGGGACATTCCAAGCTTTATAAATTCGAGCCTGCGGCACATTATCAAACATAATGTCGCGTTTTTCTTCGCCTCTTTTAGCAATCCAAATATCAGGTTTGACAAGAGGAGGTCCTGCTGGGATATCGCCAAAGAACCTATTTACCTTTTCTTTCGCTGTTTCTAAATCAATATCTCCAGCCAAAGCCAATACAGCATTATTAGGACCATAATATGTTTTAAACCATTCTTGAACGTCTTCAAGCGAAGCAGCATCCAGGTCTTCCATTGAACCTATGACAGACCATGAGTAAGGATGTCCTTCTGGAAATGCAGCCTCGGAGATTCTTGTAAATGCTTTGCCATAAGGCTGGTTTTCGCCTTGACGTTTTTCATTTTGAACAACGCCTCTTTGCTCATCTAGTTTTTCTTGATCAACCACACCAAGCAAATGACCCATTCGATCAGATTCCATCCATAAAGCTAAATCTAATGCATTCGTTGGAACGTTTTGAAAGTAGTTTGTTCTATCAGAGTTGGTAGTTCCATTTTGATCAGTGGAACCAATTTTTTCAAAAGGTTCAAAATATTCACTGTTATAGTTTTCTGTCCCATTGAACATTAAATGCTCAAATAAATGAGCGAAACCAGTTTTACCAGCTTTTTCATTTTTTGAGCCAACGTGATACCAAACATTGACAGCAACCATAGGAACTTTTTTATCTTCATGCACAACAACAGTTAAGCCGTTATCAAGTTTGAACGACTCGTATTTAATCTCAGGAAGGTCTTCTAACAAGGAGGCTTGTATTGAAAGAATAAATATAAAATTGAGTGTTAAAGCATTAAAGAATATTTTCATTGATCTGTATCCCATTGAATTGAAAATATATTTTATACTTTAGTTATCTGAA